>Ga0256406_1002014_pt1 | contig 30434 bp, 35 predicted proteins | sample RumenRJG_03DNA_FD_185986 | JGI IMG/M metagenome (GOLD analysis project Ga0256406, IMG submission 185986) | Bovine rumen microbial communities from Lethbridge, Alberta, Canada - RJG_03 | ecosystem: Host-associated > Mammals > Digestive system > Stomach > Rumen | place: Canada: Alberta | collected... | reverse complement strand
GGCCCCAAGTTCGAGGGCAACGTCGGGGCCATAGCCAGGTGCATGGCTAACTTCGGCGTGAAGGAGCTTTATCTTGTTAATCCCTGCGAGATCGGCGACACCGCCATCGCCCGCTCCAAGCACGGGGACTACATCCTGAAGGACGCCGTCATATGCACCTCCCTGGAAGAGGCCGTCGACGGATGCTTCCTGGTCGTCGGGACCTCCGGCACCGTCACCAAGGGCGACAGCAACTACACCAGGATCCCGGTCGACGTGAGGACCTTCGCATCCATGTGCCGCGGATACCACGAGAAAATAGCGCTGGTCTTCGGCAGGGAAGACATCGGCCTGCTGCAGACCGAGCTCAACAGGTGCGACGTCCTCGTCACCATACCTGCCGACGACGAGTATCCGGTCATGAACCTCTCCCATTCGGTCGGGGTCGTTCTGTACGAGATGTTCCAGGCGGTCCGCAAACCTGAGCACTGCAAACCCTGCAACAGCCACGAGAAGGAGCTCATGTACAAGTTCTTCGGCGATCTTCTGGAGGAGATCGACTACACCGAGCCGAGGAGGGAGGCGACCACCGTCATGTTCAGGAGGATGATGGGAAGGTCCGTGCCCACCGGTTACGAGTTCAACACCATCATGGGCGTCTTCGGCGATGCCGCGAAGGTCATCAGGAACCTTCAGAAAAGCGGAAAGAAATGGGAATGAAGACGAACGCGCCGGTGCTGCCCTGCATCGTCCCCTCGACGACCTCCGGGACCGACCCGGTCAGGTCCGCCGTCCGCCTCACCAGCATCTCGCGCTCCTGAGGGCCCAGCGGAGAATCGGTGAGGACCACCGCGCGCTTGCCCATGATATCCGTCCGGTAAAGCGGGAACGCCAGCGCGCCTTCCGCTGAGAACGCAGGGGACGCCCCGTTCCCGTACCCCAGAGTGTAGAACCTCCCGCCGAATATCAGTTCATACCTGCCGTCGCCCGCCAATGAGGCTATGCTCTCGACGGCGTGCTTGCGGAGGACCGCGAACTCGTCGATCAGAGGCGCGAAGTCCAAGGCCGACGAGTCCTCCCTGAACGCGGTATCGAGGTCCATCACGAAGATCCTGCAGTCCGGCACCGATTGTGCCAGGCTCTCGACCAGGGGCTCGAAGCGGGAGCGGGTGTCATCCGCCCTGAAAGGGACGGAGAGGACGTAGGTGACCCGTATCCCTGCGGAGGAGGCCACCTGCCCGAAGGCGAGAGCGGCGCTGTCCGCGGTCTGACCTCCGACGAATAATGAGACAACTGCGGCCGTGCGGCCGCTGAGATGCTCCAGGATGTCCCCGTCATGGATGAACATGGCGCGGAAGTAGCTCCCGTCCATATCGCCGGGGGCATCCCCCGAAGGGCCGTCCGAGAGGCATATGTCGGCATCCTCGCGGTCGATGGTCAAAAGCGGGAGCCCGCAGTCGGCGGCGGCCGCTCTTGCGGTCCTGCAGCCGTCGGTCCCGCACCCTACGATGACTACTCCCGTCATCCCTTCCTCTCCAGGCTCTCCCGGTACGCGGACGCGAGCTCGGAGGCGGGATCGCCGTCTGAGAACTCCTCGATCCCGTGGGACTCGGCCTCGGCGGCCGCTTCGAGGATACTCTCCCTCTCGGACGGGGACAGGCATTCGGCCAGAAGACGCGATACGGCCTCCAGCAGGAAATCGCTGCGCGATGCGAAGCGGTGCGAGCTCACGAGGGAATCCATCAGGACGAGCTCGTCGGAGGGGATTCTCGCAGTGAGCTTCATTGAACCGTCCATATGACCAGAACTTCAAAAGTGAGCGGGGGGAAACCCCCGCATGGATGAAAGGCGTTTCAGTTATTGCCGGTAAACGGGGATGCTCATCCGAAGAGAGCGGAGAGACCAGCGGCGGCTTCGTCCTCGCTGACCTTCTCTTCCTCGGCCTCGGCCTTCTTGTCTTCCTTGGGGGCCTCGGCGGCGGCTGCGGGAGCAGCTGCGGCGGCTGCGGGAGCGGCGACAGAGGCGTTAGCGATTGCCTCTTTGATGTCGACTCCCTCGAGGGAGGCAACGAGTGCCTTGACTTTCGCGGCATCAACTTCTACGCCTGCTGCGGTGAGAATGGCCGTGATGGCATCTTCGGTGATCTCTTTCCCAGCAGAGTAGAGGACCATTGCGCTGTAAATATACTGCATAATTCTTCAACTCCTTTATCCGAACAGAGCGCCGAGTCCTGCGGAAACCTCTTCCTCAGTTTCCTCTTCGCTCTTTTCTTCTTCTGCTTTCTGCTCCGCCGGTGCGGCGGGCTCTGCTGCGGCGCTAGCGGCAACAGGCGCGGAGGCGAGCCTCGCGGCGATGTCGTCGTTAGTGAATCCGGACGCAGAAGCAAGGGCAAGCATCTGCCTGTCTGCCTTCGCAAAAAGCGCTCCGATAGTATCTTTGGTCGGTATCGCGGCCTCAACAGACAGCGCAACTGCGCTCCTGTATGCCTTGGCGATAAGGGCAGGCATCGTCTCCTTCGCAGGGTATGCGATCTCGACAGCGAGCGCCATAGCGTCGTGGGCGGCCGTAGCGAACATAGATGTGTAATAATCATCAGGAATGTCGAGGACGTCCCTAGTGTAGACGATCCCATCGCCGAAAATCGCGTAAGCGTTCATTCCGACTTCCATGGGAAGAATCTCGAGCTTGGGAAGCATCGCGGCGATCTCGGGGGAGATGGCCTCACCCTGTTTGACGAGGGTGGTCTTCTTCTTGATGGTTATTTTCCCGTTCATGATCTGAGCGGGAAGGCCCAGTTTCTGAAGTTCACCGATGATGGGCCCGGGCCCGAAGGGGGTGGGTCCCTCAGGAACGACGATGTCGATGGGCGCGATCTGACCCGCTTTCGCGGGAGCCGGAGTGCTCGTCGCCTTCAGCTTCTTGAAGAGCTGGAAAGCGTTGATGTCCGTGGTAACGATCGCACACTGCCCGCCGACGTACTCCTTCAGCTTCTCCACGCCGGGCCTGACGGACGCGGCCTGCTCAAGAGCCAGATGAATAAGGTTGTTCTTAGTCATCTTGATCTTGGCATGCTGCCTCATGCCTGCCCTCATGGACTGGATCTGGGGAGCCGGGATCTCCTGCATGTCCACGATCGCTACGACCGGGTACTGCTGGATATCGGCGACGATCTCGTTCACGATGTCCTTCTTCCAACTTGCGACGTGTGCCATACTTGGACCTCCCTCACATCAGCCTCTCGGACGGTCCCATGGTGGTCTTGATGTAGGCGGAGTCGATGTTGTGCTTACCCTTTTCGAGCTTGTTCTCAACACGCTTCATGATGACATCGACGTTTTCGGCGATGTCATCCGCGGACATCTCAACGGTCCCGACGGGAACGTGGAAAGTCTTTCTGTCTTTTGTCCTGACGGTAACAGACTTGCGGAGGTTTGCGATCATCGGGGCCGGATCAACTCCGGGAGCGATGGGCTTAGGCATCTTTCCGCGGGGACCGAGAACGGTACCGAGCCTCTTACCGACGACCGCCATAAGGGGGGCCTCGGCGATGAAGTAATCGATGTCGTTCGCGATCTTCTTCGCCTGTTTCTTGTTGCCAGCGAGGGTCCCGAGTTCGTCGGGAGAGATCACTAGGTCAGCAACGTCCTTGGCTTTCAAGGCTAGTTCGCCACCGCCAATGACAGCGATCTTGATCGACTTTCCGCGGCCTTTCGGGAGGATGATCTCCTCCTGGATACGGTTCTTCGGAATGGTCAGGTCAACATCCCTGAGATTGACGGCCAACTCAACCGTTTCTACGAATTTGCGCTTCTTGGCGCTTTCGAGCGCCTTCTGCACAGCCATTACGGTTGGTTTTTCTGCCAATACAATTCCTCCTCGTAGTGATAGCGGACCGTGAGGCCCTTCTACGAGCGATTCATGCTCATTCTCTTTCCATATTTAAAGAAAACTATCATAAAGCATCCTCACGAGAAGAGGGCACGTGCGCTCATGTACGACGTGTACCTTAAAGAGCCGGAGCAACTCTCTGACAGGACTGCCGGGGCACTTGCAGCCGTCACAGTCTAAAACACCAAAGATTCCGAAGAATCGGTTAAACTGTGTTTAATATGGATAGAAATGGGAATTTAAGTTGTGTTTAATATGGATAGAAATGGGAATTTAAGTTGTGTTTAATATGGATAGAAATGGGAATTTAAGTTGTGTTTAATATGGATAGAAATGGGAATTTTTGATATACGTTTAAAGCATCTGGCTATTGATGACGCTGCCTTCCAGAATTTTCAAGAGAAAGATATACGGCTCCCTTCTCAAGTGGAAGAGCGAATCCAACGGAAGCTCGGCACTTCTCATACAGGGCGCCAGACGCATAGGGAAAAGTACAATCGCCGAAGAATTCGCCAAAAACGAATATGAATCGTATCTGTTGATCGATTTCAACAATCCTGGACCAAATCTTATCCATTACTTTGAAAACTATCAAACAGACCTGGACCGCCTATTTTTCCTGCTGCAGACGGAATACGGAGTAAACCTGACCCGCAGGAAAAGCCTAGTCATCTTTGATGAAATTCAGCTATTTCCCTTGGCCAGGAAGATGATCAAATATCTCGTGGCAGACGGACGTTACGATTACATCGAGACCGGGTCGCTGATATCTATCATGAACAGCATGAAAGGTTTCACTATCCCTTCCGAGGAAGAGGACCTCTGCATGTACCCCATGGATTTCGAGGAGTTCTGCTGGGCGTGCGACATGGAATTCATCCCGCAGGAAATCCGCAAGCACTACGCAAACAGAACACCGCTCGGTAGGGATGTACATGACACTCTCATGAACAAGTTCAGAGAGTACATGCTGATAGGAGGAATGCCGCAATCTGTTGCGACTTTCATCGAAACAAACGACTTAAACGAAGTTGAACGTACCAAAAGCCTCATCATATCGCTTTACCGTAAGGACATAACCCGCGAATCCGCTCTCAGTGGCAGAGCCGCCGAGATATTCGACCATGTTCCGTCGTTCCTTTCCGACAGCAGAAAACTGTTCAGGCCCGGAAAAATAGCTAAAGGAACGAGAATGGAGGATTACAGCAGAAGCATCTTGTGGCTTTCGGATGCGATGATCTGCAATGTCTGCTACAATGTGAATGATCCAGATGTTTCTCTCGACCTCACATTGGATAGGAACACGTTCAAATGCTACCTGTCCGATACCGGACTTCTCATCACGCTCTCCTTCAGCCGGGACATCCTTTCGAAAAAAGAGTTCTTCGCCTCGTTCACAAGAGGCAGCATTTCGATGAACGAGGGGATGATATTCGAGAATGCAGTCGCCCAGGCGCTGAAGGCAGGCGGGCACGAGCTCCGTTACTGCGAGTTCTATAACAAAGGTTCAACCCACATCCATGAAATCGATTTCCTTCTCCCGTGCGGCGCGGAGAAGATGTGCCCAATCGAGGCCAAATCAGGGAAAATATCCGACCGCCACATATCGCTGGACCGTTTCTGCGAAAAGTACCGTGACAGGATTGCGGGACCGATCGTGATCCACACCAAGGACCTACGCGAGGAAAAGGGGATCCTCTATATCCCTATCTATATGGCCTGGCTCTTATAATCGGCTCTGGTCCCGCCGTACCCATGGCCCTTCGGCATGACCGGCAGGGCCTCAGATATCGAGAACTTCATGATCTGATTAGCAGAATCCGATATGGTGCATGCAGAAACAACAAACTGCCGAATCTTGGCAACGGAATCGTGCCGTTCCGAATCTGTTTGCAAAAAGAACGGAAACAGAGATGAGCGGGGGAAGGCCCCCGCGGTGAAGTTTGAGATCAGTGAGCGATCTGGGCGTCGTAGACGCCGGCCTTCAGGTCCTTCTGGAAGACCTTGGGGTCCTTGCCGTCCACGGTGACGCCGCAGCTGACGCAGTTTCCGGCGACCTCGGAGACGCGGGCCCTCTCGGTTGCGCCGAGGAGGGAGTCCTGCTTCATCTCCGCGATCTTCTTGATCTGCTCGACGGTCAGGTTGCCCACGACGGTGGTCTTGGGGTTCCCGGACGCGGTCTCGAGGCCGAGCTCGTTCTTGATGAGCGCGGACACGGGAGGGGTTCCGACCTTGATGTCGAACGATTTGTCGGGGTTGATGAGGATCTTGACGGGGACCTTCATTCCCTCGAACGCCTTGGTCTTCTCATTGATCTTAGCGATGATCTGACCGATGTTAACTCCTTTAGGACCAAGTGCAGGGCCCAGAGGCGGACCTGCGGTGGCCTTGCCCCCGTCAACCAATGCCTCAACAGTATCTACCATGTTCAATTCTCCTTTTCAACGACCCTGACGCTGTCAGCCTTGACAGTTACAGGTATGGGGACCATCGCATCGACAAGCTCCACGGTGATCTCCTCTTTGTTCTCGTCGATCTTCTGGACGCGCGCCTTCTCACCCTTGAACGGGCCGGTGACGAGCTCCACCAGATCTCCTTCTTCAATACCGACGACGGCCGATACGGGCACCAGGTAGTGGCTGATCTCCTCGATGGAGGTCTCGCCGTCGATGAATGAATATGCTTTCTTGATGTCGCGGACCTTGACCCTGAGCTGGTCGGTGTTCATGCCCTCGACGAACACGTACCCCCTGAGCCCGATGGGGCTGAGGACGGCGTAGACGTCGCGCTCCCCCTTGTCGGCCCTGGCCATGAGGGCATCGACGACCTCCTTCTCGTGGTCCATCTGGGTCTTGAGGATCATGATGGACTGCCTGGCGACGGCGGTGAACAAGGCGGACGCCTCGCCGGCGTCGGAGGCGATGTGCACCTCGACGTTGACGGCATCCCCGTACCTCGCTCCCTTGGGGCAGATGATCTCGAGCTTGAGGATCTTGGCGGTCTTGCCCGGGAAGTCCACGGTCACGGAGTTCTTGGAACGGTAGTTCTCCCAGAGCTCGTTGCCCACAGAGTCGTACAGGGTAACGTTCCATTCGGGCGCGTCCTCGGCATCGGTCGTCACGCTGAACGACAGCTCGGCCTTGGGAGCGCCGGAAATCGCCTGGAAGTCCCAGTAGACCGTACCGCCGGCATGGACATCTTTCGATCCCGTCTCGCCGGTGAAGTTGGGGCCGCTGACTTCGTCTGACATTTTTCGCTCACCGCTCAGAAATAATCCGGAAGATAGGTCATCAGCCACATGATGAAGAAACCAAGCGCACCCAGGACTATGATCCCGATTGCCGAGATCTTGGAGGTCTTGAGGTACTCGTCCCTGTCCGGCGTGTGCGCCATCTGGAGGATCCTCCCGTACTTCCCCTTGCCGAGGTTTCTGATCTTCGACTCGAGGTCGTCCTGGATCTCCTGGGACCTGGTATCTGCATCGATGTCCGACATTCAAATCATCCTCGGGCCGTAAACGGCCGCGGCACTCTTTCGTTATCACTAGAACAACGATTAAGCAAACCCCTAACAAAGGACGCTTGTATTAAAGGTTTCGTCAGGGTTTCTTTTATAATAGAAAAGGCCCGCGGAACGGGAGGCTGGATGCTCTGCGTCCGCGCCAATCTAATAATGCTTTTATAGGGAACGCAGATGTACCTTCAAAAAACCCTTGAGGTGTTACCATGGAAGACGTTTTGTGCAACATCGAACTGGTCAAGGACAACAACTACTTCATCGCCAGGATCCAGAGCGAGTACAACGGCACCCGCGAGTACAAATCCTCGAACATCGAGGAGGTCCTCGAGCAGATGACGATGGACCTGCAGGAAGAGTTCGACTCCGCCTGATGGGGAGGGAATCTTATGGCGAACGAGATCAAGATGGTATGCGACGAAATGGACATGCTCGCTGAGGACACTACGATCCCCAGGAACATCAGGCGCAGCGCCCAGGAGGCCAAGAACAACCTCCTGAACGAGAAATACGCCCTCGACGTCCGCTGCGCAGGCGCCATGAACGTCCTCAGCGACCTCACCGGCGACAGCAACATGCCGATGCAGGCATACACCCTCATCCTCCAGATCCTCAGCCAGCTTGAGAAGATCTCGAAGGACTACGACGCCTCCAAGGGCAACTGATCGGTCCTGACATAAAGGACCGGCCACCGGCCGCGGCGGGAGACCGCTGCGGCCTTTTTTTTTCTTAATTTTTCCGCGTATGAGCGGGACCGGCCGCAGGGGCCTGCCCGCCCTCACTTCTTGAGGAAACCGAGGAAGTTCTGGAATATCTCGGCCCCGTGCTCGGTGTTCTCCACCTCAGGGTGGAACTGGACGCCGTAGCGCTTCAGGGAGTCGTTGGCGACGCCCTCCACGGGGCAGTTCTCGGAGGACGCAGTGAGCCTGAACCCCTCGGGGACCTGCTTGACCTCGTCGTTGTGAGAGCAGACGACCGTGAACTCGTCCGGGAGGCCAGCGAAGAGATCGGAGTGGTCCTTCACGCTCAGCTTCACCTCCCCGAACTCGGGGACCTTGGCGGGGCCGAGCTCGGAACCGAAATGCTGGCACATGAACTGCATCCCGGCGCATATCCCCAGGATCGGATAGTCCGCCTTGTCGAGGTAATCGCCGTTGAACCCCATCCTGTTGGTGTCGCAGGCGACGCTGGGCGCTCCGCCGGACAGGAGCAGGCCGTCGAGGCCGCGGAGCTCGTCGAACGGGGTGTTGTTGGGGACGATCTTCGTCTCCACGCGCAGGTACTTCAGAACGCGCCATTCGCGGTGGGTCCACTGACCCCCGTTGTCGACGACATACACCTTCATGGGGCGGTGATTCCCCATCTTGGCTTATAATCCTAATGACGGAAGCGGAAGAGCTCTGCAGAAGGATGGTCCCCGCCTCTGTCCGCGGGCAATGTTTTTCACAGTGTCAGGCAATCTCTGTGCTGAGGCTGTAACATGGTCAAGCAGACGGCGGGGAGGGATGCTCTGGGGGATTTCGCCCCCAAATTCGCGGAACTGAACGATGACGTGCTCTTCGGAGAGGTATGGTCGAGGGAGGACAAGCTCTCCCTGCGCGACCGCTCCATCGTCACGGTGACCGCCCTGATGTCCAAGGGTATCCTCGACGAATCCCTGAAGTACCACATCGCCAACGCCAGGAAGAACGGCGTCACCGCCGGCGAGATGGCGGAGATCCTCACGCACGCGGCGTTCTACGCCGGATGGCCGAACGCCTGGGGCGCGTTCAGGTACGCCAAGGAGGTCTACGCCGACGATATCCAGAAGGCCAAGGCCGGGAAGCCCGCCCAGAAGGACTACTCCTATACCCAGGAGGACCTGAGGTACTTCCTGGAGAACATGAAGCCCGGGACGCTGATCAAGCTGAGGTCTCGCATGTGCGTCATCATGAACAGGGTCAGCCGGGAGACCATGGGGCTCTGCATGAAGCTCAACGACGGCTTCAAGACCGCCGACGAGCGCCGCGCCGAGTTCTCCAAGATCGTCGGCTACAAGGTGGACCCCGGGTTCAGGGTCTTCCCGCCGTTCTACTCCGACTTCGGGAAGAACATACACCTCGGGAAGAACGATTTCATCAACACCAGCTGCCACTTCCAGGACCAGGGCGGGATCTACCTCGGCGACCATGTGCTCATCGGCCACTCGGTGACGCTGGCCACCATCAACCATATCCAGGACCCGGCGAAGAGGGGCGACACCGTCTGCTACCCGATCACCATCGGGAACAACGTGTGGATCGGCGCCAACTCCACCGTCGTCGGGGGCGTCACCATCGGCGACGGGGCGATCATCGCCGCCGGCGCGGTGGTCACCAAGGACGTTCCCCCGTACACCGTGTACGGCGGGGTCCCGGCCAAGTTCATCAAGAACGTCGATATGGATGAGGAAGAGCGTCTGCAGCTGAAACCTCAGCCGAAGGATTGAACCGGTCACTGGCCGCCGTCTCTGTATCTTTTCCGATAAAAGGACGATGAACGGGGCCCGCAGAGGGCCCCGGAAATGTTTCCGGACTTCACTCCCACTCGATGGTCGCCGGCGGCTTGCTGGTGATGTCGTAGACCACGCGGTTCACCTGGCTCTTCATCTCGTCGGTGATCCTCGACGAGATCCTCCTGAGGAGGGCTATGGGCAGGGAGGAGAAGTTGGCGGTCATGCCGTCGACAGAGTCCACGGCGCGGACCGCCACGGTGTACCCGTAGGCGCGCCTGTCCCCCTGGACCCCGACCGACCTGGTGGGCAGGAGCACGGCGAAGTACTGCCAGGGGCGGACGGCCTCGCCGCTGCCCACAGACTTCATGATCTCGTCCTCGACGATGAAGCAGGCGTTGCGGACGATCTCCACCTTCTCGGGGGTGACCTCGCCGAGGCACCTGATGGCCAGGGCCGGCCCGGGGAAGGGCTGCCTCTCGGAGGCCTCGACACCGAGCTTCCTGGCCACGGCGCGGACCTCGTCCTTGTAAAGGTCGCGGAGAGGCTCGACGAGGGACATGTTCATGTCCTTCGGGAGACCGCCGACGTTGTGGTGGGACTTGATGGTGTCCCTGACCCCGTCGCCGCTCTCGATCCAGTCCGGGGCGATGGTGCCCTGGAGCAGGTGCGTGGCCCCGAAGTTCTTCGCGTACCTCTCGAAGACCCTGATGAACTTCTCGCCGATGATCTTCCTCTTCTGCTCCGGGTCGGTGACCCCTTTCAGGGCGCCGAAGTACTCGTCGGCGGCACGGGCGACAGCGTAGTTGATGCCCATGTGCTTCATCATGGCCTCGACCTCCTCGGTCTCGCCCTTCCTCATGAGCCCGCTGTCCACATAGACCGCCAGCAGGCGGTCCCCGATGGCCTTCGAGGCGAGAGTGGCGGTGACCATGGAGTCGACCCCTCCGGAGCAGGCGATGATCGCCTTCCCGGGTGCCGGGATCTGCTCCTTGATAGAAGCGATGGCCTCGTCGATGAACTCCTGCTCGTCGAAGAATCCCGACATCACTCCACCTTCCTGGCTTCCTCGGCGACGGCCTCGGAGTCCCTCTCGACCTTGGCGGCCATGGCCTCCCTGTCGTCCTTCAGCTTCTGAGCGAGGGCAGGGTCGGAAAGTGCCAGGATCTCCACGGCAAGGGTAGCGGCGTTGTCGCCGCGGTCCATGCCCACGCAGGCCACGGGGATCCCCGGGGGCATCTGCACGATGCTGAGGAGGGCGTCGTAGTTCAGTGCGCCGCTGGCAGGGACACCGATGACGGGCTTGACCGTGAAGCTGGCGATCACTCCCGGCAGGGCGGCGGAGAGCCCGGCGACGGAGATGAAAACATCCGCGTCGGAACCGGTGACGAGCTTCTCCACCCTTGCGGGCGTGCGGTGCGCCGATGCGACAGCGATATCGTAGGCCACGCCGTATTTCTTGAGGACTTTGATCGCCTTCTCCGCTACTGGGAAATCAGACTTGCTCCCGGTGATGATGAAGACCTTTGACATATGCTGAGAGCACCAGCGACGCAATAGTTAATCATTGCGCGCAGCGGCGCATGGCGTTCAGGGCCTGAACTCCAGCCGGCAGATGTTCATATTCATCGCCCTGTCGAAGAACCGGCACATGAGCCTCATGCCTGCAGGGACGCCTTCGGACTTCAGATCAACGTAACCTCCCAGGTACCTCCTGGACGATACCGATATCCTGTCGGACCAGCCGCCGATCTCCGATACCGGGTCGCTGATGCAGAAATACCCGCTGATATCGCTGATGCCCATGTTCTCCAGCGTCTTCTTCATCAGCAGCCTCTGCCCGGTCCTGCCGACGGTGTCGAAGACCAGGCGCCCGCCGGGGAACGCTTCCAGGAGCCTGAGGACGAGGTCCCTGACCTCCCCGGCCCTGAAATAGTGGAAGACCCCGGCAGCGAACAGGAACACGCCTTCCTCCGGCTCGATCTCCTTTATCCAGGAGGGGTCGCTGAGGTCCGCGGCGATGTTCGTCTCCCTCCCCATGGGCGGGAGCAGTTCGTTCCTTATCCCGATGACATCGGGGCGGTCGATGTTGTACAGCCTCATCTTCCCGTTATCGCCGATCAGCGGCGTCTGATCGAGCCCGCACCCCATGTTCACCACGAATGCCCCCGGATGCAGTTCCAGATAGGCCTTCATCTCCTCCAGGATGTCCCTGGGGCGGAGGATCCCCTCCAGGGCGCCGAACCGCCATGCGGCGGTGCGCTTCTTCTTATCGAGTTCGGCGAAATCATAATCCAGACGGCCGGCCGCGGCGGCCGAGTACGGGTCATCGAGTATCCCGGGGTAAAGCTCGCTCCCCAGCTTCCTCCCGTAGAGAGGGATGATCAGGGTCTCCTGCACAGTGTTCTCGGCGATATGGTATCTCTCCATTCGGTTCACCAGTTCCCGCGATCCCTTTCCGTCCCCTCCGGGCCGCGCGGCCTCTGTGCAGGAGGGGGCGGACAGCGCCCTTCCGGCTGCTCCGAAGGATGTGCAAGCATGCGCGCCGCGGACTCGCGGCGCATTGCCTGCCGGCTGAATACCGTTCTGAGTACTATTAGTTTATCCTAAATCTCGAACGGCAGCGATCAGAAGGTCCCCGGATCATCCGCGCCGATGAGCCAGTCCATCACATTGACGATCTCTATCCCGTTTTCCGTCCCGAGACCCAGACGATCCAAGGTCAAGATGGTCTTAGGGAAATTGTCGCCGACAGACGACAGCGGCCTCAGTTCCCTTTCACGAGCCTCCTGCGGCATCATCGATAGGCAGACCTGGTAATATTCCACCCTGCCGTTCCTCATAGCCGTGAAATCGATCTCTCTGTCGCGGTAACTCCCTACATGTACAGTATACCCCCGCCTCAGCAGTTCCAGGTACACAGTGTTCTCCAGCGGGCGGCTGATATCGGTGCCTTCGGCCCCTATGAGAGCGGCATTGCGCAGGCCGAGATCGGAGGCATAGAACTTCGCATTCGTCTTCAGTATCCTCTTGCCGATGATGTCATAACGTTCGGCACGGCGGAACAGGAATGCCTCCTCGAGCTTTCCGACATAACGGTTTACTGTGACCGGCCCAATGCCGATGGCTTTGGCAATCATATCCGTGTTCGTGATATTGCCGATATTGCTGTACAGGAATCTCGCTATGGCGCGGAGAGTGTTGGCATCTCCTGTGCCTAGGCGCGCGAGAACGTCGTCTACAAGCACGGTATTGAATATCCCTGTGAGCTGCGCACGGCAGAATTCCTCGCCGCGGGATGGGTCGACCTCGGGGAGCGCTCCGAAACGCAGGTATTCGGAGAACCTGCGTTCATTGTCGCCAGGATGCAGTTCCAGGTATTCCGGGAACGAAAACGGAAGGATCGCTATTTCCACAAACCTGCCGGCGATGTGCGTGGCGAGTTCGGATGACAGCAGTTTAGAGTTGGAACCTGTTATATACACATCGCAGCGGCCGGTGTTGATCAGATGGGATACGGACTTCTCCCACCCCGCGACGTTCTGAATCTCATCGAGGAATACGTATTTCCTGCCGCTCTTGCCGATCCTTTCCAAAAGCGCACGGTCCAATTCATCTGAGGTGCCTACATCTCTGAATTCGAAAGTCTCGAAGTTCATCTTGATGATGTCCTTCGGATCGGTACCGCCGGAGATCAGATCGGAGATATACTGGTCCAGCAGCGTAGATTTGCCGACGCGCCTCATGCCTGTGACGACCTTGACGACATCGGTCAGGTCCTTTCCTGACCTGAGCCTGTCCAGATATCTTTCCCTGATGACCTCCTTCTGCATACGGGGTATGATGCGATTTCAATTGAAAAAGTTTTCATTGATGAAAACATTTCCGATGAATTTGAATTTGTTTTTATTGATGAAAGAATTTTACGTGAAATATGTCTTCTGCAATGCCCTTCCGGAAGAAATGGGATGCATGCATACGCTCCGAAAATTCACAGCCCGAACGCTGCGAAATCAGAGCGCTCAGTCATCAAGACCCAGACATCTAGCAGGCGGACATTTGCAGCAAGAATCCGTTCCCATTCATGGGCTGCATAGTCCGACAGAGCCGGACCCGCGATGAAGAGCAGAACGCTCGAGAACAGGAGAAAAATTCAAAGAAAGGAAGGGGACCGGCCCGGAGGCCGGGCCCCGCTGAATCGGTTCAGCTTTTGAGAAGTGCGACCAGGAAGATCCCGACAGCGATCAGCGCGCCGATGAGGATTCCGATCAGGTTGACAAGGGCATCGTAGAAGACATCCCAAGCCGCCACATCGCAGAAGGGCTCGACATCGCTCCAAGCAATCATGTAGAGCCATGCGAAGCCGATGATGAGGCCCGCAAGGGTGAGGATGATGCCGTACGCCTTGTTCTTGCCTTTCCCGAAGTACGCGGAGAAGATGCCCGCCGCAATGGCCACCACGGCGAACGCGATGACGATCACCGTGATGAATTCCCAGATGGTCCAATCCATAATTCAGCCTCCGATTCAGAGGATGCCCGCGGGCACCCGAATGTACGGATGATGCAGGTTTACCATAAAAAGGTTTATGGGTTTGTCCAACAGACCAGCCTGACAGTCTGACAGGGCCCGCACGTATGCCTCCGGCAGCGCCGGACGGGAGCGGGACAGCCCCTGCTGGATGGTCATGGATTACCCATCCCAGTCGCTCTTCGAATTTCGAAGAAATTGGATTTGCTTAATATATCGGAAGAGTGTTCATAATTAAACGAATCCGATATATTCAAATAGAAGGGCATCATATGCCTAAATATAGGGTTTTTGGAGGTTTCATGAATTTTTCGGGCACAGTCCAAGGCGTGAACTCCGAGGGGCGCATCATCGCCAGATGCGAGGAAGCTCCCGACATCGGCTCCCGCGTGACGGATTCCCGGAAGAGGATAGTGGGGACGGTCAAACGCGTGTTCGGCCCGGTCGACGGGCCGTACGCATCGATCGCTCCTGTGGCCGACATACCCAGAGAAACATTCGCCGAGGGCGCCAAGCTGTACTTCGGCGGCACAGATCCGAGGAGAAGAAATGCCAAAAAACAGAGAAGAGACCGAGGAAATCAAAGTCTGTCCCGAGTGCGGAAGCCACCATCTGGTGCGCGACTACGAGAGGGGAGAACTGGTATGCGAGGACTGCGGTCTCGTGCTCGATGACCAGTTCATCGACCAGGGGCCCGAGTGGAGGGCCTTCGACGTGGAGCAGGGAGAGAAAAGGGCCCGTACCGGGTCCCCCATGACCTACACCATCCACGACAAGGGTCTGTCGACTGAGATCTCCTGGAAGAACAAGGACAGTTACGGCAAGAGCATCCCCACCAGGAACCGTGCCCAGCTGTACAGGCTGAGGAAATGGCAGCGCAGGATCCGCGTCTCGAACGCGACCGAGAGGAACCTCGCTTACGCCCTCTCCGAGCTCGACAGGATGGCGTCCGCCATGGGCCTCCCCAGGAACGTCAGGGAGACCGCCGCCATGATCTACAGGAAAGCGGTCAACAAGAACCTCATCAGGGGAAGGTCCATCGAGGGCGTCGTCGCAGCATCCCTCTACGCCGCCTGCAGGCAGTGCGGGGTCCCCAGGACGCTCGACGAGGTCGCCGGCTCCTCCAGGGTCGGAAGGAAGGAGATCGGGAGGACCTACAGGTTCATGACCAGGGAGCTCAAGCTCAAGCTCATGCCCACCAAGCCCCAGGACTATGTCCAGAGGTTCTGCTCCGAGCTCAAGCTGAGCGGAGAAGTGCAGACCAAGGCCGCCGATATCCTCAAGGACGCCTCCGAGAAGGAGCTCACCTCCGGGAGAGGACCGACCGGGGTCGCCGCCGCGGCCATCTACATCTCCTCGATCCTGTGCAACGAGCGCAGGACCCAGAGGGAGGTGGCCGATGTCGCCGGCGTGACCGAGGTCACCATCAGGAACAGGTACAAGGAGCTCACCGAGAAGCTCGGCATCGAGATCCAGCTCTGAAACCCCTCCCCCCTCAGCCCAGAGGGGCTCCGGCCGCTGTGCCAGCAGTTCAGCGGCATCCGGCCGGGCATCGTTTTCTATCCCTTCCGCCATGGCGCACGCATGCACGGGGAAGGCTGCATCATCTGTGGGAAGGAGCTCATTTATTCGACGGAGGAGAGGGACGCCGTCTGCTCGATATGCGGGAAGAAGACGAGAACGTCCATATGGTGCCCGGAAGGCCATTATGTGTGCGACGACTGCTGCCGCGCACCTTCCCGGGCGGCCGTCGTCAGGGCCTGCCTGGAATCGGAAGAGAAGGACCCGGTAAAGCTGGCGGAGTCGATCATGCACGATCCGTCGGTCTGCATGCACGGGCCGGAGCACCACATACTGGACGCCTGCGCCCTAGCGGCCGCCTACAGGAACTGCGGAGGGAAGATAGACCTGGAGAGCGCGCTCAGGGAACTGGTATCCAGGATGTCGGCCGTCCCGGGAGGGGTCTGCGGGAGGTACGGCTGCTGCGGGTCCGCCGTCGCCTGCGGCGCGTTCGTCAGCACCGTCACCGGCACCACCCCTCTCAGCGGGAGCACCTGGGCGCTGGCCAACCGCATGACGTCGGAATGCCTCGCGGCGGTCGGAAGCATCGGAGGACCCAGATGCTGCAAGAGGGACTCCTTCCTCAGCCTCGGCGCGGCCGCCCGCTTCATCACGGAGAACATGGGGGTCCCCATGCCCTCGTCGGTCCCCGTATGCATGTTCAGCGCGAGGAACGCCCAGTGCCTGGGCGAGGCCTGCCCGTTCAATCCGGGGCACGGACGCAGGCGAACGAACCCGCAGGGTGGGTTTTATCTAGATACCCAGATATTAGGAGGGCAGTGATACCATGGGACTGAGTGACAAGTTCAAAAGCGCTCTGAACAAGACCGTGGATAAGCTCGACGACACCATCGAACGCGCCGGCGAGGACGACAAGGCCCACATCGACAGGTACGTCAAGGACCTGGGGCTCTCGAACAAGACGAAGGACGCCGCCCAGGACCTCCTCGCCAAGGCCTCCGCGAAGGACGCCGACGGCAAGGAGCTCGTGTACAGCGGCAGGAACAGGGCCGGCGCCTGCGTCTACATCGCCGCCAAGCAGAACGGCGAAGCGAAATCCCTCGAGGACGTCGCCCGCGTAGCCCACACCGTCCAGTCCGAGCTCAGGAAGTACTGTCTCGACGTCAAGGACAAGCTGAAGATCGATGTCGAGATCGAGGCCGAGTCCTCCGCCGCGAAGACGGAAGAGAAGAAGGAGCGAGACTAAACCATTTCCCGGGGCCTTCGGGCCCTGTTTTTCTCAGCCAAGAGGCATATCGCATGAAGGGGGCGCCTGTGCGCATCATCGAACCGTCCGAGAGGACCGCTTTCGCGTACCGCATAGAGGGAGGCATGGACGCCCGCGACCTCGACGAGATCGAGGCCATGGACTCCGGGTACGTGACCGGCGAGAACTGGCCGTCGATCGTCTCGGAATCGGTGGACGTCAGGCACCGCATGAGGTACATGCGCGGCCGCTCGCTCGGCTTCCGCTACCTGGGGACCGTGGATCCGGATTACTGGAGGTTCCTGCGGGGCATCGACCCCGACCTGCCGCCCATCGCAGCATGGATGTGCTCTGAGTTCTACCTCAACGGCACCGAGAGGGTGTCCGATATCCTGGATAACCTGGAGCAGGTCAACCCTCTGAGGTACCCCAAGCCGCGCGCGAACGGGACTTACCGCAGGAAAGTCCGGGACATGATGGAACGTTCCGCCGGGGATGCGGGCCTCGGGCAGGTGGCGGGGGACGGCCTCCTTGACGACCTCGCCCTCGAGCGCGTGCCGGTGGGCAGGTTCGGATCCACGGAGATCGAGGAGATCGGCGGAGGGGCATACTCGATGAGGTTGGTCCTCTCGGTTCGCTACATCGGCCGTCTGAAGCCGCCGGGGACGGTCTGACATCATACCCGCGGTCAAGGTTTGAACCATTTGAACTGAAGGTAGCGGACGACATCCCCGACCCTGCAGAAGAGGATCTCCTTCCTCACACCGCCCGAGAGGCGAACAGTCCTGGAAATCTCCGGCCACATGGCCACCTTGGAATCCTGGAAAGCGTGGACGAGATAACGCGCATGGCATTCGTCCGGGGACCCCTCATAGACGCGGAAATGCGTCCCGTACTTGAACCCGGTCTTCACGATCAGCCCGCGGGACCGGAGGTCCTCGTAGGCCCTCAGGCGCAGCCCGAACTCGTTCTGGCTCTTGCGGCCGATGGACTTGATGTCATCGGCTGAGAGGACCTCCCCCTTGCGGTCGCGGACCGTCAGGCCGCCGTTCTTAACGAGATAGCATCCCTCGATAAGGGAGAGCTGCAGGACCCCCTGCATGCCCTTCCCATAGAATGAATCAGCATAGAGCGCAGCCCCCTGTTCCGTGTCGAAGACGAATATCCTGTCCCCGACGATAGTCCCGGATACCCCGGGAGCGGGCTTCCCGAGGACCTTCCCGCGGGGGTCCGTCTCCGACATCTTGTAGTAGGTAACGTCGCCCTCTTCGTCGACGACCCCGTAGAGGAGCTCCTTGCCGCGGTCCTTGGTCTGCTCCGCCTCGTCGGCGGAGAGACCGAAATCGACGGCATCCCTCTCCGATACTGCGCAGACGAGGTAAGCGGGAGACGCTGCCGACGGCTGCTCCCCGCGGGCGTAGACGCGGAGGTCGAAGCCGCCGGACTCGGGCTTCACGATGAACCCCCTCTCCCTGAGGTCTTTGTAAACCTGGTACTTGGCCACGAAACCGGGAGTGTGCGCGGAGGCGTACTCGAAGAGCTTCGGGAAATCGACCTTCCTCTTCCCAGATACGACCTCCAGCCTCTCCGCCTGCACCAGGAAGGCGGCCTCGACCAGGTCGAGTTCGAGGAACCCTCCGCTCATCGGGTAGCCGAAGCAGCCCTTGGAGTAGGTCTGGCTCGCTTCCCTGACGTCGCGGATGAAAACAGAACACCCTTCGAGAACGCCCGGCATGATGCGGCCCCATGATGTCCGGCGGATAAAGTTTGTTCGATTGAAGTCTCGGACAATCGCCTGAACAGCCTGTTATGAACGATCGCGGCCATCGGATGCGTATGGAATATGCATCCGCTTTCCCGGAAGGAATGGAACCGGGAGGGGAAACCCCTCCCGAAAAGTATCACTCCATCCCAGACTTCGGGAGGGTCCCCTCGAGGGCCTGCTCATAGCCGTAAAGGTCGAGGAGGCCGTGCCCGGAGAGGTTGAAGACGATGGTCTTGGCCTCGTTCTTCTCCTTGCATTCGAGCGCCTTGTCGATGGCGCACTTGACCGCATGGCAGGATTCCGGCGCGGGGATGATGCCCTCGGTCCTGGCGAAGGTTATGCCGGCCGCGAAGGTCTCGGTCTGGTCGTAAGATACCGCGGAGATCCTGTGCTGGTCGAAGGCCGCGGAGACCAGCGGCGACATGCCGTGGTACCTCAGGCCGCCGGCGTGGATCGCGGGCGGGATGTACTGGCTGCCCAGGGTGTACATCATCATCATGGGGGTCAGGCCGGCGGTGTCCCCGTAGTCGTACTTGAACTCCCCGCGGGTGAGGGACGGGGCCGCTTTGGGTTCGACGGCGATGATCTCGCAGTCCTTGTGCTTGCCCTGCATCTTCTCGCGCAGGAACGGGAAGGTGAAACCGGCGAAGTTGCTTCCGCCGCCGACGCAGGCGATCATGTAGTCCGGCTCGATCTCGCCGATGGCGAACTGCTGCAGGGCCTCCTCGCCGATGACGGTCTGGTGGAGCATGACATGGTTCATGACGCTGCCCAGGGCATAGCAGGTGTGCTCGTCCTTGGCGGCCATCTCGCAGGCCTCGGAGATGGCGATGCCCAGGGACCCGGAGGTCTCGGGGTGCTCCTTGAGGACCTTCCTCCCGAACTCGGTATACTCCGAGGGAGAAGCGTAGACCGTCGCGCCGTAGGTGTTGATGATGGTCTTTCTCAGCGGTTTCGCCATGTAGCTCCCTTTCACCATGAAGATGGTGCTCTTGATGTCGAAGAGGTTGGACACCATGGCGAGGGCGGTCCCCCACTGGCCCGCACCGGTCTCGGTGGTGAGGGTGTGTATCCCCGACTCGGCATTGTAATATGCCTGAGCGAGGGCAGTGTTCCCCTTGTGGGACCCCAGAGGGCTCATGTCCTCTCTTTTGAAGTAAATCTTAGCAGGAGTCTTGAGGTATTTCTCCAGCCGGTATGCGCGCTGGAGGGGGGAGGGGCGGTTGAGGGAGATCAGGGCGTCCCTTACCTCCTCAGGGATGTCGATGTACCTCTCCTTGGAGAGCTCCTGCTTGATGATGGGGTCGCAGAAGATCGCTTTGAACTCCTCGGCCTTGACCGGTTCTTTCGTGACCGGGTTGATCATCGGCTTGAGGTTTGGCAGGTCCGCTGCCATGTTGTACCATTTCTTCGGGATGTCCTCAGGATTGAGGCCGATTCTCGCGTCCTTGGGAATTGCCATGGTGCACCCGAGTGCGCTGATTATGTTTAATGATTCGCCTCAAAACTGCAATAGTGTATGTAAACATACATCAAAGTACTGATGTTCATCTCATCGTATCGGAAAGGCAGGAAGGCACGGACGTCCGCGGAGAACGGACGGCGGCCCGGAGACCGGACCCTGCAAAAATCCCATTATAATGAACTAAAATGGTTATTTGTTATCGTTTTCAATCATTTATGAACAGAAGAAGAACCGGAAATAAACAAAGTTATTTATAGAAGTTCTGTACTATACAACCATTAGTTGTAAACCGAGAGAGAACAACTAGGAACAGAGCGAGTGATTGAAATGGCCGACATGGACACCATCCTTTCCATCGTGGAGAACCCGACCCGGAGGAAGATACTTCAGGCTGTGGTCAGGGAACCCCATTACCCCCTGCAGCTTTCCAAAGAACTTGGAATAAGCCAGCAGGCGGTCGTGAAGAACCTCAACCTGATGGAGAGAGAAGGCCTCGTCGAGAGCTATCATCAGAGCAGCGACAGAGGGCCGGACAGGATCTTCTACAGACCCAGTTCGGAATTCAGCATCACCATAGACATGCGCAACAGCATGTTCGAGGTGAGGATGATCCCGACCGGGAACACGAAGAGCCAGGCATCAAAGGATAAGGCCCCTGCTCAGCCGGCGAAGACTCATGACGAGAGGCGCCTGGAATCGGTCCGTGCGGACATCTCGGCCATCGACAGGCAGCTCAACGAGTTCGACAGGAAAAGGTGCCAGCTGGTCCAGCAGAGGAACGACCTCATAGATTCGTTCCTGGCCGAGACCGACATACGGAACCTCGACTACGAGCACCGGCAGCTGCTCTACGATATGCTGAACAGGCCTAACTGGAGCGCCGGGGACATCTCCCGGAACCTCGGTTTCAATGAGAGCACAGTGTCCGAGATGATCTCGGACATCATGAAAATGGTAAGAATGGAGTGATTGAAATGGCAGCTAACGACAGGGCGATCAAGGTCGCCGAGCTGAAGCCCGGTGAAGCGGGCAAAGGCGTCGCGCGGCTAGATCCGGCCCTGATGGGCATACTGGGCATCAAGGTCGGCGACATAGCCATCGTTACCGGAACGAAGAGGACGGCGGTGAAGATCCTCAGGGGAGCCCCCGAGGACGAGAACCGCGGCATCATCAGGCTGGACGGCTCGACCCGCAGGAACGCGGGCGTGTCGATCGACGAGAGGGTCGATGTCAAGAAGGCGGAGACCAAAGAGGCCGAGAAGATCACCTTCGCCCCCACCGACGAGCTCAGGCTCCAGGGCGGGGAGGAGTACCTTGCGCAGGTGCTCGAGGGCAGGGCGTTCGCCAAAGGCGATGTGCTGTCCCTGAACATCATGGGCAACAAGATGGACCTCGTGGTCACGTCCTTCGGCCCGGCCGCCGAGGCAGCCCTGATGGGCCCCTCGACCAAGGTGAAGATCAGCGACAAGCCGGTCTCCAAGGAGAGCATGGACATCCCGAAGGTGTCCTACGATGATGTCGGAGGCCTCGGCCCGGCCATCGCCCAGATAAGGGAGATGATCGAGCTGCCGCTCAAGCATCCTGAGCTCTTCAAGAGGCTGGGCGTCGAAGCGCCCAAAGGCGTGCTCCTGCACGGTCCGCCCGGAACCGGGAAGACCATGCTGGCAAAGGCAGTGGCCGGCGAGACGAGCTCCAACTTCATCTCGCTCAGCGGCCCTGAGATCATGAGCAAGTTCTACGGCGAGTCCGAGGGCAAGCTCAGGGAGATCTTCAAGAACGCCGAGGAGAACGCGCCGAGCATCATCTTCATCGATGAGATCGACTCGATCGCTCCGAAGAGGAGCGAGGTCCAGGGCGAGGAGGAGAGGCGTATAGTCGCCCAGCTCCTGACCGTCATGGACGGGCTGAACTCCCGCGGCAAGGTGGTGGTCATCGGTGCGACCAACAGGCCGAACGCGATCGACGAGGCGCTCAGGCGTCCCGGCAGGTTCGACCGTGAGATCGAGATCGGCGTGCCCGACGAGCACGGAAGGCTGGAGATCCTCCAGATCCATACCCGCGGCATGCCTCTCGACAAGACGGTCGACCTCAAGGAGATCGCCGAGAAGACCCACGGATACGTGGGCGCTGACCTGGCAGCGCTCTGCAGGGAGGCCGCCATGGCCGCCCTAAGGAGGGTGCTGCCCGACGTCAACGTCGAGGAGGAGACCATCCCCACCGAGGTGCTCAACAAGATCAACGTCACCCGCGACGACTTCATGAACGCGATGAAGGGCCTGCAGCCCTCCACCATGAGGGAGGTCCTCATCGAGAAGCCGAACGTGAGGTGGGAGGACATAGGAGCGCTGGATGACGCGAAGCAGGAGCTGAAGGAAGCGGTCGAATGGCCGCTGAAGTACGGCAAGGTGTTCGCTCACATGAACGCCAAGCCTCCGAAGGGCATCCTGCTCTACGGCCCGCCCGGCACCGGGAAGACCATGCTGGCAAAGGCCGTCGCCACCGAGTCCGAGGCGAACTTCATCTCCGTGAAGGGACCCGAGTTCCTCAACAAGTGGGTCGGCGAGTCCGAGAAGGCCGTGAGGGAGACGTTCAGGAAGGCCAGGCAGGCCTCCCCGTGCGTCATCTTCATGGACGAGATCGACTCGATCGTGCCCGTGAGAGGGACCGGAGGGGACTCGAACGTCACCGAGCGCGTGGTGTCCCAGATGCTGACCGAGATGGACGGGCTGGAACCGATGAACGACGTCGTCGTGATCGCCGCCACCAACAGGCCGGACATGATAGATCCGGCCCTGCTGAGGCCCGGCAGATTCGACAAGTCGATCTACGTCGGACCGCCCGACAAGGCCTCCAGGAAGGCCATCTTCGGCATCCACACCCGCGGCAAGCCCCTCGCCGACGACGTCGACCTCGACGCCCTGGCCGAGCAGACCGAAGGCTGCACCGGAGCCGATATCGGCGCGATCTGCAACGAGGCGGTCATGACCGCCGTGAGGCGCCTTGTCTCCAAGGGCAAGGAGCCGACCGACGATGACATCGCCGCCTGCAAGGTCACGCAGGACGACTTCGTCAAGGCCGTCGGGAAGTTCGGCCCCAAGGCGGCCGAGCGCCTGAAGGCGTACGGCGACCTCGGGAAGGTCCCCCGGGACCGATCCCCGGGCGAATAAACAATTTAAAACAGCCCCGGCCCCCTGTGCAGGGGGGCCAAGACATCAGAATACCCAGACAGGAGAATTGAGGTGATTAGAATGACAGACTATGATGACAATATGAATGACATGTGGGCTGACTTCGGCCGCCTCTTCGAGAACGACTTCGAGGACATGAACAGAAGGCTCAACAGGATGTTCGACTCCCTGAAGAGCGCCCCCGGCGTCAAGACCTACGGGTACACGATGTACCAGGGGCCCGACGGGGTGCCCCACTACCAGGAGTTCGGCAACACCTCCGGGGACCGCGGGCTGATCGGCAGCACGCCCTTCGGAATGATAGCCGAGCCTCTCACCGACGTCGTAGAGGACAACGGGGTGGTACGCGCCACTGCGGAGATCCCCGGCGTCGACAAGAAGGACATCAAGCTCGACGGGACCGCGAACAGCCTGACTATATCGGTGGACACCCCCAAGAGGAAGTTCACCAAGACCCTCGCCATGCCGTGCGACGTGGACATCGCGTCCGCGAAGGCGACGTACAACAACGGCATCCTGGAGGTCGAGCTCAAGCCGGTGAAGCCGGCGGAGATCACGCGGCATATCGAAGTCCAGTGATCGCAGTCGGGGCCCGAATAAGGCCCCGTTTAATGCCGGGAAGGCGGCCGTCCGTACCTCCATCGGCCGCCCCCGTTCCCCAGGCTCCCGGCATCATTGTTTTATTGCCGCATCTGCGTCAAGGACGCGTGCTCGGCATCAGAAGGAACAAGGACCAATCGCAGTGCCCTGCAGACCAAGGTTTCACGGTCCCGGGGCTGGTTTCCCTCTCCAGGCAGGAATATTCGGACAGCAGCGGGCGCCATGTGCGCTACCGCATGCGGATATCATCGGTCAGCGGCACGACCAACGACCGTCCGGGCTCCGCCAGGGCGATCCTCGGCGGGGACCTCGTCATGGTCGACATGGTCCTCCAGAGGTCCGGCCGCCTGGGTATCATGATCGACATCTCCCCCGGCGCCGTCCGCATAACCTCCGATTCGATGCTCAAGAGCATAGCGGAGACCGTCCCGCTCCCGGTCAGGGTGCGGCCGGAGCCCGTGTCCCTGAGGATCGCCGAGGGCACGCTGTCCCTCGCTCTCAGAGCGGAAGGGCCCCTGGATCAACAATGAACCTCTCCGACTGAACAATCGCTTTATAGAAGGATAAACATCGTTTTATATCATGAACAGAGAGGACATGATCAACACGACGCGCGCCATCCTGGCGAAGGCCGGGTTCGACGTGTCGTCCGCAATCAGCATCAGGAGCATCTGCTTCGACGTAGTCGGACGCAGGGGCAGCACCCTCCTGATCATCAAGGTCCTCAGCAACGTCGACGCGTTCTCCCGCGAGAACGCGAACGAGATGAAGATCATGTCGAACGCTCTCGACGCCTCCCCCATGATCATCGGGGAGACCTCCAGCTCGGGGAAGCTGGAGAAGGGCATCATCTACACGAGGTTCAAGATCCCCATCATCTCCAACGAGACCCTCGCGGACCAGCTCCTCGAGGAGGTGCCCCCGTTTATATTCGCCGCCCCCGGCGGGCTGTACGTGAAGATAGACAGCGACACCCTGAGGGAGCTGCGCGAGGAGCGGGGCATATCCCTGGGGACCCTGGCCGAGACCGCCGGAGTGTCCAGGCGCACGATCCAGATGTACGAGAACGGGATGGGCGCCATGATCGATGCGGCCCTCCGCCTGGAGGAGTTCCTCGGCACCGACATCATCGAGCCTCTGGACCCCTTCACCTACGCCAAGGACGAGAAGGTCGAGGCCAAGGAGGTCAAGGGGGCCGGCAGCAAGACCGGTTCCGACCAGCTCGACCGGCTCGTCAACATCGGGTTCTCCATCACCCCGATCGTCAGGGGGCCGTTCGATGCCATCACCCGCGACTCGGACAGCAACACCGTCCTCCTCACGGGCGTCGGCGACGAAGAGAGCAAGCTGATCCAGAAGGCCCTTATCGTGTCGGAGCTCTCGAACCTCTCGCACAGGCATTCGGTCGTCATCGTCCGCAAGAAGCCGGAGCACGAGAGGATCCGCAGCACCGCCCTGGTCACCGACGACGAGCTCAAGAAGATAGACGACAAGGACCAGCTGACCGACATCGTCCTCAGCCGGAGCACCAAGAAATGAACTCGCCTCTGCGCCTGAGCATCGGGAACTGCACGGTGGACGTCCTGCCTGTCGTCAACGGCCTCCTCTCCGAGGCCGATGTCGTCAGGGCCAACTACCCGGGGCATGAGGCATACGGGGCCTCGATGAGCATCGAAGGATTGGACGCCCTCGCCAAAAGGAAGGAGATCGGCACCGACGAGGTCCCGGTGTCCGAGCTCGACATCGTCTATGCGAAGAAGATGTCCCGCTTCGGGGAGATACAGGTGCCGTCGCCCGCCTTCTGCGAGCTCGTGGACCTCTGCAGGTCGGACGGCAAGACCGTTATCCCCCTCGACATGAGCGATTACGATTACGATACCGCGTACATGCAGTGCGTCAGGGTGACCGAGTTCACCTCCGAGCACCGCCTGGCCAAGAATGGGATGAAGAAGGCCATGGACGCCCCCGACCCGCACGCCCTCGCGGCCATGTGGGACGACCACATCTCGTCCATAAGGGGATATTCGAAGCTCAGCCACAGGCGGGAGGAGCACATCGCCCGCGAGATCGCCGACACCGCGAACTACCGCAGGAGCCTGCTGGCCGTGGTGGAGACGGAACGCGCAGAAGGGGTCGTTTCCCTGCTGAGGTCCGATTATGGAGCAAAATAACTGCAGATACTGCAATTATTATGCGTCCAAAGGCGCTAAATACTGCCCGAGATGCGGGAGGGATCTTTCCGGCATGAGCAGTTCCGGATGTCCCAGATGCGCCGATCAGGCCGCGGCGGGCGCCAGATACTGCAGGTACTGCGGGAACTACCTCGGAGAAGGAAGAACACAGCCGTACCCGTCCGGGATGCAGGATGGGCCGGAGCACCCGTTCATGAGGGGCACCGTCACCGCGGTGACCCTCCTTTTCATCCTGCTCTGCACGGCGTCCCTGATCGTCTACACCGTCCACGTAGGAGACGTCCTGGGCATAGCCGACCGCTACTCGTACAGCATCTACGTCCCCCTCGGCCTCGTGAATGCCTTCTCGATCCCCCTCAGAGGGAACGCCTTCAGGGCGTACATCCTGATCGCCTACGTCTTATTCGCCCTGTTCCTGGCATATGCGGTCATATCCTATCAGAGGACAGCCGGGAAGTACGGCATGTCGTCCGACCGCACGGAGCACAGCGGGCTCTCGGCCGCCGCTTCCTGCCTGAGCGTCTCCCTCTTCCTGTCGATAGTCTACCTCTTGCTCATGTCCTCGGCGGGAGCGGACGCGGACTCGTCATGGATGGACGATTTCCGCGTCTGGGACCTCAACGCCCTGCTGTTCATGGCCGGGCTGAACGAGGAGCTGGCGTTCAGGCTCGTATGGATCGGGATCCCGATGGCGCTGCTCGGGTTCCTGTGGAAGAAGGACCGCCGTTCCCTGCAGTACCTCATGGGCGGGTTCGGCATGTCCAAGGCGGCCCTGGTCTTCATCATAATATCATCGATCATATTCGGTCTGGCACATTACGACGGATGGGGCTGGGTGAAGATCATCGATGCCGCGGCCGGCGGGATCATCTTCGGATACCTGTACACGGAATACGGCCTTTACGCAAGCGTGCTCGCCCATTTCCTGAACGATACGGTCACCGTCTTCGCAGGCGGCGTACTCGGAGAACTGGCACTCATGGCGGCAGGAGCCGTCATCCTCGTCTACTGGCTCGTGAAGCCGAACAGAGAGCTGCTCGACCTGAAGGGCATGCCGGACATGACGGAGAGCCTTCCCCCGATGAAGGACCAATGGGGAAGGCACTGACCCAGATAAGCAAACCGGGATCAGAACGCCTTGGTGATCATGTCCCTGAGGCGCTTCTGGGACTCCACGGCCGACTCCAGGTTCCTGGACTCGATGATGTACCTTCCCTTGTAGAACGACAGCTTCTTCATGACCGCCGGGAAATCGATGGAACCGTCGCCGATGGTGAGGTGCTCGTCCCTCTTCCCGTTGTTGTCGTGGATGTGGACGTTAACTATCCTGTCCCTGAAAGCATCGATCATGGCGTCCAGCTGGCCCGAGGTGTTGGCATGCCCGACGTCCAGGCATATCCCCAGGTCCGTCCCGGCCACGATCTCCTCGAGCTCCGACGCCTTCACGCCCAGCATAACCGGCACATCCGGCATGTTCTCGATGGCCAGGCGCACGCCGTACTCTGTCTGGGCGCGGTCGAGGAGGCGCATGGTATCCTTGGACGCCCGGATCGATTTCTCGCGCATGTCCGTCATGGCGAGGTTGACGATCCCCGGATGGACGGTTATGCATTGGGCCCCGAACTCCACGGCGGCCTCCATCTCCGACATGAACTCCATGCATGATGCTTCCCTCATGCGGTCGTTGAGGGCGGCGGCGTTGGTATCCGCTATCGCCGAGTGAACGGTGAAGGTCATGCCGTTCGCCTCCCCTGTGCCCAGAAGGCCGGATATCTTCTGGACGGCGTGCTTGTACTCCGAGAATATCTCCCAGTGGGAGAACTCCGCCGATATCTTGGCCAGGCAGGGCTGGAAATCCTCCTTGCCGAAGTCGGGGCAGGAAACGCCTATGACGGTCAGCAGCTCACCTCCTCACCGTTGACGGTAACAGGCGCCACCCGGTCGATGAGCGCATCGAGGTCCTCGTCCTCCACCGTGACGTCGATAGTGCCGAGGACGGTGCGGTAGTCCACGAAGGACACCTTGCCGACGGTGGCGACCTGCTTGTTCAGCCTGATGGTCGCAACGGTATGCCCTCTGCGCTCGCCTTTGAGGAACTGGGAACGGGCGGTATCGAGGATCCTCTGCTCGCGGATCTTCTGGGAGAAGCGCACCAGGTCGGCAGGGCCCGAGAGGACCCCGTCGGCAAGGGCCAGCTCGGCCGTGGGGAAGAGGTTGAGCACAGCGGCCCTGACCTTATCAGGGTCCTCGCTCGGATAGACAGGGCAGGATACCGTCACTCTAGCCATGGTCTCGGAATCGGCGGGCAGGTATTAATTGGATTTGCAGAATAAGTGCCAGAATCCGCCCGCTGCAATGTTCCGCTGGTCGCAACCCCATCACTATATAACCCCGTTGCGATAGCCTCGGTCAATGAAGGACGATATACTCGACGCGGCATCTAGGAGGAAACTGTTCCTCTCGCCCGACGCTCTCGAGATAATCGATTCGAACGGCTACCCCATGGAGATGGTCAACACCATGCTCAATGCGATGGCCGGGAACAAGATGTTCGTCACCAAGGAGGATGTCATCGACTTCCTGAACGGCGACAAGGCCCTCTTCGAGAAGGAGAAGACCGCCAAGCCCCGCAACAAACGGGACCTGGACATAGAGATCGTGCCCGGATCGGACATCACCGGGAACTCGACCTGCGAAGGGACCATCCAGGATTTCACGGCCTACTTCCGCAGCAGGTACAACCTGCTCAAGCGCATAATATCGAGCCACAAGGACTTCACGATGTCCACCAGCATCGCCCATGCGATGCAGTTCGACCGCCAGGTCAACATCGTCGGGATGGTTTACGAGGTGCGCCAGAGCCAGAAAGGCCATACTATCCTGACGGTCGAGGACGAGACCGGGACCTGCAACGTCCTCATAAAGAAGGACTCCCCCTACGCCGATAACATCTACATCAACGACGAGGTCATCGGGATAACCGGGAAGAAGATGGAACGCGGCACCCTCTTCGTCGCCGACAAGGTCGTCCGCCCGGACATCTCCAAGAGGCACACCTGGGAGGTCAGCGATTCCACCTCGTCGGTGGCCTTCCTCAGCGACATCCACATCGGCTCGAAGGAGTTCCTGAAAACCAGCTGGGAGAGGATGATCTCCTGGCTCAAAGCGAACGCTTACGACATGGGCCTGAACTACATCGTGATGCCCGGCGACGTCGTGGACGGCATAGGCGCATATCCGGGGCAGGAGGCGGACCTGGAGATAGACGATATCTACCGCCAGTACGAGACCCTCGCCGAGTATGTGAAGGAGATACCTGATGACATCAAGATCATCCTCCACCCCGGCAACCATGACGCCTGCAGGCTCGCCGAGCCCCAGCCGGCGATATCGGAGATGTACGCCCACGGGTTCGATTCCAATGTCACCCTCACCGGCAACCCCATAAGGCTGAAGATCGAGGGCAGGAAGGTCACTTCCTACCACGGCAAGAGCATCGATGATTTCATCTCCGCCGTGCGCGGGATGTCCTACGACGACCCCCTCGCCGTCATGAGGGAGATGGCCCTGAGAAGGCACCTTGCGCCCATGTACGGCATGAGGAACGCCCTTGCGCCCGAGAAGAAGGACTACCTCGTTATGGAGGAGGAGCCCGATATCTTCGTGTCCGGGCATGTCCACGGCGCCGGCACCATGGAGTACCACGGGGTCAAGATGATCAATGCCAGCACATGGCAGGCCCAGACGGATTACCAGGCCATGCACAACTTCAACCCCGACCCCTGCATCATGCCGATCGTCGACCTGGGCACCGGCAGGGTCGTCATGAAGAACTTCATGAAGTGATTGCTGCTGCGGCCTGGCAATCTAAAATGAAAGAATGGGGCCGAAGGCCCCGAAAGGGGTTTCAGAAGAGCAGCTGTTCTGCGAGGATCCAGATGATGATGAAGGCCCCCAAGATGAGCATGCCGTAGGCGATGACCCAGATAGCCGTGAACGTGCGCCGCAGCTTTACTGGGTCCTCTTTAATCTCATCCAGGCGGTCTTCAAGAGATTTCATCAGCTTTTGCCCTT
>Ga0256406_1002013_pt1 | contig 30445 bp, 32 predicted proteins | sample RumenRJG_03DNA_FD_185986 | JGI IMG/M metagenome (GOLD analysis project Ga0256406, IMG submission 185986) | Bovine rumen microbial communities from Lethbridge, Alberta, Canada - RJG_03 | ecosystem: Host-associated > Mammals > Digestive system > Stomach > Rumen | place: Canada: Alberta | collected... | reverse complement strand
CAAACGGAAGATGACGAATGCTTAAGTGGCTCAAAAATTCGTGAGCAGGTGGCTCACTTTTTCATGAGCATGAGTGGCTCAAAAATTCGTGAGCAAGTGGCTCACTTTTTGGTTGACATTCACAACTGGGAAAATTGAATGGAGTGTTGTAAAGAAAGCAGGGCTGTGGCCCTGCTTGTTTTGTTGTACGGTCATTTGCAACGGATTGTACGCCGTTTTTCCGTAGGGCCTACCTGTAAGGGGAGACCGTTCCCAGGTATCAGACCGCGACAGCGGGCGGTTCACCGAACCGCCACTACGGCGTTGGGGTCGTAGATTTCAGCAACAGGATCGATGAGCAGAAGGTCCATCGCTTTATTGCGACCAATCCTCTTCCCTCTGCACTCTTCACTCGACTTTGTACTAGCCAAGCTGATATCTGACATCTTGAAGCCCCGTCAGGGGCGCTCTGACTTCTTAGCCAAGATCTCTTCCCACCATACCTGATTCTCCAGATACCATTTGATGGTTTTCTTGATTCCGTCCGCAAATTTCGTCTCTGGAAGCCAGCCAAGCTCATTATGGATTTTTGTCGGATCGATGGCGTATCGTTTGTCGTGCCCTTTTCGATCTTTTACATAGGTAATCAGGCTCTCCGGTCTGCCCAGTTCCTTGCAGATTAGTTTTACGATGTGAAGGTTCTGCATTTCGTTGTGGCCGCCTACGTTATAGATTTCTCCTGTTTGACCTTTTTGCAGGATCAGGTCGATGGCACGGCAGTGGTCTTCCACATATAACCAGTCCCGGACGTTTTTTCCATCCCCATACACCGGCAGGGGTTTGTCCTGCAGGGCGTTGATAATCATCAGGGGAATCAGCTTTTCCGGGAATTGATAGGGCCCATAGTTGTTGCTGCATCGGCTGATGGTCACCGGTAGCCCATAGGTCCGATGGTACGCCAGCACCAGCAGATCTGCCCCGGCTTTGGAGCTGCTGTAGGGGCTGGAGGGTTGGAGGGGAGAGGTTTCCGTAAAAAACAGGTTCGGCCGGTCCAGGGGCAGGTCTCCATAGACTTCATCTGTGGAAATCTGGTGGAAACGCTGGATTCCATACTCACGGCAGGCATCCAGCAGCACCGAAGTTCCGAACATGTTCGTCTCCAGAAAAATCGCGGGGTTTAAAATGGAACGGTCTACATGGGATTCGGCGGCGAAGTTTACAACCATGTGGGGGTGTTCTTCTTTAAAAAGATTGTATACGGACTTTCGGTCACAGATATCCATTTTTTGGAACTGGAAATGGGGGTGGTTCATCACAGGTGCCAGGGTGGAAATATTCCCGGCATATGTCAATTTATCCAGACAGAGTATCTTCATTTCAGGATAATGCTTCAGTATATAAAAGATAAAATTAGAACCAATAAATCCGGCCCCACCTGTTACGATGATTTTCATAAGCATGTCCTCCCGGGATTCATTATAGCAAATGGGCAGTCACTAGTCTCTAGTCACTAGTCCGCAGCCAAAGGAACAAATTTGCCCAGGGGCAAATTTGATTGAATGTATGGCCCGCTGGGCGACCTGGGTTCGGATGTCCCTTATGGGCCATCCCTACGCAGAAACGGATATGTTGGCGTTCTTCCGTAGGGCCTACCCGTAAGGGGAGTCCGTTCCCAGGTATCAGACCGCGACAGCGGGCGGTTCACCGAATCGCCCCTAATTCGATGAGCTCGCCCCTCGAACGCCTTTTGTACGATCGTAATGCTTACAGAGTGCGACCGAACGCCATTCCATTCAAAAAAGTCCGCCCTCGTCGGGCGGAGCTTATCCTGAAGCGGAAATCATCAAGCACCTGGATCAGGCACTGGCAATCCTGCATAATGAAAGAAAGATAAAAAACTGGGCACCATCGAGGTGCCCAGTTTTTATTTGATCTTCGTCTTATTCAATTTGCTGGAAATCTTGTTCCCGATGCTCTGGACCACCTGCACCAGGGCAATCAGCACGATGACGGTGGCAATCATGGTGTCAGCCTGGAACCGCTGGTATCCGTAGCGGATGGCCAGGTCGCCCAGGCCGCCGCCGCCCAGGGCACCGGCCATGGCGCTGGAGCCGATCAGGCTGATCACGGCCAGGGTAATGCCCAGGACGATGCTGTGCATGGCTTCGGGCAGCAGCACTTTCCAGATGATCTGCATGGGGCTGGCTCCCATGCTCTGGGCGGCTTCGATGACGCCGGGGTCCACTTCCAACAGGGAGGATTCGATGATCCGGGAAATGAACGGGGTGCAGGAAATGGTCAGGGGCACGATGGCGGCGGTGGTCCCGATGGAGCTGCCCACGATGAGACGGGTCAGGGGGATGATGGCCACCATCAGGATGATGAAGGGGATGGACCGGAGGGCGTTTACAATGGAGCCCAGGGTTTTGTGCAGGGCAGGGTTTTCTTTGATGTGGCCCTTGCCGGTAATGGTCAGGATTACGCCCAGGGGGATGCCGCAGATTGTGGCGATGGCGGCGGACAGGGCCACCATGTACAGGGTTTCGCCCAAGGCTTTCACAAGCAGATGGATCATATTAGGAGACATAACCAATCACCTCGTCTTTGACTTTTCTAGAATGCAGGTAATCCAGGGCCTGTTTCAGATGGCCCTCGTCACCTTCCAGTTCGATGAGCAGGGTGCCGAAGGGGGTATCCTGCAGGTTTTCGATGTTGGCGGTCAGGATGTTCACATTCGTGTCGTACTTCTTGATCAGTACGGCCACCACGGGCTCGCCGGCGCTGTCGCCGATGAAGCTCAGGCTGACCAGGGCCTTGTCGCCGCTTTTGTACTCTTTGTGCAGATCCAGTTTCTTGACGAAATCGGGCAGGTCGTTGTGTTGGATGCTGGCCACGAATTCCTTGGTGGTGGTCTTCTGGGGGTTGGTGAACAGGTCTACCATGGTGCCCTGTTCGATGATCTGGCCGTTTTCGATGACGGCCACCCGGTCGCAGATCTCTTTCACTACGTTCATCTGGTGGGTGATCATGACGATGGTGATGTGCAGCCGTTTGTTGATGTCACGGAGCAGGTTCAGGATGGATTCTGTGGTCTGGGGATCCAGGGCGGAAGTGGCTTCGTCGCACAGCAACACTTTGGGGTCGCTGGCCAGGGCCCGGGCGATGCCTACCCGCTGTTTCTGCCCGCCGGACAGCTGACTGGGGTAGTGGTCGGCCCGGTCGGCCAGACCCACCAGATCCAGCAGGGGATCTACCTTCTTTTTAATGGAAGCCTTGTCCAGACCCTGGATTTCCAGGGGGAAGGCGATGTTGCCGTAGACGGTGCGGCTGGCCAGCAGGTTGAAATGCTGGAAGATCATGCCGATGTTCTGCCGGGCTTTGCGCAGCTGTTCTTCGCTAAGGGCGGTCATTTCCTGACCGTCCACGAAGACCTTGCCGCTGGTGGGACGCTCCAGCATGTTGATGCAGCGCACCAAGGTGGATTTGCCAGCACCGGACAGGCCGATGATGCCGAAGATCTCACCTTCGTTGATGGTCAGGTTGATGTCTTTCAGGGCATGGAGATCGCCTGAAGCGGTGTGATAGATTTTTTCAATGTGCTCCAATTGGATCATGGGGTGGACACCTCCGTGGAAAATAAAAAATTCCTCTTCAGCGAATGAAGAGGAATCAGATTTGCTCACTCATCTTCATCTTTCAGGCAATGCCTGATGGACTTAGCACCGTTCGTGGAAAGGAGCGCTTTCCAGATGGTTGCCGTAACTTCATAGGGCCAGTCCCTCCGTTACTCTGGATGAATTCCGTGTATCTCAAATGATACTGTATAAAGTACAGTTTGTCAAGCGCCACCTTGTGTCCCCCTGAAAGGGGGAAGGGGCCCGCCTTTGGCGGGTAGGGGGTTTTTAGTAGGGCCTTACGATAACAAAGATAGCTTTTGAACGGGTGGGGGGTGCTGTAGTCGACAGTACGACGAAGGCGAGAGTGTAGGGCTGGACCTATCCACCGTGCATGCGCACGGTCCCCCTTCCCTTCCAGGGAAGGACAAAGGACATTGTGTCCCCCTGCGACGGAGACGACGAATAGGAGTCTCTTGGTCCTGTGGAATATTGTGTCCCCCTGAAAGGGGGAAAGGGCCCGCTTGCGGGTAGGGGGTTTTTAGTAGAGCCTTACGATAACAGGGAAACTATTTGAACGGGTGGTGGGGGGTGCTGCAGTCGCTTGTACGACGAAGGCGAGAGTGTAGGGCTGGACCTATCCACCGTGCATGCGCACGGTCCCCCTTCCCTTCCAGGGAAGGACAAAGGACATTGTGTCCCCCTGAAAGGGGGAAGGGACCCGCCTTTGGCGGGTAGGGGGTTTTTAGTAGAGTCTTACGATAACAGGGGGAACTTTTTGAACGGGTGGTGGGGGTGTGCAATCGGTTGTACGGTGAAGGCGAAAGTGTAGGGCTGGACCTATCCACCAGCCATTCGGCTGGTCCCCCTTCCCTTCCAGGGAAGGACAAAAGACATTGTGTCCCCCTGAAAGGGGGAAAGGACCCGCCTGCGGGTAGGGGGTTTTTAGTAGTACCTTACGATAACAGGGAAACCTAAAGTAATTTTCACAAATTCACAAAAACTACTTGCATTTACTTCTTCATCGTAGTAAAGTAATAAACAGTTAAAGCAAACGGCTGCAGAGCCGGTTGCAATCCATCTAGGAGAAAGGGGCTTCGATCATGGTAGCCGGACTGAACCAACGGGAACTGAAACAACTGGCCAATGCTTTCACCCTGCTGAAGGATGAAGCTGGGGCTCTGGCTTTCCTGGAAGACATCTGCACCCCCAACGAACTGAAGGCGCTGAGCCAGCGCCTGGAAGTGGCGGTGCGTCTTCACCGGGGCGAAAATTATGCCAGGATCGTCAAGGATACGGGCGCCAGCAGCACCACAGTATCCCGTGTGAATCGCTGTTTGAACTATGGGGCGGGCGGATATCGCAGCCTGATCCCGGAACTGACCAATAAAGGAGAAGAACCCAATGAGTAATACCGTACTGCGGATCCCCTACGGGACCAGAGACATCCTGCCGGGAGAGGCCCGGGCCAAACGGGAGATCGAAGACAAGATCGCCAACAATTTCCTGAGCTGGGGCTATGATGAAGCCGTTACCCCCACCTTTGAATACGCGGATACCTTTGCCCTGAGCGGCGCCGGCATCAATGAAGAAAGCATGCGGTTCATGGACCGGAACAACCGGACCCTGATGCTGCGCAGTGAAATGACCACGCCCCTGGCCCGGATGGTGGCCACCCGTCTGAAAAACGACAAGGGCGTGAAACGGCTGTTCTACATCGCCAATGTGTTCCGGCATGAACAGACCCAGGCGGGCCGCCAATGCGAATTCTCCCAGGCGGGCATTGAACTGATCGGTGCGGAAGCTCCCATGGCGGATGCGGAAGTGCTGGCCCTGGCCGTAGAAAGCCTGAAGGCAGCGGGTCTGCAGGATTTCCTGATCAGTATCGGCCACAGTGGCTTTTTGGCAGGCCTGATGGAAGACGCCAAACTGACGAAGAAACAGGGAGATTTCGTGAAACGGATGATCCTCTCCCACAACGCGGTGGGTCTGGAGGAAGCGGCGGAACGGTTCATCCCCAAACCGCTGAAGGACATCTTCCGGGATCTGCTGTACCTGCAGGGGGGACGGGACCTGCTGGACAGCCTGGAAGCCCGGGTGAGCAATCCCAGAAGCCTGGATGCCCTGAAGAACCTGAAGGCCATCTACAAGCTGGCGGAAAGCTACGGGGTGGCTCCCTACCTGTCCTTCGACCTGTCGTTGATCCGCAATTTCGATTACTACACCGGTATGGTGTTCGAAGCCTATGCGCCCCAGATCGGGTTCAACATCTGCGGCGGCGGCCGGTATGACCATATGATGGAAGCCTTCGGGGATCCGGAACCGGCTACGGGATTTGCCATGGGCATCGACCGGATCATCCTGTCTCTGCGGCGGGACGGCCGGCTGACCATGGATTCCAAATGGGACATTTACGTAGCCTGGGCACCGGGATGCCAGGCCAAGGCCATCCAGAAGGCCATGGAACTGCGGGCAGGGGGCAAGAACGTGAAAGTTGCCACCAATGCCCTGACCCCGGAAGAAGCGGCCAAGGCCTGTGCGGCCAATCGGTGCGAAGCCGTAGCCTATGTAGGATAGGAGAGACGATACAATGGATTATTTAACGATTGCCCTGCCCAAAGGGAAACTGTTTGCAAAAAGTGTGGAGCTCCTGGCCAAGGTGGGCTACGCTGCCGATAATGTGGTGGAAGACTCCCGGAAACTGGTCATCACCAACGAAGAGACGAAGGTGAAGTTCCTGATCGTAAAGACGGTGGACCTGCCCACGTACGTGGAATACGGCGCCGCTGACATCGGCATCATCGGCAAGGATGTGCTGAACGAGGAACAGAAGGATGTGTACGAACTGCTGGATATGGGCTACGGCGGCTGCCATCTGATGATGGCGGTGCCGGAGAACAAGGTGCTGCCGGAACTGACGGACTACGCCCACATGCGGGTGGCCACGAAGTATCCCCGGTGCGCGGCCGAGTTCTTCGACAAGCTGGGCATGCAGATGGAGATCATCAAACTGAACGGCTCCATCGAACTGGGGCCCATCGTGGGGCTCAGCGACAGCATCGTGGATATCGTGCAAACGGGCCGCACCCTGCGGGAAAATAAATTGAAGGAAATCGTCAGCGTGTTCCCCAGCACGGCACGGCTCATCGCCAACAAGGTCAGCTTCAAGATGCAGTACGACCGGATCAAGAAGCTGGTGGAAGACCTGAAGGTGGTGCTGGCGGAAGAAAACGCAACGAAAAGTGAGTAGTGGATAGTGGTTAGTGGCTGGTGAGTGGAACCCACCACCATTGCGCCGGGGCGCAACGGTCCCCCGCCCTTGAAAAGGGCGGATATCCTTGTTGTCGAAGGTTTGGCGTTTTTTGTCAAAGGATTGGTACTGGATAACACATACCTATCGCTGACCACTGACTTTCTATTCGAAACGCAGCAGTGCGTTTTACGATTATCCGCCCTTTTCAAGGGCGGGGGACCAGCCGAATGGCTGGTGGTGGGTTCTGATCCACCAAATACCAAAATACAAGGAGGCATCCCCCCATGAGCAATATACAAGCCCGGGACACGTTAGCCCGGATCGAAGACTATCAGGTGGAAACGGTACCTGATGCGGATATCATCGTCAATGCCAACGAAACGAACTGGGACCTGACCCCGGAACTGCGGCTGGAACTGAACAGCCGGCTGGCAGAGCACCTGTTCAACCGGTATCCCTCCATGCACGGGGAGGACCTGTGCGCCGCCATCGCCGCCAAACTGGGCTTTGACCCGGAACTGGTGGCCATCGGCAACGGCTCCAGTGAACTGCTGGAAAAGGCCTGCTACGCCTTCGGGGGCCCGGGCCGGAAAATCGCCTGCCCCACGCCCAGCTTCAGCATGTACCAGACCTACGCCATCCTGGCGGACAGCGAACCGGTGCTGTTCCCCCTGACGGCGGACGGGTTCGTGGACCCGGATGGGGTCATCGACTTTGCAAAGGAACAGAAACCGTCCCTGCTGGTCATCTGCAACCCCAACAACCCCACGGGGAACTTCAACCGCCGGGACGCCATGGAAAAAATCATCCGGAACGTGGACTGCCCGGTGATCATGGATGAAGCGTATCTGGAATTTGCCGTGGAAGAAGGGGACCCCCGGCAGCTGTCCACCATGGACCTGGTGAAGGAAGTGGACAACCTGCTGGTGCTGCGGACGTTCTCCAAGGCCTACGGGCTGGCCAACCTGCGGATCGGCTACGGCATCGGCAGCGCGGCGGTCATGAAGATCTTGAAGAAGGTGCTGCTGCCCTACACGGTGAACGGCTTCTCCATCATGGCGGCGGAACTGCTGTTCAGCAAACCGGACGTACTGAAGGAACGGGTGGACATGGTGGTCAGCGGCCGCCGGTACCTGCGGGAACATCTGGAAGCCCTGGGCTTTCGGGTACTGCCCAGCGCCACGAACTTCCTGCTGGCCCTGCCGGCGGGGAAGGTGCTGGATAAACTGGCGGACGGCGCCGGTGCCCGGGACCTGCCCAGCGCGGAAAAGGCCAAGGCAGCGGGCAGCTATCTGTTCCACGAACTGCTGAAGAAACGGGTGCTGATCCGGGACTTCAGCCAGAACAACCGTCTGCCGGGCGGTCTGCGGATCTCCATCGGCACGGCGGAAGAAAACCCCAGGATCATCGGGGCCATCAAAGAAATCGTACAATAACAGGAGGCATAGGGCTATGCGGGAAGGTTGTATCGAACGGAATACGAAAGAGACCCAGATCAGCGTGAAGCTGAACCTGGACGGCACCGGCAAGGCGGACATCAAAACCGGTGTGGGATTTCTGGATCATATGCTGACCCTGCTGGCGGTCCATTCCTTTATGGACCTGACGGTGCGGGCCAAGGGCGACCTGGAAGTGGACTGCCACCATACGGTGGAGGACGTGGGCATCGCCCTGGGGCAGGCCATCGCGCAAGCCCTGGGAGATAAGAAGGGCATCCACCGGTATGGCAGTTTCCTGCTGCCCATGGATGAAGCCCTGGCTGAAATCGCCCTGGACTTTTCCGGCCGGCCCTATCTGGTGTGGAACGCGGACATCATTCCCCGGGTGACCCTGGGCAACTTCGACACGGAAATGGGCGAGGACTTTTTCCGGGCCCTGGCCATGAACTGCGGCCTGACCCTGCACATCAACGTGCCCTACGGCAAGAATACCCACCATATGCTGGAGGCCATCTTCAAGGGGGTGGCCCGGGCCATGAGTGAGGCCGTGGCCATGGATCCCCGGGTGCACGGCGTCATGAGCAGCAAGGGGGCACTGTAACATGGAAAAAGACACCATCGTCATCATCGACTACGGCCGGGGCAACCTGCACTCGGTGTACAACGGGCTGCTGAAGATCGGGGCGAACCCGGTGGTCTCCGCGGACCCGAAAGTCATCAAAGAGGCCCCCAAGGTGATCCTGCCGGGGGTGGGCTCCTTCGGCGACTGTATGGAGACCATGCGGGCCCGGGGCCTGGAGGAAGCGGTCCAGGAAGCCCTGGCAAGCGGCAAACCGTTCCTGGGCATCTGCCTGGGTGAACAGCTGCTGTTCGAAAGCAGCGAGGAAAGCCCCGGTGTGAAGGGCCTGGGCTACTTCAAGGGCCAGGTGAAGAAAATCGTCACCCCGTACAAGATCCCCCACATGGGCTGGAACCGGATCACCACGGTGAACCCATCCCCGCTTATGAGGGACGCGGACGGCAAATACGTGTACTTCGTGCACAGCTACCATGCGGTGCCCGAAGACCCCAGCATCATCACGTCCACCTGTGACTACGGCGCGACGATCACCGCCAGCGTGGGCAGAGGCAGCGTGCAGGGCTTCCAGTTCCATCCGGAAAAGAGCAGCTTTGCAGGCCTGGCCATGCTGAAAGCCTTTAAGGAGTGGAAATTATGAACATCTATCCTGCCATCGACCTGCGGGGCGGCAACTGTGTCCGCCTGGTGAAGGGCGATTTTTCCAGAGAGACCATCTACAGCACGGATCCCGGTGCCATGGCCAGAGAATGGGCCAGCGCCGGGGCCAGCTCCATCCATGTGGTGGACCTGGACGGGGCCCTGGCCGGGGAAAGCCGGAACCTGGAGGCCATCAAAGCCATCATGAAAGAGGGCGGCATCCCCATCGAAGTGGGGGGTGGCATCCGCAATATGAGCCACATCGAACGGCTGCTCTCTGCCGGGGTGCACCAGGTGATCCTGGGTTCCGCCGCGGTGAAAAATCCCGAGCTGGTGAAGGAAGCCTGCAAAGCCTATCCGGGCCGCATCGTGGTGGGCATCGACGCCAAGAACGGGGACGTGGCCGTGGAGGGCTGGGAAGCCAGCGGGCACATCCAGGCGGAAGAACTGGCCAAAAAGATGGCCGACGCCGGCGTTGAACGCATCATCTTCACGGACATCGCCCGGGACGGCATGCTCAGCGGCGTGAACGTGGAAGCCACGGTGGCCGTGGCGAAGGCATCGGGCCTGAAGGTCACTGCCAGCGGCGGGGTGGCCAGCCTGGAAGATTTGAAAATTTTGAAAAAAAGAGAAACAGATGGCATCGAAGGGTGTATTATAGGGAAGGCGTTATATACTGGCGCCATTGACCTTCGCCAGGCTGTAGCGATTGCGAAGGAGGCGTAGAGCCATGTTGGCAAAACGGATCATTCCCTGTTTGGATGTGAAAGACGGACGGGTGGTGAAGGGCACGAATTTCGTGGGCCTGCGGGATGCAGGCGACCCGGTGGAACTGGCCAGCCTGTACGAAAAGGAACAGGCCGATGAGCTGGTGTTCCTGGACATCACCGCGTCTCTGGAAAAACGCAAATCCATGGTGAAGACCATCGAGCGCACGGCCCGGGAGGTATTCATGCCCCTGACCGTGGGCGGCGGCATCTCTTCCATTGAAGACATGCGGGCTGTCCTGCTGGCCGGGGCCGACAAGACCAGCCTGAACACGGCGGCCGTAAAGGACCCGGATCTGATCACCCGGGGCGCCGAAGCCTTCGGGAACCAGTGCGTGGTGCTGGCCGTGGATGCCAAACGGCGGGGCGAAGATTCCTGGGAAGTCTACATCAACGGGGGCCACACCCCCACGGGTCTGGATGCCCTGGAATGGATCAAGAAGGCCGTGAGCCTGGGAGCCGGGGAAATCCTGCTGACCAGCATGGATGCGGACGGCACGAAGGACGGCTTTGACATCCCGCTGACCCGGAAAGTGGCCGAAGCGGTGCCCGTGCCCGTGATTGCATCCGGCGGCGCAGGCTCCCTGGAAGACTTCTACGAAGTGCTGACAGAAGGCAAAGCCGATGCGGCTCTGGCCGCTTCCGTATTCCATTATGGAACGTTTACCATCCGCCAGGTGAAGGAATACTTGCGGAACAAAGGAGTGGACGTGCGGTTATGAAACTGGATGTAAGCAAATTGAAATTCGATGACCGGGGTCTGATCCCGGCCATTGTGCAGGATGTGCACACCGACAAGGTGCTGATGCTGGCCTATATGAACGGCGAAAGCCTGGCCCGCACCATCGAGACGGGGTATACCTGGTTCTGGAGCCGCAGCCGGCAGGAACTGTGGAACAAAGGGGCCACCAGCGGCCATACCCAGAAGGTGTACAGCATTACGTACGACTGCGACGGGGATACGCTTCTCGTGAAGGTGGAGCAGAAGGGCGCCGCCTGCCATACGGGCCATTATTCCTGCTTCTTCAATCCCCTGTGGAACAGTGCCTCCGGCGAGAGCCTGCCTGTGGCCGACAACCGGCTGCCCCAGGTGATCAACGAACTGTACAAACAGATCCAGTGCTATCAGGAAAGACAGAAGGAACAGCACAAGCTGCTGCAGGCACCCAGCCAGGACCCGCTGCTGGAGCAGATGGGGGCCGATGTGACGAAGACCCTGCTGGCTTCCAAGAATAACGATGCGGACCAGGTTGTTTACGAAATGGGCGATTTATGGTATCATTGCTTAGTACTGCTGGCTTACCATAACATCACACCGGGCGAAATGCTGGTGGAAATGGCAGGCCGCAAAGAGGAAGACGAAAAATAAGCAGCAAAATACCTGAAAAGCTGGAGGGCTCACATGGCTAGATTGTTTGGAACGGACGGCGTACGCGGCGTCGCCAATGGTCCTGTACTGAATGCGGAACTGGCATATAAACTGGGGCGGGCAGCGGCCCAGTATTTTGGACGGGAAGTGAAGACTCCCAAGATCCTGATCGGGCGGGATACCCGTCTTTCCGGCACCATGCTGGAAAGTGCCCTGGCGGCCGGCATCTGCAGTGCCGGGGGCAATGCACACCTGCTGGGGGTGATCCCCACACCGGCAGTTTCCTATCTGACGGAAAAGCTGGAAGCCAATGCGGGGGTGGTGATTTCTGCCTCCCACAATCCCTTTGAGGACAACGGGATTAAGTTCTTTGCCCGGACCGGGTACAAGCTGCCCGATGCGGTGGAGGACGAAATCGAAGCCATCGTGAAGCAGCCGGTGGATTATACCCGGACGGTCACCGGCAGCAACCTGGGCCATGTCATCGATGAACCGGACATGGGCATGGAATACGTCCAGCACATTGTGGACAGCTGCCCGGTAAAGCTGAACGGGCTGAAAGTGGTCATGGACTGTGCCAACGGAGCCAACAGCGAAATTGCTCCGGCCATCCTGCGCACCCTGGGAGCCCATGTGATCCCCATCTTCCATGAACCCAACGGCATCAACATCAACAACGGCTGCGGCTCCACCCATCTGGAAGCCCTGCAGGCCAAGGTGCGGGAAGAGGGGGCCGATGTGGGTCTGGCCAACGACGGCGACGCCGATCGCCTGCTGGCTGTGGACGAAAACGGCGAACCCCTGGACGGGGACCAGATCATGCTGATCTGCGCCCTGGATCTGATGAAGGCCGGAAAGCTGAAGGACAATGTGCTGGTGACCACGGTCATGAGCAACGTGGGCCTGGCCAAAGCCATGAAGGAACACGGCGGCCGGACGGTAAAGACCAGCGTGGGAGATCGCTATGTGCTGGAAGAAATGCTGAAGCATGATTACAAGCTGGGCGGCGAACAGAGCGGCCACATCATCTTCGGCGACCTGGTACGGACCGGCGACGGCATGATGACCGCCGTGAACCTGTTGAGCAGCCTGGTGCGGCACAACCAGACCCTGAGTCAGCTGGGTGCCCTGATGGTGAAATATCCCCAGACCCTGCTGAACGTACGGGTGAAGGACAAGAACGGCTGGCAGGAGAACACCGCCATCGCCGATGTGGTCCGCCGGTATACAGAAGAACTGGGAGAAGACGGCCAGGTGCTGGTACGGGCCAGCGGCACCGAACCCCTGATCCGGATTATGGCCCAGGGCCCCAACCAGGTGGAACTGGACCACATCACCGAAGCCATTGCCGAAGTGGTGAGACGGGAACTGGCAGAGTAAAGGAAATAAGGATAGAGTGAAAAAACCGAGAGCGCCGGTCGGCGCTCTCGGTTTTTGTGTATGGTGGGGGGAAGGGCTTCAATCGTCAGTACGACGAAGGCGAAAATGTAGTGCTGGACCCATCCACCGTGCTGAGCACGGTCCCCCTTCCCTTCCAGGGAAGGACAAAAGACGGTGTGTCCCCCGGTCCTGTGGAATATTGTGTCCCCCTGAAAGGGGGAAAGGACCCGCTTGCGGGTAGGGGGTTTTTAGTAGAATCTTACGATAACAGGAGAAACTTTTTGAACGGATGGTGGGGGACTTCGATCGTTTGTACGACGAAGGCGAGGGTGTAGTACTGGACCCATCCACCGTGCATGCGCACGGTCCCCCTTCCCTTTCAGGGAAGGACAAAAACATTGTGTCCCCCTGAAAGGGGGAAAGGACCCGCTTGCGGGTAGGGGGTTTTAGTAGAACCTTACGATAACAGGAGGAACTTTTTGAATGGATAGTGGGGGACTTTAATCGTTTGTACGACGAAGGCGAAAGTGTAGGGCTGGACCCATCCACCAGCCATTCGGCTGGTCCCCCTTCCCTTCCAGGGAAGGACAAAAGAAATTATGTCCCCCTTACATCTTCAGCCTTTTCTTCATCTCCCGGTAAATATACTCCTTTACCCCCTGAAAATTCCTCCATATTTCCCGATTGGGGATCCGGATGACTTTATATCCCAGCTGCTCAATCCGCCGGGTCCGCAGGGCATCCTGCTCTTTTTCCACGGGATCGGCGTGCTGCTCGCCATCCAGTTCTACAATCAGTTTTGCCCTGGAACAGTAAAAATCGGCGATATAGTCCAGGATGATTTCCTGACGGCGAAAACGCACCGGATAGTCCCTTAAGCATTCGAACCAGAGCTTCCGTTCTTCTTTTGTCATCTGTTTTCGCAGTTCTTTTCTGAATTGAAGCCGTTGAGGGGTACGGTGGGAATAAAAGGGCATGAGTATCTCCTTTAAAAATAACTGAATTTTATGGCTTTTATTACTATAGCAGAAGGGCGGATAAAAGGCAACTGGGGAAAGGGAAGGACAATAGATATTGTGTCCCCCGCGACGGAGACGACGAATAGGAGTCTCCTAGTCCGGTGGAAAAGGGGGAAAGGGCCCGCCTTTGGCGGGTAGGGGATTTTTAGTAGAGTCTTACGATAACAGGGGAACCTTTTGAACGGATGGTGGGGGACTTCGATCGTTTGTACGACGAAGGCGAAAGTGTAGTACTGGACCTATCCACCGTGCATACGCACGGTCCCCCTTCCCTTTCAGGGAAGGACAATAGATCTTGTGTTCCCCGCGACGGAGACGACGAATAGGAGTCTCCTAGTCCCGTGGAAAAGGGGGAAAGGGCCCGCTTGCGGGTAGGGGGTTTTTAGTAGTGCCTTACGATAACAGGGAAACCATTTGAACGGGTAGTGGGGGATTTCGATCGTTTGTACGACGAAGACGAAAGAGTAGTGCTGGACCTATCCACCAGCCATTCGGCTGGTCCCTCTTCCCTTCTCCCCGGGACTAGGCTGTTCCTGTTCGTCACAGCCGTCGCAGGGAAGGACAAAAGATATTGTCTCCCCCCGCGACGGAGACGACGAATAAGAGTCTCCTAGTCCGGTGGGACGTTGTGTCCCCCTGAAAGGGAAAAAGGAAGGGGGTTTTTAGTAGAGCCTTATGATCACAAATGTGACCAAAAGTTGAACTTACCGGTGTTTTTGCGTTTAATGACGGTTGGCTTTTTTGGGGGTAGGAATTTTACCGCTGGATGGCGAACTAGGGTTGGGAGGGGCATTTTCTTTTGGAAGGAGGTGATCGGATATGGCACTTTCCACGCTGCAGCGGGAAACCCTGTTCCGCCGGCTGGGACTTTTGCTCCAGGGCGGTCTGCCCCTGCTGTCGGCCCTGGAGGCACTGGGCCGGCAGGGCAGCGGCGAGACGGGACGGGTCTGCAGTTTACTGGCTGCCCAGCTGCGCCGGGGAAGCTCTCTTTCCCAGGCGCTGCACCGCCAGCGCACCCAGGTGGGAGACCTGGCCTGGGTGCTGGCGGAAGGTGGGGAGCTGAGTGGTCAGCTTCCGGCTGTATTCCAGCAATTGGCTGTATTTTATCAGAAAAAACGGGAAAATCAGAAGGCCCTGCTTCAGGCTTCTCTGTACCCGGCTCTGGTGCTGGGCATCACGGGCCTGCTGGGCCTGTACTTTCTGTGGAGCATCCTGCCCCTGTTCGGGGATCTGTATGCCTCCCTGCACCTTCCCATGAGCCCGGGCCTGCGCTTTTTCCTGTCTCTGAGCCGCCTGCTCCATGGGCGGCCCTGGCTGCTGCCGGTGGGGCTGCTGGCAGCAGCTTTCCTGCTCCGGCTGGCCTGGCAGCACCGCTCCCGCTGGCTGCTCCGCTGTCCGGGTCTGACCAGCCTGAACCGGAAGTTCTGGGAAATCCGTTACCTGGGGCTGCTGTCCCTGCTGCTGCGGGGCGGACTGGCCCTGGACGACGCTCTGCCCCGGGCTTCCCGGCTGCTGCCTGCCGGTCCATTGCGGCTGACGGCCAGCCGGCTGAGCCGCCAGGTTGTGGCCGGGCGTCCCTTTTCTCACTGTGCCCGGGAGGGGGACCGGCTGTTCAGTCCGCTGACCGTGGAATTCCTAGCCCTGGGCGAAGAGAGCGGAAATCTATCCGGACTGCTCATGGAAGCCGCCTGCATCCTGGAACAGGATTTCCAGAGCCGTTTGAAGCAGCTGAAGACCCTGCTGGAACCGGCTCTGCTGCTCACCCTTGCCCTGGGCTGCGGGGGGATGCTGCTTTTTCTGCTGACCCCGCTCTTCGAACTGATGAATGGCGTATCGTTTTTGTAAGGAAAGGAGAACAAGATGCAAACAGACCTGAAATCCAATGGGAAACCCCATAAGAAATCCGGAGGCTTCACCCTGATCGAAATCATCGCCGTCATGGCCATCATCGGGGGATTGGCGGCTGCCCTGCTGCCTTCCATCAACACGGCCATGAACAAATCCCGGGACAGCCAGTTGATTTCCAACCTGGCCGTACTGGAAAGCGGCGCCAAAATGTACCAGCTGGAAACGGGCAAGGCCCCGGGGGATATCGATACCCTGCGGAAGGGCAAGTACGTGCCCGACCGGGAATACCAGGACATCCAGATGGAGGGAGCCGGCGAAGGCGGGGAAATCGTGTTCCAGGGCAGACTTTCTGACGGACGTACCGTCAAGAGCAACGAACTGGGCACCACCAAAAACGGAGAAGGGGCATGAGACCACGGAAAGCGCCGGGGTATCTGCTGCTGGAGCTGCTGCTGGAACTGGGACTTTGGATGACGGGACTTCTGCTGGCGGGCCCCGCCCTGTTCCAACTGGAGGGACTGGCTCGGCGGACCCAGCTGGACCTGGCTACCCAGACCACAGCGGATACCCTGTCGGCGCTGCAGCAGCGGAACCTGTTCCTGACCGGCCATCATCTGCAGTTCATCGTAACGGAGGAAGGGTCCAGGGCCTACGCCTGGCGGGACCTGGTCCATACAAAGATCCTGGACCTGCCCCGGCTGGGACTGGGGGACTTTACCCTGGTAGGAAAGGGCGGCGGCTTCACTTCCACCGGGAATGTGGAAGAAAGTTTCTGCATCGGGCTGCGGGACCGGCGGGACGAGCGGCGGTGCAAAATGATCCGATTCCAGCCGGTGCAGGGGAGGATGGTCTATGAATAGAAAGAGCGGCGGGTTCTTTCTGCTGGACGGGCTCCTGGCGTCCCTGCTGCTGGGAATGGGGACCCTGGTGGCGCTTTTGGGCTGGCAGCAGGTGGCTGGGCTGGGAGCCTGGCGGCAGAAACGGGAGGAGGCCCAGGAACTGGCCCTGGAACGTCTGCAGGGGGAATGCACTACCCTGGAGACGGGGTACCGGGTGGAGGAGGAAGTGCAGGCCGTTCCCGGGCTGCCGGGGGTGCAGCTGCGGCAGGTACGGCTGTACTGGAAAGACCATCTGGTGGGCTGCGGGGCGGGTTATGAAAAAGGCTAGGGGGTTCCTTCTGGCAGAAGGGGCCCTGGCCCTGCTGCTGGTCCTGCTGGCGGCAGGCCGTCTGCTCCAGTCCCTGCCCGGTGCGGCCCTGTCCCTGCAGCGCCTGGTGGGGCGAAGGGAACTGCTGCGGACCCGCCAGGACCTGCACACCCGTCTGGAGGCGGCTTTTCTGACCTCGGTCTCCCAGGCCCGGGTGGTACAGGGAAAGCATGGAACGGAACTGGAATGTTACCACCGGTACTCCCAGGCCCAGTGGACCTTTTTTGTGGCAGAATCGGCCTCCACCCACCTTCCCACCCTGTACAAGGGAACCTGGAACCAGGACAGCCGCCAGAAGGGGGTCAATCCCCTGACCCCGCCCCATGTGGAGGTAACCGGGTTTGCGGTGGAAACCCTGTCGGAGAAACGACTTCGCTGGCACCTTGGTCTGCGGCATCGGCGGACCGGTCAGGAAACGGAACTGGATAAGGTGTACCGCTATGGGAGGTAGGAAAGAGCCCGGGCTGGCAAGCCTTATGGTGCTGGTGTGCCTGCTGCTGGTTTCGGGGCTGGCGGGAATCCTGGTCCGGACGGCCGGGCAGGAACTGGCGGCCCAGACCTTGCGGCAGGAGGCCCGGCTGTGGGCAGAACTGCTGTGGAGCCTGGAGCAGGTGCGGACCGGGGAACCGCTGCTGGCACCAGGAGAAACCCAGCTTCTGCCGGCGGTCCGGTTCCGGCCGGACTGTCCCCCTGTATCCCTGCGGCTGGAAGGGGAGAAAAAAGGGTTGATCCACCGGGAACGGCTACAGCTGCGGGACCTGAAAAACTGGCCTTTTCTTACGGGAGAACGGCTGGCAGTGACCATGCCCGGAGTGGAGGAGAGGCTGCCCTTTCTGCCCGGGGGAATGGTGGGGGATGGACGGGCCAGCCGAACCTTGGCGGTAGACTGGAACCAGCTGCAGCAGGAAGCTCCCTGCCAGCTGCCCCAGGCCCGCCGGATGGTGCTGCCCCTTACCGGAGAATTCTGCAAGGGCCGCACTGGATGGCAGCTGGAAAAACGGCTGACCGGCCGGGGCATCCTGGTGGTCGGCGGGCCTGTGACTTTTCAGCGGGGCAGCTGGGTACTGGGGGATTTTCGGATTTTGAGCCAGGGGGATGTGACCGTGCACCCCGGCGCCCGGCTGGAAAACGTATACCTGTATGCCGGGGGCGATATGCGCCTCATGGCCGGGTGCCAGGTGAAAGGGATCCTGGCGGCCCGGGGCAGGATCACCGTGGAGGAAGGGGCCAGTTTCACACCGGAGGCGAAGGTGCTGGAGGCGTTTGTGACCAGCTGGAAGTAGGCTTTTCACACTTTTTCCATGGATGTGTGGTATGATAAAGCCATGCGAAAAAAGGAGGAACTGCCCATGCATCTGCGAAAATCTCTCACGGCTCTGGCACTGGGGCTTTCTATGTCCCTGCCCCTTTCTGCCTTTGCTTTTGGCCATACCACCCTGCTTTCGGAATCCTACAGCAGCGGCAGGGCTTCCGGTACCGTTCCCTTTGCGGACGGACTGAAGGAAGCCTACCAGCAGAACAACCTGAACCACATCATCAAGGAAAAGGCCAACGCCCTGGGCAAGGCCGCCGGAGGCCAGGCTACCCTGAGCTATGAAGTGACCGTGAACCGGCCCAGCCTGTTCAGTGTGATCTTGAAGGCCCAGGGAGACCGGACCGTCTATGGAGGATTGAACCTGGACACCACCGATGGCAATGTGATCGAGGACAAGGATCTGTTCTATACCAACAGCACCGAGTATGCCCAAAACATCCAGGGCCGATCCTACGTGTTTGCCGAAGACGGGGTGCGCATCGCCAGTACCCCGGATGGTCCGTATGATACGCTGGTGCCCTATACCCGGATCCTGAAAGCCCTGAATGTGGCAGAAGGAGCCCGGCTGCTGACCAGTTACAAACTGGATTCCCTGGCGGAGAACATGACCCTGCCTATGAAGAAGGGCGAACTGGTAGCCCTGTACATGGAATCCAACCCTACCAGCGGCAACCAGTGGGTACTGGCAGACCAGAGCGGCCATGAGGGATTTGTGAACCTGGGCCACTCCTTTACCCTGCCCATGCAGAACCCCACCGGCCAGGCCGGTTCCCCCGGTGTGACCATCCTGTTTGCCAGTTTCGACCGGCCCGGGGATTACCAGCTGAAAGCCCTGTACGGCAAGACCCTGGCGGCTCCCCTGCGGGAACGGGTATACAGGTTCCATGTGGAGTAGGGGCTTTCCCGCCAGCCTGATTTATGGTATGATGGAGTTGTAGAGCAGGCTTTTGGCCTGATGGGATGACAACAAGAAGTTTAGACTGCGAGGAGGCTTTTTTATGGAACAAAAATTCTACAAATGTGCCCATTGTGGGAAAATCATTGCTGTTGTAAAAGAAACCGGCGTACCGGTGATGTGCTGCGGCCAGAAAATGGATGAACTGGTACCCAACACCACGGACGCTGCCCAGGAAAAACACGTTCCGGTGGTGGAAGTGAAAGGGAATCTGGTCACTGTAACTGTGGGTTCTGTACTGCACCCTATGCAGCCGGAACATTACATTGAATGGATCAGCCTGCACACCAAACAGGGGAACCAGAGAAAGGAACTGCATCCGGGGGATGCGCCCAAAGCGGAATTTGCCCTGGTGGATGGGGACGAAGTGGAATCCGCTTACGCCTATTGCAACCTGCATGGGCTGTGGAAGAAGTAATCCATCTCTGAGAAATCAATCAGCAGAGACTGTGGAAGGTGCCGGACATTTTGCCCGGCTTCCTGCCGCAGTCTTTTTTTACACCATATGGGGCCGGGATGATACCAGCCTCAGGACCTGGGGCGGCTATCCTGACAGGGCCGACTACCAGCTTTGGGGGGAACTGGAATAAGAAATGGCTGTGGAACGTGGGTGTCAACTGGCAGTTCTGAGGCAGGCTAAACAGGCGATGGGAAGAAATGGATCTTCATGGCTTCCCATCACCCTTTCTTTCTCTAGGTCTTTCACAAAATATTCCATTAATTTGTATACAAAATACGAAAAACATTGGAAAATATCCGTTTCCATGCTACAATAAAGACAACGGGCGTAGCCGGTATTTGGCTTGCCCAAATCGCGTTTCCCATTTATAGGAGGTATTGGTATGAAGGTTTTATGTTATGGTGTAAGAGATGTTGAACTGCCGATTTTTGAAGCCTGCAACAAAGAATTTGGCTATGACATCAAATGCGTTCCTGATTATCTGAATACGAAAGAAACCGCTGAAATGGCCAAAGGGTTTGATGCAGTCATTCTGCGTGGCAACTGCTTCGCCAACAAACAAAACCTGGACATTTACAAAAAACTGGGCGTAAAATACATCCTGACCCGTACTGCCGGCACGGATCATATCGATAAGGAATATGCCAAACAACTGGGCTTCCCCATGGCTTTCGTTCCCCGTTATTCTCCCAACGCCATTGCTGAACTGGCTGTAACCCAAGCTATGATGCTGCTGCGTCATACGGCTTATACCACCAGCCGTACGTCCAAAAAGAACTTCAAAGTAGATGCTTTCATGTTCTCCAAAGAAGTACGGAACTGCACCGTGGGTGTTGTGGGCCTGGGCCGTATCGGCCGTGTGGCTGCCCAGATCTTCCATGGCATGGGCGCTACCGTCATTGGCGAAGACGTATTCCAGATCAAAGGCATCGAAGATTACTGCACCCAGGTTTCCCTGGATGAACTGCTGGCCAAATCCGACATCATCACCATCCACGCTCCGTACATCAAAGAAAACGGCGCTGTGGTTACGAAAGAATTCCTGAACAAGATGAAGGACGGGGCCATCCTGGTGAACTGCGCCCGTGGTCAGCTGGCTGATACCGCAGCTGTCATCGAAGCCGTTGAAAGCGGCAAACTGGGCGGCTATGGCTGCGACGTCATCGACGGGGAAGCTGAACTGTTCGGCAAAGACCTGGAAGGTCAGAAACTGACCAACCCCCTGTTCGAAAAACTGATCGACCTGTATCCCAGAGTCCTGATCACTCCCCATCTGGGTTCCTACACGGATGAAGCCGTGAAGAACATGGTGGAAATTTCCTATCAGAACCTGAAGGAACTGTCCGAAGGCAAGGAATGCCCCAACCAGATCAAATAAGTCTGACCCTTCCAAAGGCACCGCAGAGAGCGGTGCCTTTTTTGTGCTATAATGGGAAAGAAATAGGCTGTTGGAAAGAAGGGGTTTCTGTGTTAGATATGATTGACTTGAAAACAAAGCTTTCCAAAGAAGAATATAATGAAAGAATCGGGGACGAGGAAAACCGTCTGGGATTTCTGCAGCGGGCCATCCGGGATGCCAGGATCCCGGTGATTATCCTGTTCGAGGGGTTCCGTGCCTCCTGGCGCAGCCAGCTGATCAACAAGGTGATCCATGCCCTGGACCCCCGGGGCTTTCGGGTGTATTCGGCTTCCAAGACCACGGAAAAGCAGAAGGAAAGTCCGTTCTTCCTCCAGTTCTGGAAAGAACTGCCACCGGCAGGACAGATCTCCATCCATCATCGGGCCTGGTATTTCCTGCGGAACGAACACGCTGTGGGGGATCCGGACGAAGCGGCGGAATGGTACCATGTGAGCTTTGATGAGATCAACAACTTCGAACGGGAACTGGTCCAGGGCGGGTATGTGGTGATCAAGATCTTTACCCACATTTCCAAGAAGCAGCAGCGGGAGAATCTGGCCAAAGGCATGGAGGCCCTGGGCAGCCGCTGGGAAAAACTGGCTCCGGCAGGGATCGAGGGCGTGGATTACGACGCCTATCGGGATGTGTATGAAAAGATGCTGGCGGCCACCAATACGGATGTGGCGCCCTGGCATATCGTCCCCATGGAGGATAAGCGTACCGGCATCGAAAGGGTGTTCCAGGTGCTGATCACGGCGCTGGAAGAAGCCCTGAAGGACAGACAGCGACCGGTGGATCCGGAAAAGGGCCCGGTGAAAGATCTGAGCATCCCCAACATCCTGAGCCGGTACAATCCGGACCAGCCCATGGATGAAGAAGAATATGAGAAAAAGCTGAAAAAGTACCAGAAACGGCTGGGCGAACTGCAGTATGAACTGGCCAAACGGAAGATCAGTACCATCATTGCCTTCGAAGGACAGGATGCCGGCGGCAAGGGCGGCGCCATCAAGCGGCTGTCCGAATCCTTCGATCCCCTGGGGTATCGGGTGAACCCGGTAAGTGCCCCCAATGAATGGGAAAAGCAGTTCCACTACCTGTGGCGGTTCTGGACAAAGGTGCCCCGGCCGGGGGAAATCGCCATTTTCGACCGGACCTGGTACGGCCGGGTGCTGGTGGAGCGGATCGAGGGCTTTGCCAAGATCAGCGAATGGCGCCGGGCCTATGAGGAAATCAACGACATGGAACGCCAGTGGGTGAAACAGGGGATCATCGTCCAGAAATTCTGGATGCAGATCAGCAATGAGGAACAGCTGAAGCGGTTCCAGGACCGGGAAAATGATCCCAACAAGACCTGGAAGATCACGCAGGAAGACTGGCGGAACCGGTCCAAATGGGATCAGTACGTGGAAGCGGAGAATGAGATGCTGTACCGCACGGACACCCGCGAAGCCCCCTGGACGGTGGTGGAGGCCAACAACAAACTGTTTGCCCGCCTGAAGGTGCTGGAAACCATGATCCGGCGCATGGAGAGTGCGTTGAAATAAGGGTGCTTTTGCGTTTACAAACAGGAGAAAAAACAGTAAAATAAAGGTTACTGTAAGTGGTTAGTGAATCGTGGGTAGTGATTCGTGAAGGAAGCCAGTTGACGCTGGCTATGAAGCAATCCCTCTGGGCGACCTGAGAACGGACGTCCCTTATGGGCCGTCCCTACGCAGTTTGTTGCAAATCCATATGAAACGGGAACTCTGATAACAGGGATATCCGCCCTTTTCAAGGGCGGGGGACCAGCCGAACGGCTGGTGGTGGGTTCCCATCACTAGCCACTAATCACTAACAACTAGCAACTAAAACCGAGGTGAGGAAAATGGCGGGATTTGCTTTCGAAGAAAAAGACGGGATCCGGTGGGGCTGTTTTCCTGCCTGGAAAGACCTGGGCGTGGGGCACGGATTCACCTGCCGCAGGGGCGGGGAAAGCAGCCTGACCCCGGGGGGCCTCAATATGGCCCTCCATGTGGGGGATGATCCGGAAAAAGTCCTGAGGAACCGGCAGAAAGCGGCCCGGGCCATGGGCTTTGCGCTGGCCCGGACGGCCACCTGTGCCCAAGTGCATGGGACCGTGCTGGCCCGAGTCACGGAAGAGGAAGCCGGCCGGGGTGCCCTGGAATTGGGTACCACCCTTCCGGGTACCGACGGACTGCTGACCGATTGCAGGGATCTGCCCCTGATGCTTTTTTATGCGGACTGTACGCCGGTACTGCTGGTGGATACGGAAAGCTCTGCCATCGCCGTGCTCCATGCAGGCTGGCGGGGCAGCGTGGGCCGGATTGCCCAGAAGGGCGTACAGGCGATGCACCAGTGGTACGGTACCAGGCCGGAAGCCATTCTGGCGGGCATTGGACCCAGCATCGGGCCCTGCTGCTACGAGGTGGATGAAAAGGTACGGGATCAGGCCGGCGGGTTCGAAGGGTGCTTCACCCCCCACGGAACCGGGCATTATCTGCTCAACCTGTGGGAACTGAACCGGCAGCAGCTGGTGGAGGCAGGCGTTCGCCCGGAACACATCAGCGTGGCCGGGATCTGTACCAGTTGCCGGAATGAAGCCTATTTTTCCTACCGGAAGGAAAAGGGAAAAACGGGCCGCCTGGCGGCGGTACTATGGCGAAAGTAATTGTCCTTCCCTGCGACGGCTGTGACGAATAGGAACAGCCTAGTCCCGTGGGAAAGGGAAGGGGGACCGTCCGGATGGACGGTGGATGGGTTTTACACTAGATGTGAGACTCCTGCCCGCTTCCTTTCAGAGGGACACAAATTCATAAAGGAGATGGGGTTTCCCATGTTACAAGACAATATTGCAACGGTGCAGGCCAGAATCAACGAGGCTCTGGCCAGACGGACCGAACCCAAGATCACCGGGGATACGGTGACCATCCTGGCAGTGACCAAGAACCATCCTGCTTCTGTAATCACCGATACCCTGGCCTGCGGGCTGACGGAAATCGGTGAAAACCGGGTGCAGGAAGCCATGCACAAACAGGCCGTGTTGCCTGCCGGCGGCCACTGGCATCTGATCGGCCATCTGCAGACCAACAAGGCCAAACATGCGGTGGAACATTTTGACATGATCGAAAGTGTGGACAGTCTGAAGATCCTGGACCATCTGGAAAAGGCGGCTGTGGAACTGGGCAAGGTGCAGGATGTGCTGCTGCAGATCAACGAGGCCGGGGAAGAGCAGAAAAGCGGCTTTGCCCCCGAAGACTTCCGGGCCGCCATTCCGGAACTGAAGAACTATCCCCATATCCGGGTGCGGGGGGTCATGGTGATCGCCCAGGCGACGGACCATGTGGAAGAGACCCGTCCGGTATTCGCCGCCGGGTACAAGGATTTCGTCTATCTGAAAGAGGCTCTGAAGAGCGACGCCGTGGATACCCTTTCCATGGGCATGACCCACGATTACTGGATCGCCGTGGAAGAAGGGGCCAATGAGGTGCGGGTAGGGTCCGCCCTGTTCGGCGCCCGGGATTACTCCCTGAAATTTTAAACAGAAATGGTGGAAAACATGAAAAACAAATTGAAGAAGTTCCTGTCCTATTTCGGCCTGTCCAACAGCCAGGACCTGCAGGAGGATGCACCGCTGGAAGATACGGAAGAACAGGACGACAGCAAGGTGGTGCCCATGTTCGGCAGCGGTTCCAGCTGGCGGGACAAAAGTTATGAGAAGGACAGCGATCCTTCCTATGACAAGCCCTATGAAAAATCCTACGAGAAGCCTTACGACAAGGTGTTCGACAAGGATTACGGCAAGGACTACAGCAAGGAGTACAGCAGGGATTACGGCCGGGAGGAAGAATCCCGCGGTACAACCACCCGCAGCGGGGACAAGGTGCTGTCCATGCCGGTGAACCGGAATCCGGTCAGCGTGGTGGTCATCGAACCCATCGACTTCAACGACAGCCAGAAAATGGCCGATTACCTGTGCAAGAACCAGCCGGTGGTGATCAATTTCGAAGACACCGATGCAGACGTGCGGAAACGGATCATCGACTTCATCAGCGGCACCATCTATGCCCTGGACGGCACCCTGCGGAAAATCGGACGGAACCTGCTGGTGTGCGCTCCGCCCAACGTGGATATCGATACGGAAAATACCAATTTCGGTTCGGAAGGGAGTAATGATCCGTGGCAGCGTTAAACAATACGAAAATCACCTTCATTGGTTGTGGAGCCATGGGGGAAGCCATTTTGAAAGGAATCCTGAACGGAGGCCTGGTGACAAAGGACCAGGTGACCGCCGCCGTGCCCACGGCCGGACGGCAGGCGTATCTGAAGGATACCTATGCCATTGCTGTGACCGGTGACAACAAAGAAGCAGTCAAGGATGCCGACCTGGTGATCCTGGCGGTGAAACCCCAGATGGCCCGGACGGCTGTGACGAAGGAACTGGTGGAGGCGCTGCCGGCCGGGGCCCGGATCTTGTCCATTATGGGCAGCTATGACCTGGCCATGCTCCATGACCTGGTGCCGGATCATCCGGTGATCCGCACCATGCCCAACACCCCGCTGGCTGTGGGGATGGGGATGACAGCCCTGACCGGTGACGACCAGGTGAGCGAAGATTTCATGGAAGCGGCGGAAGCCATCTTCAACAGCTGTGGCGAAACCGTGCGGGTGGACGAAAAGTCCATGGAAGCCATTACGGCCATCAGTGGCTGCGGCCCCGGCTACCTGTTCGTGGTCATCGATGCCCTGGCAGATGCCGGCGTCATGGCCGGACTGCCCCGGGCCATGGCCATCAAACTGGCGGCCCAGACCATGGCCGGCAGCGGCATGATGGCCCTGAAGACCGGGCTGCATCCGGCCCAGTTGCGGGATCAGGTGACCAGCCCCGGTGGCACCACCATTGCAGGGATCAAGGCCCTGGAAAACCACGGAGTGAGAGGAGCGTTTTACGATGCGGTACAGGCCGTCCTGGACCGGAGCGCCGCATTGAAGAAATAATATGGCAAACAATCAACAACAACGGGAAACGGTATTGCGCTATTTCAAGGCCAGCGGAGACGAGGAGCTGGCAGCCCAGTTGCTGGATCTGGCCGACGGGGCAAGGAAGAGCCGCCGGTTCAGGGTGACAGGGTTCCTGGATCCCCATGGCCAGAACGTGGCGGAAATCGTGGCCGCCAACTTTCCCCAGGTGCGGTATGAACTGAATGGGGGCTTCCACAATGGGGAACGGCAGAAGGTGGCTTTCGTCAGCGAAGACTTTTACGGCCAGCCGGATTTTGCCATTACGGCCCTGGAGATCCTGTGGGACAAGCGGTACTATGAAATCGGCCACCGGGATGTGCTGGGGGCCTTCATGGGCCTGGGCTGCAAACGGGAGATCCTGGGCGACATCGTGTTCATCGATGAGGGGGCCCAGATCGTGGTGGATACCCCCATGGTGGAGTACGTGCTCAGCAACCTGACCAAAATCGGTGCGGCTACGGTGGAAGTGAAGGAAATCCCCCTCAGCGACCTGAAGGAAAAGGAACAGAAGATCAAACTGATCAGCGCCACGGTGGCGGCCCTGCGGCTGGATGCGGTGGCAGCCAGCGGGTACGGGGTCAGCCGCAGCCGGATGGCGGACGAAATCAAGGGCCAGAATGTAAAGCTGAACTGGCAGGACGCCAAGAGTCCGTCCCAGACCGTGAAGGAGGGGGATGTGATCTCCTTCCGCAGCCGGGGAAGAGTGGAGCTGGCCGAAGTGCGGGGCACCACGAAGAAGGGGCGGTACGCCATTACGCTGAAAAGATACATATAAGGGGAAATCATCATGATCCTATTGATCCGACACGGAGAAGCTGATCATCATATCCATGAACTGACCGGGGGCTGGACGGATTCGGCCCTGACCGAAAAGGGCCTTTCCCAGTTCGCCCAACTGGCGGAATGCCTGGCCAGGGATTTTGCCGGCCATCCGGTGCCCAGGGTGGTGGCCAGCGATCTGCAGCGGGCCCGCACCGGAGCCCAGATCATCGCCGAGAAGCTTCAGGCCGGGCCGGTACAGTGTTTTTCCTTTTTGCGGGAAAAGAACAACGGAAGGGCGGCCGGGCTGTCCAAAAAAGAGGCCAGGGCGTTCTACCATCCGCCGGTGACCGGCCGGGAACTGGATCATATCAACTACGACGGGGGTGAGACCCGGCGCAGTTTCTATGAGCGGACGGTGACTGGATTCCGGAAGCTGGTGGAGCAGCAGAAGGGGGACCTGATCATCGTGTCCCATAAGGGGACCATCCAGAACATGCTGTTCGCCTGGCTGGGGCTCAGCATCCAGGAAGTGGCGGACAAGAAGATCTCCTTTGACATCCGGCCCGGGTCCGTCACGGTGCTGGGGGTGAACAAGTGGGGCGAACATGCCGTGTTCGACCTGAATGACATCAGTTATCTGTACGGTAGACCCCAGTTCCAGCTGTTCAAGTTTCCTTTTGAAGAATGAGGGTAAAGGGGGACACAATATTTTTGTCCTTCCCTGGAAGGGAAGGGGGACCAGCCGAATGGCTGGTGGATGGGTCCAGTCTGCACTATGGACTTCGTCGTGCCATTGATTGCAGCATTTCATTTCTCATTCAAAAAGGATACTCCTGTTTTCGTTTGGCAGGTGTGCGAACCCCCTACCCGCAAGCGGGTCCTTTCCCCCTTTCAGGGGGACACAAAATCTTTTTCCTTTCCTTCTTTCCCCTGGACTAGGAGACTCCTGCTCGTCGTCTCCGTCGCGGGGGACACAAAGATTTGTCCTTCCCTGGAAGGAAGGGGGACCGTGCGTATGCACGGTGGATGGGTTTTTACACCGACCATACGAATTCCACCGGCGGATTCCCCTCATCTTGCTTTCCTGGGCTATATAGTGTATGATAAAGTATCTGCAGTGACATGTCAGCCGGGGATACCGATCTGGCTGGCCGCCTGTTCTTTTGGGAGGGGAATGGGAACGGGATCATTGTAAATTATTGAGCGCAGGTGCCGGAACGCTGTTCCGGCCGACGAGGAAGAGGTTCATCGATACGTCAGCGGATGCCTCTCGGTAAGCTGCAAACCGTAAACGGCTCTACAAATCCCTCCGGTAACGGGGGCATACAGAAGGAGCCGCGGCAGACGGTAACTACGAACACATCAGGAGGAATTTCACACAATGTGCGGTATTGTTGGTTACATCGGACGTCATCAGGCCACGCCTTTTCTGATGGAAGGGCTGAGCAAACTGGAATATAGAGGGTATGATTCTGCGGGCATCGCCGTTTACAACGACGGCAAGATCGACGTGGAAAAATGCGTGGGCCGTCTGGACGCCCTGCGGCAGAAAATCGTGGGCCATGAACCGGTGGGTACCATCGGTATCGGCCATACCCGGTGGGCCACCCACGGAAAACCCAGCGACATCAATGCCCATCCCCATATGGACGAAAGCGGCCAATTTGCCGTGGTGCATAACGGGATCATCGAAAACTACATGCCCCTGAAACAGGCACTGCTGAAGAAGGGTCATCATTTCCTGTCTGAAACGGATACGGAAATCGTGCCCCATCTGATGGCCGACCTGTGGGACGGGGACTTTGAAAGCACGGTCCGGAAGGTGCTGCACACCATCCAGGGTTCCTATTCCCTGGTGTTCCTGTGCGCCAAGGACCCCAGCAAGCTGATCTGCGCCAAGAAGAACAACCCGCTGGTCATCGGTCTGGGCAAGGGCGAGAACTACATCGCTTCCGACATCCCGGCCATCATCAACAAGACCCGGGACACCTACATCCTCAGCGATGGCGAAATGGCCGTTGTGGAAGCGGACAAGGTGACGGTTAAAGACCTGAACGGGAAGAAGATCAACAAGGAAGTGTTCCGGGTGAACTGGGACGCCGAAGCGGCTGAAAAGGGCGGCTTTGAACACTTCATGCTGAAGGAAATCTATGAACAGCCCAAGGCGGTCCGGGATACCCTGCGGGGCCGGGTGAGCCGGGACAGCGACAAGGTGACGTTCAACGAACTGAACTGGACCGCGGAAACCTTCAAGGACCTGAAGAAGATCTTCATCGTGGCCTGCGGCACGGCCTATCATGCGGGCATCGTGGGCAAGTATTACATCGAAAAGATGGCCCGGATCCCGGTGGAAGTGGACATCGCTTCTGAATTCCGGTATCGGGACCCGATCATCGACGAACACTGCATGTGCATCGTGGTGAGCCAGAGCGGCGAGACCAGCGATACTCTGGAAGCCCTGAAGGAGGCCAAACGGCGGGGGGCTAAGACCATGGCCGTGACCAACGTGGTGGGATCCTCCATCGCCCGGGAAGCCGACCAGGTGGTATACACCTACGCCGGTCCGGAAATCGCCGTGGCCTCCACGAAGGCCTACACCACCCAGCTGATCGTCATGCTGCTGCTCAGCATGTACATTTCCCATCTGGTGGGCAAGCTGAGCGATGAACGGCTGCACGAACTGATCCAGGCCGTACTGGCTGTGCCGGAACGGATGCACGACATCCTGGACCATGTGGATCAGATCAAGGTGTATGCCAACAACTATGCCAACCGGGAAGATGCCTTCTTCCTGGGCCGGAGCCTGGACTATGCCGTGGCTCTGGAAGGGGCTCTGAAGCTGAAGGAAATCTCCTACATCCATGCAGAGGCCTATGCGGCCGGTGAACTGAAACACGGGACCCTGGCTCTGATCACGGAAGGGGTGCCGGTGATCGTGCTGGCCACCCAGAGCAACATCTACGACAAGACCATCAGCAACCTGGTGGAAGTGAAGAGCCGTGGTGCCATCGTCATCGGCATCGGCATGGAAGGGGATACGGAACTGGCCAAACATGCGGACAGCGTGATCATCATCCCGAAAGCGGATGAAGACCTGGCCCCCATCCTGGCGGTGATCCCCCTGCAGCTGCTGGCCTACTATGCAGCCCTGGCCAGAGGATGCGATGTGGATAAACCCCGGAACCTGGCAAAGAGTGTGACCGTGGAATGATAGCCATAGCTGGATCAGTCACTAGTCTCTAGTCACCAGCCGATGGAAGCCAGCTCTTGCTGGCAAATAGAGAAGCTGTGAAGGATTTTTTCACAGCTTCTTTTTTCTGGTTCTATAATAAATGTTGGGGTCTTGTGGACACTCCTGTTCACAAGACCCCTTGTCTTACGATAAAATAAAGACATATCTAAGCTACATTTCACCTCAACCACCACGAAGAACTGAAAGGAGAAT
>Ga0256406_1002010_pt1 | contig 30457 bp, 24 predicted proteins | sample RumenRJG_03DNA_FD_185986 | JGI IMG/M metagenome (GOLD analysis project Ga0256406, IMG submission 185986) | Bovine rumen microbial communities from Lethbridge, Alberta, Canada - RJG_03 | ecosystem: Host-associated > Mammals > Digestive system > Stomach > Rumen | place: Canada: Alberta | collected... | reverse complement strand
ACCCGGCATCCATGACCACTATCTTTTTGGCATCGGGAGAAGTTTCTTTGGATATGGAGCCGATGACTTCCTCGAGTGTAGTTCTGTCCTGGCGGTTACCCTCGTAGATAGCTGTTCTTACAAGCAGCCCCTCTGTATTCACCACCGCGGCGAGAACAACTATCTTACAGTCGTTGCGTTTTTCTTTACTGCGGCCGAACCGGCACAGGTCAGAGTTTTCCATTCTGCCCTCAAAGTAGGCATTGGTGATGTCGAAAAGAAGTATCTTCTCCTCCAGCTGGAACATGTTGCACACGCGTTGGTGGAGCCAGTCCTCAAGTTCCCGGTGAACATCCCAAAGACGGAGGGCACTCCTATAGAGCGCGTCCTTGGTAATCTTCACCTTGCTAAACTTGAAGAGCTCCGCCAATGCAGTATTCTCCTTGAGATACCTTACTGTCTTGAGCTCCGAGTATGGATAAATGGAACGGGCGATGATCTGCATCATGGCAAGTGTCACCTGATCGCGGCTCCAACCCTTGGCGTATAGGAACTTGCTTATTTGTAGCATCTTCAGCGTGGAGTGACACAAAGCCTCTGGCCCTATCGTCCGTGCCTCGCGTTGGGTCAGACTGTCTATATGGACTGTTATCAAGTCCTTCCTCCGTTCCCTCTCGCGACGGAGTGCCTCCTCGCGCAGCACGGGGTCGTTCTCCCGGGCATAGTCGCTTTCACGGTACTTGAGGTAGAAGTCAAGGGCAGCCTGGCGGAGCTTGGGATTGTCCGTAATTACATGCTGGCCATTCTCTATCATTTCCGTAAGCATATCGGCAAGCTCCTCGCGCTCACCTTTAGAATAGCCGTCAAGCTCACCCAGGCAAAGCACATTGCGCTTGCGTATCTTACCGCTTGAATCGCGGAAAGACTTCGTCAGACGGTAATAGCTGTACGCCAAAATGGTACCGTCATCCTGCTGCCGATATTTCTTTGCCTTGGTGATGAACATGTTGCAAAGATAATACCAAATCCCGAGAATCCCAACTCCTTGGGTGTACCACATTGAGAGGTTGAAACAAAACAGCACCGGATATTAGAGATTTTTATAGTTTTGAGGGCATTGGGGGGATCAAAACACCCTTTTTAACGAGATGGATAACCATTTTTAACTAATCAATGCCATCATCCGCTGCAATGTGGGTTAAGTTTTGTGGTTTGACGCTTTTTTCTTATCTTTGCACCCGAACTACTAAAACTATGATATGAACAAAAAGATTATCACTCTAACCGCTACCGCGCTGTTCCTGGTCAGCATGACATCCAATGCACAGAAAATAGATCGGCGACCGATAGTGGAACGCAACAGTCCTACTATAAATAATGTGGACAAGCTGTCGTCATTCTCTGTCGGCAACGGACACTTCGCAGTTACCGTAGATGCTACGGGCCTGCAGACCTTTCCAGAATTCTATCGCAATGGGGTCCCTTTGGGCACTTTCAGTGAATGGGGCTGGCACTCCTTTCCCAACACGGGCAATTACAGGCCGGAAGAGGCTCTGAAGGATCATGACTTCCACCGCGGACATGAGGAAGCCTACTCTTCTGAGTTCCGGCAGAAAGGCCGACAGTGCGATGCCTCCAACTATCTGCGTGCCAACCCGCACAGAATGCATCTCGGGTGTCTCGGCTTCGATTTCGGTGCAACGCCGACGCTTAGTGGCGTGCGGCAGAAGTTGGACATGTGGTCTGGTACCGTTACGTCCGACTTCGACAACAGGGGCTTCCACTATCATGTTGTCACTGTTTGTCATCCCACAGAAGACATTATAGCGGTGAAAATCAACAGAAAGAAAATCGCTGCCGGCAAAGGTAAGGATAAGGGAGAGCCGATGAAGTTGAAGTTCCGCTTCCCCTACCCTACCGGGAAACACTCTGACGACGGCTGCGACTGGACTTACAACCCGGAAAGACAGTCTATCGTGATGACAGACAATGATGCCAATGGGGATGTCTTGAAGATTAAGAACGACACCAACATCTACTATACGTCAATAGCTTGGAAAACTGACGGAAGGAAGCCCCACGGCTCTTCAGCTCTGCAAGGCAATGAACTGTCTATTACCTTACCGGAAACGGCCGAGGTGATATATCAGTTTGCCACTAAGGAAACGGACCTGCGGGATTTGACTAAGCTTGGTTTCACCGATGTAGCAAAAGCCTCTGCCGACTACTGGGAGAATTACTGGAACAAGGGAGGCATCGTCGACTTCAGCCGTGTGGCCGACAAGCGAGCCCGTGAACTGGAGAGGCGTGTCGTACTGAGCCAATATCTTCTTGCGGTCAACGACGCACAGAAGTACCCTCCTGCCGAAACTGGCCTTACCTACAACTCGTGGTTCGGCAAGTTCCATCTTGAGATGATATACTGGCATCAGGCATGGCAAGCCCTTTGGGGACATCCGGAGGCCTTGGAGCGCACCCTCGACTGGTATTTCTCGGCAGAGCCGATGGCAAGGGAGATAGCTCGGCGCCAGGGCTTCAAAGGAGTAAGATGGATGAAGATGACAGACCCCAGTGCTGCTGAGGCTCCGTCCAACGTTGGCAGCTATCTCATATGGCAGCAGCCACATCTTATATATCTCGCTGAACTCCTCTACAGGGCCACGGGAAGCGACAGTATCCTACGCCGTTATGCTCCGCTCGTTGACGAGACAGCAGAGTTCATGGCCGACTTCGCCGAATACGACTCTCTTAACGACCAGTATATTCTCCGAGGATATATCCCGGCTCAGGAGACGCTGAAAGCAGACTCCGTAAGAAACTCTCCTTTCGAGCTTTCTTACTGGCTGACAACACTGCGGATGGCTCAGCAGTGGCGGCTGCGACTGGGCAAGAAACCAGTGGCACTATGGAATGATATCATAGAAAAGTTGTCACCACTGCCATCACAAGATGGTATCTACACTGTATCGGAAGGAGTGCCTCTCCTTACAAAACGGGCTCAGCAGACCGACAATCCAGTGGGCATTGACAAGTTTGCCAGCGACCACCCTATGCCGTTGGGTGCCCTGGGAATGCTGCCAGACAGTCGATTGTTCACAAAGGAGAATATGAATCGCACCTTCGACTGGATACAAAAATACTGGAACTGGCAGAAGACATGGGGTTGGGACTATCCTATGGTGTCGATGTGCGCCGTAAGATTGGGACGCCCCGACGATGCAGTCAACGCTATCCTCATGCCGGTGGCGAAGAACACATACCTCAACAACGGCCACAACTGGCAGACGGACCGGCTGAGATGTTATCTCCCAGGCAACGGAGGACTGCTCACCACCGTAGCACTGATGTGCGCAGGATGGGACGGATGCAACGAGCATAATCCGGGATTTCCTAAGTCGTGGGACGTAAGATGGGAAGGCCTAAAGCCACTGCCTTGATTTCCATGACCTTCACCAACGGAGAAAGAAACTTCATATAAACAGGAAAGAGGGTGTACCATAATCATTTATGATGCACCCTCTTTCGTGAAATTTATTTTATACCAATAATTGTCTGTAAAAAAGGCAGTATGTTACTTGCCCAGCTCAATGTGGTTGTTCACGCGAATTGCGTTTGCTACTACTGCTGCTACTACTGCCAAAACGATAACTGCTGTCATCATAATTCTATACCTTTCTCTAATTTTTCCGGCCCTTAATCTTACGGGCCACGTTAAACATTAATTTTATTACCAGGGTGTACTAACGACCCTTTTCCTTTTGGTTTGCGAACAGAACCTTTTAAATCCTGAACGCAGCCATTGTCAAGTCCTCTCAGACCTCTTTTTTGCTTTTTGCACTGCAAAGGTACTCACTGTGTGCGGACACAGCAAATGTTTTGTGCAAATATTGTATGTTTTTGCACATTTCTTGAAGTAGGTCAATACAGTTGACAACGGTCAACCCATCACCGGAAAAGCTATCACTCTTTGACAGATAATGTAAAAACAAATTATGATTAGAAATTTTCACCACATTTTTCTTGTAGGAATAAAGTAAAATTGTTACCTTTGGCATGTAAATAAACTTAAAATCACGGAGGACATGACCTATGATTACACCTGATAACTTCGAGACTCTTTATTCCGACCCCATAGAGAAACAGGAGATAAGTAAGTTCGTCTGCAATGAGATTTGCAGGCAGATCCACCGTTATATAAAAGGTATGTCGGGCTCGCATAAGACTATGCTGAAGTTCGAGGACAGTCTTCGCAACATGACAGTCCCAGAAAAGGAACGCGCCATAGCAGCTTATATAGACCTCAACCGGCATGCCCTGGACGGACTGGACATGAAGATGGTGCTCGTCCGTGCGATGGCCAACTACTGCGATACCTTCGCCTATATGATGGAAATGGTCAACGACAAGAGGAAATGGGCTCTTTATCTGAAGTCTATCCGCGACACCTACTTCCGCTTTCATAAAGTCTTTGAGGAGAACGGCCACTACGGACTCAAGGATTACGACGGTAATGTTATAGTAAAACCCAACTATGAGTTCATCAGGACACCTTATGTATACGTCGACGATATCCGCCAGACCCCTGTCATCGTGCAGAAGGACGGCAAGATGGGACTAATCCTTGCCGACGGTCATGATACCATCGTAGCCCCAATCCGCTATGACGATATATCCCTCCGAGACGAGGAACCGTATTTTGTCGCACGTATAGGAGAACGGACGGTACTGCTCGACACGGCGCCGAAAGGGAGGGAGTGAACGGTTGTTTTAAAGCTCTGCTTTGCTAATAACTTTATTCAAGTTTCTGAAGTCGCTTAAAAGGTGAATTATAAGGAATATAAGCGACTTATGCCAATGTAGGGGTGGGGTTCCACATCCCTACATTGACATAAGTCGCTTCTATTCTCTTGCAAATAACGTCATTAAGTAACTTCAGAAACTTGAATGACTTTATTTCCTAATCATAACAACTCAGTACACCATAACTTGATGCCTGTTCAGTTCTATTTCTTGGCTATTTAAATTATCAAAAATATTTACATGGAAATAGGTGTACTACACTTGCAGTGTAAGTGTACGGAAAATACATCGTAAATGTGCCCCTTTTACAAAAAAGTATACGGAAAATAGAACGCAAGTGTACGGAAAATGCAACCCGTTGACCAACAATGCATTACAAAGGGAATTTTACTTAGCCTGAATTTGAAAAGAATTTACATATTTTGTTGGATGAAATCACTGATTGTCTCTCCGAGACACTGATCTGTTATTTGTTCATATCAGTCAAAGGCACAGAGCGATTCGTGCCAGTATCATACCCGGGCGCTGAGTACTTACTGCTAAACTTGAATGTCCTGGTAAAATAAAAACCTATCCTCTTAGCTGAAAGAGAATAGGTCTTATAGTGTACAAGGCATGCCCTTGTCGTACTGGGGCAAACCTTTATATTTTCGTGCTGGATTACTCCTCGCTGAACTGGTCTTTGCCGACACCGCATACCGGGCACACCCAATCATCCGGGAGGTCCTCAAATGCTGTTCCAGGCTCTATACCATTATCAGGATCACCGACCTCAGGGTCGTAAACGTATCCACATACGTCGCAAACATACTTCTTCATAATGCTTTTCGTTATAATTTAAAATTGTTAGACATAAAGTTTACGGGTGTAAAGGTAATTTAATTTTTTTGTTCGTACAAGTCATTTACATAAAAAAACTATATTTTTTTGCTTACAAGTCAAATTATTCATAACTTTGTGGAGAGTTGAGAAAACAACAGTACAGATACATTAATAATATAGGAGATTAAAGGAATGATTAAGATTTATGGAATGCCCACATGCCCTTACTGCTCGTTTGTTGACGAACAGGTCAAAGGCGACAATCGATTCAAGGTGATAGATATTGGCAGTGATGTCCATTATATGCACGAGTTCATGGATTTGCGTGACTCTCGGCCGGAGTTCGACCACTCCAAGGAGATTGGCGATATCGGAATACCTTGCTTCGTTCTTGAGGACGGAACGGTAACGCTGAAGCCCGAGGATGTCGGACTGGTGGAGTATCAGCCAGGAATGGGTGCTGCCTGCTCCTTGGATGGTAAGGGATGCTGATCTACTTTAGTTAAAAAGCATATAATATTGTTATACAAGCTGTTGTATGCTGTAATTATAGTAATGGGTGAAACATTTTTAGAGACTTCGGCTAGCTTTTTGGAAAAAGATAGTATGGGGCGGCAATCGGTCAAGCCTCTGACAGAAGAGAAAGCCGAGCAGCTATGGAAGATTCATGCCAATGAAGTGCTTGGAGCCGATGAAAACTATCGCCGTGCAGAAAGCGAGCAACACCGGGTCGGACGTATCGTGGCATGGGCCTACACCATTCTTGTGGCCGGTCTATTGGCATTCATGACTGGGTTCTATCTGTGGAGATTCCGGTTCTTTTGGGCCATAGCAATATATGTGGTCCTACTTACAGCGTGTGCCTTGGCAGCGCGAACCATCTACGTCCACGCCGTAACGAATGACCATCTCGGAGAACTTGTGAATGCGGCACACGACAGGTATGTTGCCCGGCTCACCGGAAAGCGGTGCTGATACGTCTCATCCAAAGAGTTATCCTATAAATCAATGGATTCAATACGTATTATCTGTTACACAAATGGATTTAATGCGTAATATCTATAAACCCAATGGATTCAATACGTAATATATATCGGATTGGTAAGGGACCGTCGAGCAGCCATACCATGGGACCGCAGCATGCGGCAACAATCTTTGCGAAACGTCATCCCGATGCCTCACATTTCAAGGTAACGCTCTATGGCAGCCTGGCAGCAACAGGTAAAGGTCATATGACTGATGTGGCAATAAAGGAGGTGCTGGAGAAGGTGGCTCCTGTAAACATAGTGTGGGAACCTGAAGTCTTCTTGCCATTTCATCCGAACGGAATGAAGTTTGTCTCCGCTGACTGCAAAGGGCTTACCACCGATGAATGGACTGTCTATAGCATTGGCGGCGGAGCACTGTCGGAAGGAAAAGGTAAGGATGATTTCTTTTATGAGAAGTCGATATATCCTCTGACGACACTTACTGACATACAGCACTGGTGTGAGAAGAACGGAAGGGGATTCTGGGAATATGTCGAGCAGTATGAGGACGAGGGAATATGGGACCATCTGCGCCTGGTGTGGCAGACAATGACAAGGGCTGTGGCACGTGGCATCAACCATGAGGGTGCTCTTCCGGGACCGCTGAACCTCGCACGGAAAGCTCCAACATATTACATAAAGGCACGCGGGTACCGCACCGACCTATGCAACAGGACAATGGTCTACGCCTATGCCCTTGCCGTCAGCGAGGAGAATGCCGCTGGAGGCACCATTGTTACGGCACCGACATGTGGAGCCAGCGGTGTGTTGCCCGGAATACTCGTCCATCTCGCTGAGACCCACGACTTCAATGAGGAGAGAGTCCTGCATGCTCTTGCAACTGCGGGACTCATTGGCAATCTCATAAAGGAGAACGCGTCGATATCCGGTGCTGAGGTGGGATGTCAAGGTGAAGTGGGAGCGGCCTGTGCCATGGCAGCGGCAGCGGCATGTCAGATATTCGGTGGAACACCTTCGCAGATAGAATATGCGGCGGAGATGGGACTGGAGCATCACCTTGGAATGACTTGCGACCCTGTATGCGGACTGGTGCAGATACCGTGCATTGAACGCAACGCCTTCGCGGCATGCAGGGCCCTCGACGCACAGCTCTATGCTATCACCAGTGATGGACATCACCGTGTGTCCTTCGACAGGGTGGTGAGCGTGATGAAGCAGACAGGCCATGACCTGCCTTCACTCTACAAAGAAACCAGCGAAGGTGGACTTGCCAAGGACTTCAACACTGAAGAATAACATGGCAATTACGATTGTAAAATAAAAAAAATCCTGTGCTGTGGTGTTCCATTATGCACCCATCGCACAGGATTTTTCTTTAGATATTGTTTTCTGTAACCTTTATTATTCTTTTAGCAAATAAGGTCTAAGCTTCTCTAGCGGGATGGTGAAGTTTGGTGTACCGAGAGCATATGGCCCTATCTCGTACTCGCCATAGACGAACTTAACACCGTCGGCAGTAAGATATGGGGCGGCTGAAGGAAGCGGAATGATACCATCGGTAAGGAATATGCCACCGTTCATAAGACCATCGATAGTAAGGCCATGCCCATTGTCATTCAAGTATTTTTCCAAACCCTCACGAAGCAACGGCTGCATGTCGGTGACATCAAACGGATCAATGTTTATCTCTATTCTTTCACCGTTGTTCTTGTTGAAGCAAGCACCCTCCAGCCAGTACTGTCCGTGTGCTCCGCCTTCATACTGATAGCTTGAGGCCTCGTAGGTAACGATGGAGTCGTTCTCACTTGTCTTTCTTATGGCAGACTGGTTCATCATATACAGGTCCTTCATACCGGTGCTGTCGACAAACGTCTGGTAGTTTTCCTTCATGTCAGCAAGTATCTTCTCAGCATGGAAGTTTACCACCGCGTTGCCGTCAGAAAGAGGTCCTTCGTAATGTGCCGGTGTCGCAATTCCGTCGCCGTAGATATGTGTCATATAGAAAGACTCCATCTCGTCGGCGATATATGTCCTTATATTGTCTATCAATGGCTGTTTGCCTGCCACGGGGTAGTCGACCACCAGCTCCACGCTGCAATGGTCGCTGCTTGGTGCCCTGCTGATGGTGTCGGTAACTATTGTGGTGTCGGCTGCTTCAGTTGACATTGTGGTCTGTGGGCATGTAGTGGTGTCCGCAGCGGCCATCAGCGTTAAGCTGCAAAGTAAGCTAGTTATCATTCCCATAATGTATTAGATATTCTGATTAAACAATTATTATAAACAGCCATTGTAGAGTCTCTTATCTCTTCAGGCCCTTAATTATACTGTCCATTTTCTGCTTTGTCTCAATACGTGTAGGCACCAGTGGCAGACGAAGGACGTTCTCTATCATTCCCATGTCATTGAGAAGCGACTTCACGCCGGCAGGATTGCCATCGACGAAGAGCAGCTTGTAGAGCTCAGTGAACTGATGGTGGATCTTAAGCGCTGCAGCATATTCATTGTTGAACTCCAGTCGTATCATCCGTGAGAACTCTTTCGGCAGAGCATTTCCTATCACCGAGATGACACCTACCGCTCCGCTGGCTATCATGGAGAAGGTCAGTGCGTCGTCGCCGGAGATAACCTCGAAGTTGCTGGGCTTGTTCTTGATAATCTCGTCTATTTGCTCGAGCGAACCTGAAGCCTCCTTTATGGCCACTACATTCGGGAAGTCCTTGGCAATACGAACTGTCGTTGCCGCTTTCATGTTGACACCTGTTCGACCTGGGACATTATACATTACGACAGGTAGAGGACTTGCTTTAGCTATGGCCTTAAAGTGCTGATAAAGACCCTCCTGCGATGGCTTGTTATAGTAAGGGCATATACTTAGTATACCGTCGATACCGTTCCAGTCTGTGACATTTATTTCCTCAACGACGGCCCGGGTGTTGTTGCCTCCGCAGTATTTCAGTATTGGTACACGACCATTATCCACACGCTTTATCACGTCGGTAATCTTGTCCTTTTCCTCCTTTGTCAGGCATGGTGCCTCGCCGGTTGTGGCCAGGATGCAGAGGAAGTCGGCACCGTTGCTAATCTGGTATTCTACGAGTTTCTCCAGTGCGTCATAGTCGACTTCACCATCACCTTTCATTGGTGTTATAAGGGCAATGCCCAGCCCGTGAAAAATATTTTCCATCTTTTCGTTGAGTTTTTATTTATGCCGTAATAATGTGTCCGGCATTCGAATACATTCTTATTTCCACTGCAAAAATACTATGAAAAAGTCATACGGCAAAATGTTTGCAATAAAAACTGGTAATAAGATTGAAATATTTAACCAAATGTCATGTCTGGTTGATATTTTATAACTTTCACTGTCCGTTCTCTTCTTTCTCGGCTTTCTCTGCTAGTCCCATAAGTTCTAATGGTAGATTATTTTGCGCATATTATATAATGTTATTGATTTTTTGGTGGTATCATCGATTTATATTATCTTTGCAAACAAAATAATAATGAATAATTTTTAAGATGAACACGACAGAAACAAACACGAATGAGGAGAAACACTCACTGAGTTTCGTAGAGCAACTGGTAGAGGAAGATCTCGCAGAGGGAAAGAACGGAGGACGCATCCAGACACGTTTTCCGCCTGAGCCTAATGGCTATCTGCATATCGGTCACGCTAAGGCCATCTGCATGGATTTCGGCGTCGCTGAGAAATATGGTGGCGTCTGCAATCTCCGTTTTGATGATACAAATCCCTCCAAAGAAAACACTGAATATGTTGAGAATATTCTTAACGACATAAAATGGCTCGGATTTAAGTGGGGACATATTTATTATGCCAGCGACTACTTCCAGAAGCTATGGGATTTCGCAATTTGGATGATAGAAAATGGCCACGCTTACGTTGACGAGCAGACCTCAGAGCAGATAGCGCAGCAGAAGGGAACACCGACAGAGCCCGGCACACCGAGCCCGTATCGTGACCGTCCCGTGGAGGAGAACCTGCGCCTGTTCCGGCAGATGAACACACCGGAGGCTGTAGAGGGTAGTATGGTGTTGCGAGCCAAACTCGACATGGCCAACCCTAACATGCATTTCCGTGACCCTATCATGTATCGCATCATACAGACACCGCACCACCGCACTGGTACGACATGGCATTGCTATCCGATGTATGACTTTGCACACGGACAGAGCGACTATTTTGAAGGGGTAACACATTCCATCTGTACTCTGGAGTTTGTACCGCACCGTCCTTTGTACAATAAGTTCATTGACTATCTAAAGGAGATGGATGGCACAGCGAAGACGGCACTCGACGATAACCGTCCGCGGCAGATAGAATTCAACCGCCTGAACCTCACCTACACCGTGATGTCGAAGCGTAAGCTCCACACCCTCGTTGACGAACATCTCGTTAACGGATGGGACGACCCGCGAATGCCGACACTCTGTGGAATGCGGCGCCGTGGCTATTCACCCGAGAGCATCCGTAACTTCATCCGTTCCATCGGTTATACTAAGTTCGATGCTCTTAATGACGTTGCGCTCCTCGAGGCTGCCGTCCGCGATGACCTCAACAAGAAGGCTACACGAGTCAGTGCGGTCCTTGACCCAGTGAAACTCGTTATCACTAATTACCCCGACGACAAGCGCGAGGAGATGACGGCTGTCAACAACCCGGAGGACGAGACAGCGGGAGAACACAAGATTATGTTCACCAAGAACTTGTGGATAGAGCGCGCCGATTTCATGGAGGACGCTCCGAAGAAGTTCTTCCGTATGACGCCTGGCAAGGAAGTCCGTCTGAAGAATGCATACATCGTGAAGTGCACTGGATGCACAAAGGATGCTGAGGGTAATATCGTTGAGATACAGGCCGAGTATGATCCGGAAAGCCGCAGCGGACTTCCGGGTGCCAACCGTCGTGTGAAGGGAACGCTGCATTGGGTCTCTGCCGACGACTGTCTGAAGGCTGAGGTCCGCGAGTATGACCGTCTGTTCAATGTCGAGAACCCGTCGGCTGACGACCGCGACTTCCGTGAGCTCCTCAATCCCGACAGTCTGAAGGTCCACAGCAATTGTTATGTGGAAGACTACCTTAAAGACAAGAAGCCGGGAGAGTATCTGCAGTTCCAGCGCATCGGCTATTTCATGGTCGACCCCGATTCCACAGCGGACCACTTGGTCTTCAACAAGACCGTTGGCCTGAAGGACAGCTGGACAAAGAAACATTAATTCCCGACGGACAAAAGAAGGTTGAAAAGGCAGTCATTTCATAATTGTATGCTTTAGAAAATTATGGATCAACTGTATGAATAGTTATTATAAATCTAATAAGTTCAAGGAGGTCCTCAAAAACTATGAGGACTTCCTTGCTAGTAACGACCTTGGTACGCTGACCACGGACGACTTTGCCGACGTGGCCCAATATTATCATGAACAACATAATGATGTGAAAGCCATAGAAACAGCCGATAAGGCACTGGAACTCTTCCCAGGCAGCGTCGCTCCACTGGCTTTCCTGTCACGATATGCACTTCTGGAGGAGCACAGCACGCTGAAGGCTGATGATCTCGCTGAGAAAATAGACGACAAGCACGACCCCGATTATTTCCTCCTCAAGGCGGAGATTATGATTGTTGATGGTCGCATCGGAGATGCAGACGAGTATCTTGAGAGCGCTTACGAGGAGTTCTATGATGACGATTATTACGATGATATGCCACTTGACGTTGCGACGCTCTTCATCGATTATGACGCCATCGACTATGCCGACAAATGGCTCCAGCGCTCGGACGAGACAGAGGATAGCGAGTATATTGATGTGAAGGCACGGATATTGATGGCACACAACGACTTAGAAGCCAGCAAGAAACTTATCGACACGCTCATAAATCGGGATCCCTATTCCACTGAATACTGGAACCTGATGACCGCTGTGGACCTCCTTGCAGAGAACTATCATGATGCCGTCACCTCAAGCGACTACGCACTCGCCATAGATCCAGACAACAGAGACGCCATACTGAACAAGGGTAATGGCGTGTTGGGACTTGGTAACTCTGATGAGGCTACGCGACTTTTCAAGAGGTATGCCGAACTTGAACCTGAACATGAGACTGGATATTTCATGGTTGCCATGACGCTGTTGGGGCAAGAGCACTTGAAGGAAGCTAAGGAATGGTTTGAGAAGGCACTGAAGGTCAACAGGGTGTCGCAGAAAAAAAACTGGGTGAACCGCGCTGAGATACTCTTTCAGTTGGCTTACATCGAGAACTCTTTCAGTCACTATGCCAAAGCACACGCTTATCTTGACGAACTCGCAGAGGAATACAAGGACAATCTTGCCGATAACCTCGACGAATTGGGGATGAAGCTAGCGGAGGTTGACTGTGCCCAGGGACATGTCTATCTTGAGGAGTTTAATTACGATAAGGCTGTCGACTGGTTCGAGCAGGCTGTGTCCGATTCCGACGGCGACCCGGAGGTATTTATCCGCATTGCCGTCTCAGCTTTTGAATGCTTTCAATTGCATTATGCCTACGACATCCTTCACCAAGTAATCTATCAGAATGGCATTGAGGACGAGAAGGGGCTGAGGTATCTTTCTTACTGCTGTAAACTTTTAGAAAAGAAAGACGAGGAAACATGGGCGCTAAATAAGTTGAGTAAGTTATCAAAACCTGATGACAACTCAGATGAAAATATTGAAAAACCAAAGAATAAATAAGGAATACATAGAATAATCATGCTGACATCACTGCTTAACAACCTCAACTACGGGGCCATATTCATCCTTATGCTGTTGGAAAGTACGGTAATACCGGTTCCGTCAGAGCTCGTCGTTGCACCAGCGGCATATCATGCGGCAGCCGGCGACCTGCACGTATGGCTTGTAATACTCTTCGCTACCCTCGGTGCCGACGTTGGAGCCACCATCAACTATCTTGGCGGTTACTACCTCGGACGGCCCATAATCTACCGCTTTGCCAATAGTCGATTTGGTCGTCTCTGTATGCTCAATCAGGAGAAAGTGGAGAAGAGTGAGAAATACTTCGATGACCATGGCATGGTGGCCACGATAACGGGACGTCTCATCCCAGGCATCCGTCACCTTATATCCATACCGGCAGGTCTGGCGAAGATGAAGTATTGGCAGTTCATCCTTTACACTACGTTAGGAGCAGGCATCTGGAACTGCATCCTTGCGTCGTTAGGATGGTATCTTCACACCTTTGTCCCTGAAGAGCAGCTTGACGACAAGATAATGGAATACGGCGAGTACATCAAGGTTGCCATTCTGACTATGGCTGCCATTGCTCTGCTCTACTTCATGGCTAAATGGTTCATCAGAAGGCAGCGCAGGATACGTGAAGGCAAAAATCCTAATGCAGAGTAAATCCCCATGCCAGCAAAACCGACCTTCACTTCCTAGAGATGGTTCTATAGTTCCCTATAGTTTCCTATAGCTTCTATAGCTTCTATAGTTTCTATAGTTTCTATATCTTCCTATAGCTTCTATAGTTTCTATAGTTTCCTATAGCTTCTATAGTTTCTATAGCTTCTATAGTTTTCTATAGTTTCTATAGCTTCCTATAGCTTCTATAGTTTCTATAGTTTCCTATAGCTTCTATAGCTTCTATAGTTTCTATAGCTTCTATATATCATGATTTAACCAATGTAAAACTACTGATAAACTAATAATGAAACATTTCGTATTATTATTGCTCATGGCAATGAGCAGCATCTTTGCCACTGCGCAGACCAAGGTCTCTATCCATTGGCCCTTTAATCAGAACATTAAGGGACTCGTGGCAGGGACAGACGCATGGAACAATGCAACGGCAGCCACGGTAACCAGCAATGGTACTGACCTGTCGTCGAAGTTTACCACATCTGTGACGGTAGGCGACAATCTAAACTATCAGGCTACCATTACACCCAAAAACGCCAAAACGGAAACCACTGATGGAATGATGATTAACCGCTTTAAGTGCAGCGGCATGGCTGACGGCAGTAACAGCTATGGCGTCTCTTTTGACGTGAAGCCGACGGACAGCGGTTCTACATTCCTCCCTACAAAGGTTACGGCAACAGTGGCACTTTGGTATGAGAATGCCGGTCAGAAATTCAACCTCGTTCTTCAGAAGATCGGCCAGGACGGAACCGTGGCTGGAGAATACACTCTTGGCTCCGTCGATGACTCACAAGGTAAGAGTGCCACTTACTCTACTGTTTCTTTCAACGTTCCTTCCGAAGCGGCAGCTTCGCCGAGTACATGGCGTCTCGTCATAAAGGTGGCAAACGGTTATGCCAACGGCCGTAACCTCGCCTTGGGCAATGTTACTATGGAGGGTGCACTGCAAGGAGGTCAGGCCATAAAAACACATATCGTCAAAACCCTTGTAACTCCTGCTAGCGCTGGCACTATCTCCCCTGATGGAGGAACGGTCGTTGAGGGTGAACAGATAACGCTGAACGCCGTGGCAAACATAGGTTATGCCTTTGAGGGATGGTATATCGATAATGTCCGCAAGAGCACTAGCGCATCATATACCTTCACAAACATCACCAGCGATTTCACTGCCGAGGCCCGCTTCAACGCCTTGCCATCATGCTATCTGACCTACGGAGCCACTGCTTCCTCAAAAGGTAAGGGCTCCATCACGGTAACGGGTGATGGAGAAACCGAGGCTGATGGACGAATGAAGTTCAACAGTGGTTCAACGATAACCCTAAAGGCTGTTGCTGGACGCGGCTCCACGTTCGGTGGATGGTATGACGCTAAGGACAACAAACTTTCGGAATCGGAGGAATACAAGCTGATCATCGATAGGGATACGGCGGTGTATGCGCTCTTCGGAGCTATGGAGAACTATAAGGAAGGACTTGCCGCCTTCCCCGGAGCGGAAGGCTGGGGACGTCTCACCACAGGAGGACGTGCTGTCGACTCTAGAGGCAGTAAGGTTTTCTACGTGACACGTCTCGACGATTGTTCTGACGACAATCTCGTTGAGGGTACTCTCCGCTGGGCGTTGCAGAGCGGTGATGACACCCCAAGGACAATCCTTTTCAATACCTGTGGCACTATCTACCTTACGTCCAAGCTAAAGTTCCGCCATGGCAACATCTCCATTGAGGGACAGACAGCTCCGGGCGGCGGTGTCTGCGTGGCTGGTTATCCTCTTAATATCAGCAAGCCGAATATCATCATCCGTCATATGCGGTTCCGTGCCGGCGATCTTATGAATGCCAGTGTAACGGCACTCGACGTGGAGAACACCGATCACATTATCCTCGACCACTGCTCTATCACATGGTCCATGGAGGAAGGACTGACGATGTACGACTGTGATTCTACCACTGTGCAGTGGACAATTATCGGCGAGGGCCTTTACAGCTCGAAGAATGTCAAGGGTGCCCGTGCCTATGCCACACAATGGGGCGGTGAGCATGGAACGATGCACCACTGTCTTATCACCAACTGTAACAACCGTACGCCGCGTTTCAACGGTGTGCGTAAGGAGAGTAAGTTCCTTGGCGACCACGACCAGTTCGTCGATGATGAGTTTATAAATAATGTGGTCTTCAACTGGGGCAAGCCAAATTCTGTTTATGGCGGTGAGTGCTATAAAGACATCAACGGTGGTAACGACTACGATCGTGTTTATATGATAAACAACTACTACCGTCCGGGACCAGCTACACAAAGCGGAGCAGCTAAGTACCGTTACTTTGTCGGTGCATCGAGCTCTAAGAAGGGACTTAATGGACTTGGACAGTGGTATCTCAGCGGAAACAAATTTGAAGTCGACAGCAAGTGGAGCCCACGTACGTCGAACGTCTGGACAAAGGAAAGTCTGGAGAAGGTTAACGCCGACAACCTCTATGGCTTTACCAGTGGCTCAGTGGAGCGTGCGTTCAATACTGAGGAAGGTACTTCTAAGGCCATTTACGATGCCATAATACTCAAGGAACAGACACTCTCTAGCGGTGTCACCACGGAGACTGCTGATGAGGCATTCAACAAGGTTACGGCAGAGGCGGGAGCTACCCTACCCCGTCTCGATGAGGTCGACACACGTCTTCTGGCTGAGGCCAAGGGAACCATAGATCCACAGTTCAAGGGCTCCCATGGCAGTGCTGGCATCATTGACTCTCCAGCTAACATCACACTAAAGGAACACGACACTTTCGTGGCCCTCGATGAGGGCACCGGCAAACAGATTGAATGCACGGAATGGCCGTTCCTTGGCATGAGAGAGAACGACTGTAAAGTAAAGGACACCGACAAGGACGGGCTGCCCGATGCCTATGAGACGGAGATTGGTCTCAAACCTAACGACGCCTCGGATGCAGGGAAACTCGCGCCAAGTGGCTACAGCTATCTAGAGGAGTTTGTCAATGGCGTTGCCGACGGCACCATTAATATGAGCAAGTATACTACACGCCCCGCCGTGGAGCTGTCGATGGGCTTTGACGCCATCGTTGACAACACCCTGACCAATGAGAATCCAGCAGCTACACCGGCACTCTTCAAGACTGTCCAGGCAGCTGTCAAAGCCTCTACAGGTACTGCCACCAAACCATATATGGTTTTCGTTAAGGCTGGTACATACAACGAGCATGTTGCTATCGACAAACCTTACACACATATCACCGGACAGAACAAAAAGGATGTCGTCATCACCGATAATAAAACCGCAAAGGAAGGTGGCGTCGATAAGACGGCGACAATAAATGTTACAGCCCACGACGTAGTCCTCGACAATCTTACAATAGCCAACACTGCGGGAAATGTCGGGCAGGCTCTCGCACTTTACACAAAGAACGACCGCATCGTCGTCACCCAGTGTGATATCACCGGCTATCAGGACACCTACAGAACTGGTAAGCGCGGTCAGCGCCATCTTATCCGTAAGTGTAAGATAACTGGCTCTACGGACTTCATCTACAACGATGGTGATGTGTTCTTCGATGCCGACACGCTGAATCTCGCAGCTGCAACAAACACTGCCATCGTGGCTCCTGACCATATTGCTCCGCTCTGGGGCTATGTCTTCCGTGGCGCTGCGATTACCGCCGAGGGTATCGGCAAGGCGACGACGAACCTCGGACGGCCGTGGGGCGACAACCCGAAGGTGAGCTTCATAAATACTACTGTGGCCGACAACGTAACCATAAATCCGGAGGGATGGATAAATATGGGAGGACTTCCCACGCAGATGGCTGAATACAACACTCATGACAGCTATGGTACTGCACTTGACCTCAGCGCACGCCGCACCACATTCTCCGCTGATGGGAAGACGTCTACCAGCAAGGCGGTGCTGACATTAGCAGAGAGTGCCGCCTACACCATCGACAACGTCCTCTCGGGTGATGACTCGTGGGATGCCGACTACACAGGGGCTATACTTTCCGCTCCAGTCATCACGGTGGCTGACGGCATTATATCATGGAAGAGTCAGTCGTCTCAGACGATGTGCTATCTTGTTATAAAGGATGGTATTGCCACTCTAACCACTGACAATCATTGTCAATGGAACGGCAAGGATAAGGTTACGGTGCAGTGCGTAAGTCCCAATGGTGTTCTAGGTCTTGCCGCATCGGTAAAGGATGCGACGGGAATTAACACTGTACTGTACGGTGAAAAGGCCAAAGGGGACCAACAAGAGTACACACTCTCCGGTCTTCCCGTCACCAAGGACCAGAGCGGACTGCATGTCTCTAAAGGACACAAGAGAATTGTAAAATAAACCAAAGGCCCCCTCTATCTCTCCTACATGGAGGTATAGAGGGGGCTTTTTTAGCATTATCCCTTTCTTACGGTTCCGTTCTCCGTGGTAATCATTCCGGTGGAGCGGGCCTTGCCAAGGAGGAAGAGCAGCTCTTTGCGTGAACAGTTAACCTTCAACTGGAAGGCATGGAGGAACTTGTTCTCCGGCATCTCCTCTGCTTCAGCCTCAGCGAAGACTTTCGCTATAGCGTCAGAGACCTGCTTCTCATGGAAGACATACCTGTGTTTATGGTGCTTGCTTATCAATGCTATGACACCGAGCAAGACTACGACAACAATAATAATAATTGTACTGGTATTCATAGGTTGTAACAAATATGGGTTTTAGAAATATTTTCGCCCACAAATATACAACAAAAAAAATCTGTTTCCAACTATTTCGCCGTTTTTTTTTATAAATTTGTTATAAAAGTATTCCTGCTCTGCCACATTATTTATATTAGTATGGTCCGGAACCAGTCGCGCAGAAGGCCGTGGATACGGTTCTGGCTGTCGGCACACAATATCACTACCTGGCGTCCGTTAGGTAACTTCGGCCCAAGACACATCCCTTCGTAGTTGGCCAAGGTGAAGTCGTCGACGTTGAGCTGCGTGCGCCATCCGGTAACAAATTGCTTGTCCTGAAGACCCGGTGTGATGCGGAAGATTTTGTTTGTCACCCAAGAGTCTATGCCTGTAGGAGCAACAAGAAACTCACGCTCCAGCACAAGCAGCGTGCCGTCGCCAAGAGCCAGCAGCTCTGCCACGCCAAAGGCATGATATTTGTCGCCTATGGTAACCTCCGATAGTGGGTCGTCAAGGATATAGGTGTATTCGCCCACCTCCTTAAGCTCCGGAGTGTACTGACGGATACGGACCATCTGCTCCGGGTCGCCCATCAGCGGGCCTTCATTACATGTGAATAGGCAGTCCGCCGACGGGTCATAGGTGAGACTTTCTATCTTCCGGTTCTCGACGCCAAGACGCATGTAGTCGCTGACCTGCTGACTGCGTATGGCTTTGCCGTTGAGGGCATCGAATTCCTCTATCGTAGCGGTCTCCTCGTTACCTATATAAATATGGTGGCGCGAGGCATCGTAAGCTACGGCTTCCTGGTCGTCGTTGGTCTTGCCGAACTCTCTGAAACCATGGTTCTCTATGTCGGTGATGTTTCCGGCGGAGTCGATATCTATGCTGAAGTTATAATATCCTTTTGTCGTGCCGGCATCGGAGACAACGGCATATCTGTCACCGGCAAGGCGCACGAGGCCGCTGTAGTTGCCGGGAGGCACTTTCTTTGCGTCATACTGTGGACTGACATAAACGAAGTCGGAGACGTTGTCCGGACGCATTGGAGAACCTATGAGAAGGATGTAAGGCTTCGGTCCTTTCTCCGGCTGATTGTCGTTGGGTGCGCTCACATACGCATAAATCATCACAAGAAGTATTACCAGTCCCACTCCTGAGAGCAGCAATACTATTCCTAATTTATCTTTTAGTTGTCTTTTCATTCTTTGTTAATACCAGTCGTCGAGGTTGGCTTCTGTCTTCACTTTCTGAGCTTCCTTGGCTGGAAGGGCGGTGAGAAATTTTATTCCCGTGATACGTTCTATCTGCGTCACGGAATTCACATAGTCGCCTTTAGGCCTGTTGCCGTCCTCATTGCGGTATATAAAGCCTATCGCCATCTTCTTCGACGGACAATATACAACCTTGAAGAAAGCCTCAGGCACGACGACATCGGCATTGCCAATGGTCTTATGCCGGCCTTTGAAGAGTATAGGCCCTGCCATGATGTCGATGCATCCGAACTCCTCCGCCCATCGTCGGCACTGCATTTCCATCTCGTTCCAGTCGCCGGCGTTGAGGCCATGCACCTGCGGACACATATTTGTCATAAGAAAACTCTCCTCCTGTGCCTCCTCACTCCATTTGTTATCGCCCGACGGACACATGTGCCCACGGTCATAACCAGAGCGGGTATAGTCGTAAGTAGTCACTCCCTCGTCTTCCTGAAACTTTATACCACCGCGTTTATATGGACCGTCGGTATGGTCGGCCGTCAGTTCCCATGCCACCCAGTTGGGGATATTGTTCTCCGGATTGAAGGAGCAGGTGTAGGCGAAACGCTTAAGGATTTTCTCCGGGGTACCCTTACTGACTTCGGGAAGACCACAGACAGGATTGGCGGCATCGGAACTCTTGTCATCTTGCACCTCCTCGGCACCATCGGCATCCTGGCGTGCAGCGGAAGAGTTTGAAGAGTTCTCGTCTTGCAGAACTTCTTGAGCTGCACGACTTATAGCGTCACCGGCCAGCTTCTTATTGTTTGAGAGCTGACATGCTGAAAGCGAGATGACAGTCAGCAGGAGGCATAGAGCTGAAGTAATATTCCTTTTCATCTTATCCTTTCTCATACTTCTCTTTAAACTGCAACTGACAGAGCCGTTTTCCGGTCTCTGTTCTGAAGATATTCTTCAGTGCCGCATCAACGGCATACTCCGGAAGGTGGTCCTCATACATGTTGACGAGGAAATCGGCCTCTACAAGAATCTGATAGTCCATGCCATCAATGTTCCTGTAGGTGTGGTGGTGTCCTACGAGATAGCAGATGCGGTCGATGTCGGCGGCATCCACGCCGAGAGTGCCTAGCATCTCGCGTGCCGGTGCCGGACCGAGCTCCTCCTGATAGTTTCCGTTCGACTTTCCGTATTTTTTCTCTGCAGGATGGATACCGATATCGTGAACCACTGCAGCCAGCTCGGTGATATATTGTGTGTGTGCATCTACGTTCTCCTGACGTGCAATGAGTTGCGCAAAGCGATGTACTTTCATGAAATGCTGTATGCGCATGGGATCGCCTTTGTCATACTCTATCATGGCAAGGGTGAGTTTGTCAACGATATTAGAGATCTCTTTCATATCTTGCTGTAATTTTTATGTTAAACATCTTTGAGGGGGCAAAGGTACTAAAAAATCCTTAGTCCATGTCAGCGGAAATTATAAAGAATAATAAAAAACCTGGACTCCTATTTGGAAGAGTCCAGGTCAGGGGGTATGACAAGAAATGTAATGAATGAGTTGTCTTTTGTGCTAACTATGTCATGCATTGTTCTTGTTCTTTATGTGCTCCTCGTATTCAGCCAGCTCGCGCTCACCGAAATGTGCAAGACCATAATGCTCGTCATGCTGGCTGAGGTCCAGACCGACCTTCTCACTCTCAATGCTCACACGCATCGGGATGAACTTGTCGATGAGCCAATAGCCGAAGTAGCTCATCGCGAAGGTGTAGACGAAGACAATGACAATTGCGAGGAGGTGATAGAGGAAGACCACGAAGCCGTCCCATGTTCCTGAGATAAGACCCTCCTGAATGAAGATACCTGTCATGACGGTACCTACGATACCACCGGTGCCATGAGTCGGGAAGACGTCCAGGGCATCGTCGATACGGCTGTGAGAGCGCCAGTATACCGCTATGTTACAGATGATGGCGATAACGAAAGCGATAAATATCGTCTGCCCTACAGTGACGTAACCAGCAGAAGGTGTACAAGCCACAAGACCGACGACACAGCCCACGGCAGCACCCATCGCCGACGGCTTACGTCCACGCAGGCAGTCGAAAAATATCCATGTCATCATTGCCGTGGCCGATGCCGTTGTGGTGTTGAGGAACGCTTTTACAGCCTGGCCGTCAGCATGCAGTGAGCTTCCCGCATTAAAGCCGAACCATCCCAGCCACAGCATTGCAGCACCCAAGAGCACAAACGGGATATTGGCCGGTTCCTCGTTCTTTGTAGATGTCCGCCTGCGGCCAAGGAAGATAGCACCGGCCAGGGCGGCAATGCCCGACGAGGCATGGACAACGATACCACCGGCAAAGTCGACGACGCCCCACCTCAGGAATAATCCGTCGGGATGCCACGTCATATGGGCCAAAGGACAGTAGATGAAGACGAAGAAGAATATCATAAAGAACAGATATGCCGAGAAGCGCACGCGCTCAGCAAAGGAACCCGTTATCAGTGATGGCGTGATAATGGCGAACTTCATCTGGAACAGGGCGAAGAGGGCCAAAGGTATTGTCGCTCCACCGAGAATCTTTCCCGTCGGAGTGATATATGTTGAAGCACCGACATGGTTGAACATCAGGAAACTCATCGGATCACCGATGACACCGCCTATGTCGTCGCCGAAAGCAAGGCTGAAGCCGAATGCTACCCACAGCACGGTGATGATACCCATGGCGATAAAGCTCTGAAGCATCGTGGAGATGACATTTCTCGCACCGACCATGCCACCGTAGAAGAACGAAAGTCCAGGTGTCATCATCAGCACGAAGATGGTCGCTGTAATCATCCACGCCACATCAGCCTTGTCAATTTTAGAGAAATCGCAAACGAATGATGGTTCAGGAGCAAAAAGTCCCGCGATGGTGATAATAACCATCAACGACATCAGGACTATCCATTTCTTTTTGATTTTAAGTTTCATTTTTATTTCTTTTTTGGCGTTTATAAATACAATGTGTCCTCAAATTCGTTGCAAAGGTAGCAATAATTAATTAAAATATACTAAAAAATGCAAGTTTAGTAAATTAATCTATCATGTGATAATCAAACTGTAAGGTTATGAGGGCTGATACCTTAAAGTATGTAACATTAATTGATTACTTTTCTTTCTTTCAGTAAGTTTATTGCAAAATTTAGTTTTACCTCTTAAAGAAAGAAAAAGTCTTTCATTTCTTTTAACCCATCAAATCTTTGTCATGCAAAATAAAAGCAGTACCTTTGCATTTCATGGAATTTCTGACTGTGCCTCACCAATGACGGTGATCGTGCAAAAGGGCTTTTCATATTCATATAGAACGGACTTTTCAGATGAACGCAAATCAAATAAATATCAACGAGCGACGGACGGCATTTGTTGTTGTCTTCACTTTCATCGTAATGCTGGCAGAGCTGACAGTGGGCATGCTCTCCCACTCCATGGCGCTGACGGCCGATGGTGTCCACATGGGCTCTCATGTACTGGTCCTTGGATTGAACTGGGGCGCATACATCCTCGTGCGCCGTCTGCAGAAGAAAGGCAACGAACGCTACGACGGCGACAGGATTCTCTCGCTGAGTGCCTGGACGAGTGGCATCTTCCTTTTGCTCATGGCCGTATTTATAATCGTTGAGTCCGCCGAGCGCGTCTCAGGTCAGCATCATGACATAGCGACGACACAAGCGATGGTCGTAGCTGTGATAGGACTTGTCGCAAACCTCATCTGTGCCTCGGCACTCCACGGGCATCATCAGGACCTCAACAGTCATGCGGCCTACCTTCATATAGTCTCCGACGTGCTCACGGAGATAGGGGTCATTATTGGACTTTTATGCGCAAAGCTATGGAACGTTACATTCATCGACACCATCGTAGCCTTCATAGCCGCACTTATCGTCATACGCTGGGCCATAAATCTCCTGAAGACCACAGGTATGTCACTGATAGATAAGAGTATAGCCGACAAGTAATCTAGGGCATTCAATCTGTTATTCACATTTTAGGATAATATCTTGATATCCATTTGCATGGTGCTGCCCTTGTGGCCGTTTGCGCTAAACACAATATATCTTTGTCAAACCGACGGCTGCAGGGTGCGGCTAGGTAGGGTTAGGGGCCGTCCGTAAGAAGTACTGGGAAAGTTTAGATTCAACTATTAGAATACGGACGGACCCTAACCCTACCTAGCCGCACCCTGCGGCCGCCCGACGCCAAGCGCTGACTGTCTACACTTCTATCGTTAATTCTTAGGCTGCAAACGGATATACTCTCTCGTTAAACGGGTAAAACAGATTAATCACCCTAATGCTAAACCGTCTGAACAAATATGTGTATTCGTCGTATCACAGTATGTCGCTGACGGCGGATAGCGTACCGTCATGTGTCATCACGAAGCACTGCTGACAGTCGAGCATAGCGAAATCATCCTCAATGACGGGCTCACGCCGTTTGGTATGGCCGAAGACTTGTATGTCATAAGGACAGGAGCCGTCGGGCCATGGGGAACTGTATTGTTCCCGCACATCAGACCACAGCGGACTGCCCGTAGGATGGAAGCCTCCTCTTATCGAGCCCACCTCCGACAGAGCTGTCCAGCCCTCGTAGCTATCTGTAAGAGCATTAATATTGTCGGCTGTGAGATTTCCCATTAGTTGCTCATGACGTGAAAACCAGTCGTGGTTGACACCAGCATGGGTGAACAGTACCTTCTTTCCTTCTGTCTCACCATCGAAGGCCACGGCGAGGTTACGCTCGCGGAACAGAGAGGCAATCTCCGTCTTATGTTCCCTGCTCTTACGGGTACTGCCACCATAGATGTCAAAGATACGATTCAGGTAGTGAGCATCGTGATTGCCGATAAGCATCGTGGTGCGCTCCGAAAGTCCATTGTCGTCGATGAAGGCGGTCATCTCCTTCCAGTTCGCTATGGCATCGTCCTCTCCAATCCCTTCACTTGGATAAGGGTCGAAATAATCGCCAAGAAAGATGATGCGCTCTACCCTTTCAGCGAGAACTTCCAGGGGCTTCCGCCAGAACGTCCGTCCGTGGATATCGGGAATAATCAGATACTTATACTCCATAACACTTTCGTTTTCTATAAACTGCAAATTTACCAATTAATTTCCAATTTCTCATCTTGTCATCAGCACTTTATTTATTACTATGCTACAAAGGGTCATAATGCGAAATAATCTTCGTACCTTTGCATTTCATTTATACGACTGAACATCAACCAATAAGAAAAGTAATGAAGAAATATCTAAGCCACTATCGCGCACTTGTGTCCTTGGGCACGCCACTGATAATCGGTCAGATTGGTGTGGTCCTGCAGAACTTTGCCGACACGCTGATGATAGGTCATCACACGACGGTGGAACTTGCGGCGGCATCACTCGTAAGCAACATATTTATATTAGGACTCCTCATGGCCATGGGATTTGCTCTCTGTCTGACGCCTCTCATCGGAAAAGCCCACGGACAGGGCGACGTGGAAAGCATCGGCATGACGGTGAGAAACGGAATAGCTGTGAACACCATGGCGGCAATGGTCCTCATGACGGCTTACACAGTGCTCTATTTCTTCCTCGACAAGCTCGGACAGCCCGCGGAACTGCTGCCCTATGTACGGCCGTATTATATCATCAACCTTGTCTCCATTCCTTTTGTCTGCTGGGTCAACGCCCTTAAGCAACTCTTCGACGCCACCACCGACACGAAGACACCGATGTGGATACTCCTCGGGGGTAACGCGCTGAACATCGTCGGAAACTGGATACTTATCTATGGTCATTGCGGCATGCCGGAGATGGGCATCACCGGAGCGGGACTGTCCACGCTGACGGCACGTGTGGTGATGTTCGTCGCCATCGTCCTCTGCTTCGCTTTCTCCAACCGCCATAGTGCGGAGCGAAAGGCCTTCGGCAAGAGTCTTGTGAGCAAAGCCGGCATACGGTCGCTCATAACCCTCGGCGCACCGATAAGTCTGCAGATGGGTATGGAGAGCGGAGCATGGTCGCTTTGCAGCATCATCGTCGGATGGATAGGCACCAACGCGTTGGCGGGTCATCAGATAATGCTCACCATCAGTCAGCTGTTCTTTCAGTTCTACTATGCTCTCGCCTCGGCGGTAGCCATTCGTGTCAGCCTCTTCCACGGACAACACGATTATATTGCGATACGGCGGACGGCATGGGCCGGTTGTCATCTCAACTTTATGATAGCCATCCTAGTCTCGATACCCGTTATCATCTTCCGGGAGAAGATGGGATTTCTCTTCACATCATCTCCACAGGTGGCCGCTGAGGTCGCCGGAGCTATCGTCCCATTAATCGTCTATCAGTTCAGCGACGGACTGCAATGCACGTTCAGCAACGCTATGCGTGGACTGGCCTACGTGCGTCCGACGATGCTCGTTGCCTTCATCTCCTATTTCGTGGTGTCCTTGCCCGTGTCCTATGTCTTGGGCATCACGCTCCATGGGGGGCTCGTGGGTGTGTGGTTCTCCTTCCCCTTTGGTCTGACCATAGCCGGCGCACTATATTATCATTATTATCACCGTAGGCTATTGCAACTGGAGGAAACTAAAGAATAACTCATCAATATACATTATTATATTATTATATATAACAGAACAAACTTATGACATTAGAACAGATTTTGGAACACCGGCGTGCGGTGCGGAAGTACGATAAAGACAGGGATTTAGACTCTGAGAAGGTCAAAGAGTGCATCAGGTTGGCCACGTTGGCTCCGACAAGTTCTAACATGCAGCTGTGGGAGGCCTATCACGTCACTGACCCGGAGAAGCTTAGGCTCATGGCTGAGGCATGCCTTGGACAGGGCAGTGCGCGCAGCTGTAAGCAGATGGTGGTTTTCGTGACACGCCAGGATAAATGGAAACAACATGCCAAGGCGGTCCTAGAGGCCAATATTGCAGAGATAGAGAGGAACAGTCCTCAGGAGCGTAAAGCTCACAGAATAGAACTGCAGAAGAAGTACTACGCCAAGCTCATGCCCTTGTCATACAAACGCTGCTTCGGACTGCTCGGACTCCTGAGGAAAGTCTTTGCGCAGACCGTAGGACTGTTCCGTCCTATACCGCGGCAGGTGACTGAAGGCAATATGCGGACGGTGGTCCACAAGAGCTGTGCTCTCGCAGTACAGACGTTTATGCTTGCAATGAGTGAGCTGGGATATGACACCTGTCCCTTGGAGGGCTTCGACAGCTTAAGGGTAAAGCACGCCCTCGGCCTGCCACACGACTGTGGGATAAACATGGTGATAACCTGCGGCGTGCGCACTGACGGCGGTGTCAGGGGGGAGCGTTTCCGGTTGCCTCTCACCGAGTTCTATCATCGCGTCTGAGATATATTGAGCCAGTCGTCGAAGCCCTTGTTCTGGAAGACATCCCATCCCACGGATCGTTGGGCTGACATGCAGTTTTCTTCAAGGTCGTCGATGAACAAGGTCTCCTCTGCCTTAACCCCCGTCCGGCTGACTACCTCACGGTATATCTCCGGACTGGGCTTTTCCATGTGCAGACGCTGGGAGAGGAAGACCATGTCGAAGTAGTCGCCAACACCATAATCTTTATAAGGGAACAGCTTGCTGACGCAGTAGTCCCAGTGTATGTCAAGGGTATTACTGAGCAGGTAGACCTTCTTTCCGCGGCGCCGCAACTGCAAGAGTATCTCCTTCTTCCTGTCAGGAATGTCGACCAACATCTTGTTGGCGGCATCCTTTATCTGCTCGTCGCTAAGGGGTAGTCCGGAAAGCTTCCTCGTATTCTCACAAAACTCTTCTGTGCTGATGAGCCCAAGGCAAAGACTGTGCATTAGCTCGTGACTCTCTGGATGGGTCTTTGAGTCCAGAAACTGCCCAAGACCGAGGGCACCAAAGGCCTTCATGCACCCGTCAGTGTCCAGTTTTACAAGTACATTGCCCAAATCGAAGATAATATTCTTGTATTCTTTTTCCATATCCTATTCTTTTTCAGTCGCCAAAGATAGAAATAATACTTCTTTTACACTTTTTCTAACATATCAGCAGCTTACTTGCTATAAGTTATCTTTTTCCGACTGAGTACATAGGCGAAGTACCGGAGTAATTCACGGTTAGTACTGCGGTAATTCATGTGAAATACTGTAGTAATTCGGCCGAAGTACTGATGCGGAAAAGCTATGCCTTAGTCGCCATACCAGTTGATTCGTTCCTCAAAACCATCGAAGTCGATATCTTCGGGCGCTCCGATTTGCTTGAGTACACTACGTATGAACGCTTGCTCAGAGGGAGACATAGGCGTATCTCCACGCCTGCGCATGAAATAAGGATTACGGCCGAAGCGGGCGATGCATGCCGACATGAATTGTTTGTATTGGTCCGGGTACAAGCGACGTTGGAAGTTTGTGAAGCCGAGGGCGTAGCGTTGTGGCTGGTCGTCGCAGTAGAAGGGACAATGGCCGTCGGGAGTGGTGAGGTCAGGATTGAGTACGACATACCGCTGCACGCTCTTGTCGCGGTGGTTCCATACCCACGCGCGAAGACAGTGTTCGCGTTGTGAACAGTTGCTGGACAGGCAGGCCTCGTAACCATGGGGTATTGCTATAGCTTTATTGTTCATATATTGAATAGATTATACGTCTGTTAAAGCACACTTATACGCCTTTCCACCTTAACGGGCGAATTCTGAAGCGTAGCTTTTAATATAAACCCGCTATCTCGCTTTCTCTTGTCGCTTATAAGCGGTGTGCGTTTACTTTCTTTCTTCATCGGCTTTCACAAACTATTGTTTATTATTTTACAACGATAGCATTTGACTTTTATTGTGCTAACTCATAAGACAATAAGGCCATAAGCAATTGAGGTCAGGTAATCCTAACGGTGCGCAGCCTCAGAAGCGATGCATAGTCACCGTACACTATACCGGTGGGATCATCGACGGCAAGAAGTTCGACACGAGTATTGGCGGCACACCGGTTGCATGCGGCTCAGCGACTTGATTGACGGTCGTATCATTGCCCTACGGCAGATGCACGCCGGCGACATTACCATGACTAATAAAGTATGTGATAACCTACTTCCTTTACGTCATCCTATCAATCTCAGTAGTTGCCTATCGGTAGCCTCAGGTAATATCGTCTTCAAGTGATCAAATATCTTTTGAAAGGACTTTTCAGGAGAACAGTCGCACCTGCAAGCATCAGCACCATAGAGTTCTTCGGGCGTATTGAGCAATGACCAACCCCATCCATATTCGTGGTTGTGTTTGTCATGAGGATAGACAAAATCCTCAATCACAATGTACGTTGCCATTTCCAGCCTTGTCAGGTAGCTGTCAAATTTACTTCGCATGCCTTTGCCGTTGAAACCGCATGCACTGCGAAGCTCTCTTGTTATAAGGCTCCCCTTGGAATGAAGGATACTGAGAATTGCCTCTTCTATCGAATCGTCAGCAGGATAAGGATATTTACTTCTTCTATAATTGCAGAAATCCGGCCACCACTCTTTGCTGATGAATCCAGCTTTCTTGTTGAAGAATTTTCCATACATGCACGGCATTTCCGTCACGATCTCTCCCTTCCATTTCCATAGTGGCCATTCCCATCCACCTTCAGGTAGAGCAACATATCCGCAATCTTCATCGACAATATCTTCTGCCGAGAAACCTACAATGCCACTGTCGAGCAACGGCAAAAAGCCAATCTGCTGAATCAGTTCCATCAGACCGGATGCTGAATAAATCTCTGGAAACTCCATCTTCTTTTTGCTCTTAGTTTACATGTTGTACTTTTTGAAGAAGTAACGTACTTCTACAATAAAACAGTGTATGTATTCCATTCTGCCACAAAGTTACGAAAAATAATAAGCACAAAGAAGGGCAAGAAAGAAATCTTTTACTACCCGTAGAACTTTCCGCCGTCATCACACATCATTTAAGTTTGTTCTAAATGCAAAATAAGAGATTGTTCTCAAAGATGCAACAAATAAGCTGTTTTTTCCTTTGGTGAAAGATTAACCCACATTGCATATTACTCTGAGGAATAATTGTAAAGAACAGAAAGGGCTCTTTCATTTAAATCCAAACTTTATTTTATGGGTATAACGTGAATACAGAGCCGTGGCAGCCCTCGCCATCATAGTCTGTTTCTAATGGCATTGCAAGGATAATTAGGTGATATAGGGTGACGCATATCCAGAGCAGGGAAGGGCTTCATGCCCTTCCACAAAAAATGACCCAACCGCTGACAAATATCAAGAATTAGAGAATTAAAGAATTATTACAAATGACACAAACGCGAGAGAAATAGGTCGAACATTGTTTTTGGAAGGGCATGAAGCCCTTCCCTGCACAAGCCCGTCCCGACTTTGTCATTTTTTTGTTGAGACAAAATAGCACCGTTGATAATCAATTAATGCAAGGATATTTAGGTGATATAGGGTGACGCATATCCAGTGCAGGGAAGGGCTTCATGCCCTTCCACAAAAAATGACCCAACCGCTGACAAATATCAAGAATTAGAGAATTAAAGAATTATTACAA
>Ga0256406_1002009_pt1 | contig 30472 bp, 31 predicted proteins | sample RumenRJG_03DNA_FD_185986 | JGI IMG/M metagenome (GOLD analysis project Ga0256406, IMG submission 185986) | Bovine rumen microbial communities from Lethbridge, Alberta, Canada - RJG_03 | ecosystem: Host-associated > Mammals > Digestive system > Stomach > Rumen | place: Canada: Alberta | collected... | reverse complement strand
AACGGCTGTGCCTGACAATCATTTTTTTGGTACCGGTTGAACCGCTACGGGTGGTACCGGTTGAAGCGCTACGCATGGTACCGATTGGAGTGCTACGCATGGTACCGTTTAAGCGATACCGTCAACTGTTTCATAGTATTCTTTACTCAACTCACCTGTATATACCAGTTCATTTGCCCTCTTTGCGAGTTGATTCAGATTGTTTCCCTCTCTCGAAAATTCTTTGCTAATACTACTATATTCTCTCGACAGTGCATCGATGGCATCTATCTTCCCTTTCGTTGCCACATCCTCAAATTGCACAACAGCATCACGTATCATTGTTGACAGATTCCTGTAATGCTTTGCCTTGTTTTTGAATATTTCATACTCCGTTTTATTTAATCTCAGAAGCATTATTTTATCTCTTTTTTCTTTTCCCATGATTGAAAAAATTGCGGTTTGTACCACTACAAAGATAACAAAATTACTCCAAATCCCTGCCGTTTTTCAGTTAATATTTCGTATCTTTGCAACATCGTAAAGATGTCTTTTACCATGCCCAAAGCCATCATGGCGCCCGGCTCTGAGTGTCGGAGGAGGCTACCTTTAATCATCTGTGCTACGATTCTGCCGACAAGATGTTAGCAGATGCTTGTCTCACCTAAAGGTAACCATCAGTCATGATAGCGACAATTCTCAAATCAAGCAAGTCTTTTAACGCAGTCGACTACAACGAAAGAAAAGTAGCGAAAGGCACTGCAGAACTCCTGGAAGTTCAAAATTTTAAGTATCTTCAAACGATGGGATTTCTATCTCCAGCAGACCTGAAAAGATACTTAATGGATTATTCTGCCCGTAATGAAAGAATTGAAAATGCCCAGTTTCATGTTGCGATTTCATGTAAAGGCCAGGATTATACCAAAGAGCAGCTACTTGAAATAGCACACAAATATCTTAAAGAAATGGGCTATGCTAATGAAGGACAGCCGGTGCTTATCTATGCCCACCACGATACCAATAACAATCATATACACATTGTAACAAGTCGCGTAGCACCGGACGGACACAAGATTGATCATAACAATGAGCGTGTGCGATCGATGGAAGCAATCAACAAAATAATGGGAGTAAACAGGAGCCAGGAGACAAAGACTATCATCCAAAACGCCTTCACTTATTCCTTTTCGTCCGTGGGGCAGTTCAATGCCATTATTGAGAGCTCGGGCTATGAAAGCTACCAACAGAACGATGACATTAATGTCAAAAAAGACGGAAAGGTTATAGAGTCTATTCCTATGGCAGAGGTGCAAGCTCATATCAAAAAAGAAAAGACGAACGATACTGCTAAAAGAAAACGACAACTCAAAGCCATTCTTACAAAATACCACAAGATGGTATCTGACAAGGAAGAACTTCGAACTCTCATGAAGAAGAAGTTTGGAGTAGACTTAATCTTCGTTGGCGGCAAGGATTCTCCATATGGTTATCATGTGGTTGACCATAAAGAAAAAGCAGTATACAAAGGAAGTGAAATTATGCCTGTAAAAGAATTACTGAGCTTCCCCAAAAAGAGTATTGAAAAAAGTAATGTGGAAGAGTATATCAAGTCTCAAATACAGGTTAATCCACATATTACTCTTTATGAGATAAATAAACTCCTTTGGAAAAATTATTCCCTATCCTTAACATCAAAAGGTCATGTGCAAAAGGGTATCAAGAAACTTCACTTGTTTGATATAAGAGAAGACATCGTATCGAAGTTGAAGATGAACAACAAAATAGGATGGGTCCAATCTTTCAGTCCCAAGAACGAAAAGGAAAAAGACATATTATGCAGAATATTCCATCTTGAAGAGAAAGATATTGTAGTAGAAAAAGAACCCGATAATACGGAAAAACAGAAAGCGTCTGCCCAGCACCTTTCTGACATCATAGATCATTCCGAGCCTGGCAAAGTGTTTGAGAAACTTCGTGAGAGTGGTTTCTTAATCATTAGGACAGAGGATTCTATTCATGCCATAGACATGAAGAATGCCGCTATCGTTGATTTCAAAGAATTTGGCATCAGCATGCCAAAAGAGGCCACAGAGACGTTTTATGGTGGCCGAGAGGCCCATCAGAACACCCAACGACAAAACGCACAACAGAAGCATCATGGAGGCCGTTCGGGCAAGACCACTGAGAAGTTACTTGAATCAAACAGCAACGGACATATCAATCGTGAATGGGAAGTTGGTACACATGACAATTGGGATGACATTGACAACAGATTGAAAAGATGATCTCTTGATAGCGCAATATTTAAAAAGAGGACACACCAAAAGACGTGTCCTCTTTTTTTCAGTTCCCTCCATACAGCGAACTCTTTTCCCTAAAGTTTCAATCCATGCTTGGTCTCGACTTTGTTGGATTGGTGCATAAGTGCCTTGATGTCATCGTTTAGGTATTTGGCAGCCAACTGGCCCCTTGTGGCGGTCTTGGCCGTGAAATAGGCATGGAGATCGTCTCTTTCTAATTTACGTTCTGGAGTTATTCCTTTGACTCCCAAATCAGCGGATATAACATAAGCCCCATTAGGATTCTTATGAATGCTTACTCTTTCTACCCCTGAATTCTCGGGAAGATTGTACTTTTGATAAGCAGAGGCAAGTTTCTCTTTCTCACTGTTTAGGGAAAGGTCATGACGTTCTTTTTGCGGGGGAAACATTGTTGAAGCTAACTTCTGCAGGTCCGGATCTATCGGAGCTGTATGAATATCGTTAGCCTTGGCATAATCACTTAGCAACTTGCCAACTTCGTCTTCGGACAATTTTCGATAAGCACGGATGGAGGGGGATTGGGTATCACCAACAACCACAAATTTGTCATTCTCTGCGAGGGTACGGTAAGAATCCACAGGACGCTTACTATGAACACTCTCCACATCTATGTCTTTTAAATCCTCTCCATAAATGTTACGGATAGATTTAAGCAGCTCCTTATCGCCTTTCTTAAAATCAGCGGAAGGAACGACCAGTTCTACACTGCCAGGTAATTCAAAATACCATTTATTCTGTTCCATATGAATTATGTTTAGTGATGATTGCGATGGCTTACACCCATGAAAACACAGGATAATGCAACGATACCAAGTGACAAAACATACATATAGTAAAGTTTGTCAAACAATACAGTACTAATTCTTTTGGTCATAACTATTCCTCATTGTTCTTTAGTTGTTGCCTTATATAGGAGGCTTTTTTGTCAAAGGTCTGATGGACCAAAGCCGCAAGCATATACTTTCTTTCAAGACATAGATTGTCAAGACATAATATATACATACCTGTCTGATTGGAGATTGTAACCGGGTCCAACTTTATACCTTCATAAGTAGCCTTAATCATGTAGTCCCCTGTTACATCCTTGATTATGGCCACATCGTCATAGGCGATGTCCTTGTCGTATGTACAATTAAGAAGATCCTGGCCGGATAGACAGAACTCATACATATTATGAATATGATCCGTTGCGATGACATGGATATTTATATCCATATCTGTAAGAGACGAAAAATCATCAGGTGTTATAATAGCAGCTGTATGGTTGCGAAGCCCAAAAGTCTGACACTCATAGAGAGGTATCGAAAGCTTGTCGGAAACGACAATGGCATCGTCATCGAAAGTGATGAAAAAACCACGTTGCTTGACAACGATGACTTCCTCCTTATGGGCACCCTTACAATAGCTATACAACTGGTATATATACGTATTCGCTTCTTTGACCGTCTTTGTTGCCTGGGCCTTGTCTCTTGCCATCTCCAACATAAGGTCATGCTGTTGTGTAATGATATTATTAAGAACTGACATAATACTAACCCCTACCTGTGTGTAGTCCCAGATCATATCATCTACAAGAGAATAAGATTCTCTTCCATCAAGTTCGACGGAAATGGATAGACTGTCTACCACCAATGCGGAAACACGGGCAATACGCTGCATTCCAGGAGTGTCTATGACTACGGTCTGCCGAATGATCGGATATAGGTACACGTTCCCTTCATTTGTATAGCTGCGAATCAAATCTAAAAACTGTTGGGTGTCTGAATAATTAGAATCATAATCCCCAACATAGCGTATGTCCGTTTCACGAATTACGACGTATATATGCTTGTTCTGCAGACAAGCGAGTCCATCTTTCGTAACGAGGGAAAACAGGCAGCTCTTCACGAGATTGTGAGCTTCCCTAAAGTCCCAACGAAACAATTTGAAAAGTGATTCCGCAGCGTCACCGATGGCGACGTAATACTTTCCAATGTCATAGAGAATAATGGCATCATCGTCATAGCTCTCTGTCAAGCTTGTGACAAAAAGAACCAGCTGGTCATAATCTTTGATTTTCTTCATAGCAATGTTTATGGTAGTGGAATCTCAAATGACTTCACAACATTCTTCCCCTTACGGTCAAAGAAAACCCAACGTTCTGCACGGTACTTTAAACCGTTCTTGTCCGCACACTCATAGTCGATCTTGACTTTCCAGCCGGACCATTCACCCTTTTGTACATTCTTAAAAATCATGTTCTGCACTTCTGAGGCAGCGCTCATCTGTCGCTGTATTAAAGCGTTATAGTAGGGATCAAGTTTGGTGAAGTCTGTCATACCATTGGTCTTCTCCATAAGCTGCTTGGTGACCGTAGACATGACTCGGAGCATGCCCTTGATTTCTTGCTTGCTGAAATAATCCACACCAAAAGCGGAGTCGGGCTCTGCAATGGCTGTAATTTTCAATTGCTTTGGATAGTCAAGCGAGGCTTCAAGGTTATCCTGGGCAAGATTCTTCATTCGACGGGACGGGGATGCACAGGAAGACATTAGAAATACGGCCAAACCGAAAATAGCGATAACTTTTGATTTCATTGTCGTTGTCATAGTTCTTAGCAAGAGAGTGTACTGTTTGACATACACCCTCTTGCGGTTTAGTTACACTAATACTTCATATAATAAGTAAGAAAATTCTGGTACGCCTTGAATCGTACAACCTTGTGCTCGGGGACGATGACCGGAGTGTTGTATGGTGGCGGTGGCGTCACCGTATGCTCCTTCTCCATTCTCGTATCAAACTTTCCGAAACTGTCGATGGTGACAATCTTTCCGGCATCCACACTCTCTGAGACAGCAGCAAGCAGGGCGTGCAAACTGTCTGTAAGCACTTCTTTTGTCAATCCCGAGTGCTTCTTGGCCAGTGTTATCAACTGGCTTGTTGTTACGCAATCTTTCTTTTCCATCAGTCTTCTTTTGATTTTACAAAACGATTCTTCTTTATGGTATATTTTCCTTTTTCGTTGGATAATGTCAGCCGGTCGTAAATGATATTCCCAAAAGAGTCTGCGCCTTTAAAGACGAGTTGGCCTTCTCTGAGAAGTTGGCGAACCTCGTCAACAGACAACAGATGACCGTCGTACTCACGGGCAGCTTTGAACTCACATCCTTTTTTATAGTTGGAGCAGTTAAAACCGCCTGGGCCAACCAACACTTCGCCACCACAGGAGGGACATCTGCCTACTACACTGTTGACAAATGTATGATAATTAGCGTCCATATCAAGGAAGCCAGAAAAAGACGTTCCTGCCGCTGATCGAAAGCCATCAAGAACATCTGTACCCCCATTCAGCATCGCGGCTACCTCTTGACTGCGAATATTACGCTTACACATGATGTTCGGAACGGAGAAATGACAGGTTGAAGGATTTTTCAAATAGTTCTCACAACTAAAACTGCGGTTAGTAGAGATCATCTTACCACCACAAACAGGACAACGTGCTCCAAGATGTAGTTTGTCATATATGGGTATCAAGCCTTCTCCAGGAACAGCCTTCACCTTGCACAGAAAGGGACTGCCTTTATGTGACTCCATTCTTAAGAATCCCGTTTCTCCAGTCTCTATAAGCTGCTTGACAATGTCCTTAGTAATATTACCTCCACGAAAGTTGTAGGGCAATGAAAATGTACAGCGAGGTCGGCCTTCGGCGTTGATAAAATGATTCGTGCACACAAAAGTTCCATGATGTATGATGATGTTGCCTGTGCCGCACAAAGGACACTTGCCGAGAACTTCCTTCTCATGTTCCATGTTGTACTTCTGTATTTGAATTTGCATTTGCATGATTTTCTATTGACAATTTTTACGTATTTCTATCCCATTCATAAATGGCTGCTTCAACAATACCTTTCATACTCAACAGCTTATACCATGAAAGAGGATCAAGAGCAATGAAAAGATCTCTCAAACGCATTGTGCGAATCTGCCATGAAAGTATGATTAGCGAACTGTTGATGCGTTCAAGAGTGCCGGTTACTCTGTCACATATCCAATATCGTTCATAAGAGTTGAGAAGATTCACTTTATGATGCTTGGTGACAGAATTGCCGTTTTCATCTATATCCTCGGAGGAGTATGTACCACTAGTTACAAGCTCGGCCATAAATGGATATAGACTCATCATTTCTGTTGTCATATCCTGCAACTCCTCGCTTGCGATAAGTGCTATGGCTGTCCCCTCGAAATGTCCAGCTCCTATGGCACGACGAACTTCTGCCATGCTGTTAGGAATATCAACAGCCACCAATTCTGCAGCCCGTTTGATTTGATAAAGGTTCTGGAACGCACCCGAGATGTTCGACATGTAGTTAAGCATTTTGTCCTCTACCTGATGCATTTTATCCATAGCTGTGGTGACGGCTATTTCCGCCGCAATGATCTTCTTTTGTGTAGAATCACGTCTTGAATATATTTTCTTCAAGACTTCCATCTGCTGCACGATGGCCCCTGTCAAAGCTGGGTCCGACTGTACGCCACATGATCCAGGAAGGACGTGTCCGACAGTCAGACACATAGAAAGAAAGAGTATTTTAACGATTTGTGATCTCATAAATTCTTTTATCTGTTTTGCATTTTTCAACCCGGTGACGAATCATCTTTACCAAATCTAAGGAAACATCAATTCCATACATTTGCAATACGCTGTCACTCTTGTCGGTAGAGATGATCGTCACCGACTTTACATGCAAAAGTTTCTGTAAAAAAGTTTGCGATTCCTCATAATCCACTACTCGATATAGCTCGACATAATCCGTATGCCGAGAGAAAACTCCCTTAATACGACATAATGCGTCCTCTGTCACAATCCATACCACTGAAACAAGTATTATGTAACGTGCTATGAGCATAATGGAGAGCGTCATCGTGAGAATAAGAGACAACACGGAGACATACCATAAACCGAATTGTGTTGAGTAGGGCATCGCCGCAACAGACAACAGAAATAGAAAGGCCAAGCCTGTGTTCTCGGCTATGAACTCTCTGTAGTCGGGTTTGAGGGATATTTCCATAAGCTCAAATTTTTTGACCACGATTCGCCCGTAGATTCTCGTCCCGCTCATATTTGCTGGGAGTAAGAATCGGGGAAAAGGGCTTGTTCATAACGACGTCATTCCAATCCTTGAACGCTGATGGCGCTTTCTCTACACCGTATCGATGCTTGGAAAAATGAATGATGCTGTCCAGATCTGTAAGCGTGGCTTTATTTCCATCAAGAGTCGCAACCTGGCCTTTGAAAGCCACTTTGATATGATTGCCATCCTCTACGATTTTCAAATCCTTGAAATCGATGCCTTCACCAACAGCAGCCATCTTCATACCATATACTCTACCGGGTATATCATTGTCAAAACAATCAACAAGCCTGGCATTGGGATAATGGGCTGTGATGCCGCTGATCTGACCGCCTGAGAAAGCTCCGCCAATGGAAACAAAAACGCTCTTGTCCAAATCGTGTTCGAGGCGGACACGGTTGGCCTGATAAAATGCCATAATATCAAATGCGCTTTCAGCAAAATAAACGTTCTTGATTTCCTTGGGATTTTGCTTGTCGGAGAAGTCGACAATCCAAGCAGCGGTGGAAGAATTTGTTCCCGCAGCCTTCATCTTGAAGCCTTTGGAGCCTCGTATCTCATACCCCTCTGCCGTTTCGCTTCCTGCCTTTCGGTAAGGAAAGGCTAAGTTCCAATAGGGCTTTGAATAATGACAGTCTTGTAGACGGACAAGAAATGGAGAGAAACGGTCTACGGTTTCCTTGCTCAGGGAACGCTGGTCAAAGATATATTGCATACTGGTTTCATGGCCTTTCAACGGCTCTACCTTATACCTGGATGCATCGAATGAACGTCCCGAATAATGGTTGACATAATAATCGGGTCGGGTCTCTGGAACTGGCTCATTGGCATACTTGCTCATGACTTTAGCCACCAAATCCCATTTGTTGTTGGTTCGGATGCCAAAGGAATTACCGTTCTCCATGATAAAATTGATGACATCGCCATTGCTGCTGTCATTACGTCGAAAATAAGTCTGCAAGGCCTTGTTTCCTGGATGACTGATGACAATCGCATCCTTATGGCCACCCCGACCGTCTGGGAGGACCATTTCAACATAACGACCGATTCCAGCCCGACGGTTGACTTGATAACCAAGACTAAAAGCTATGTCGTCAATGCCAACCTTGTTCTTCAACGTCTTAAAATCAACTTGATGGGTTTCCATAAGCCTCAGTTTAAAGTTTTATACCATGTGTGCGCTCTTCTTTCTGTTCCTTCGTTGCACGGAGACTGTTGCCATAGGCAGCGTGGACAATTTGTTGCAAAGCTGTTTCTTTGGTCTCTCCTGCAGGAAGAGCCATATACTTCGCACCACTTTTGCGGTCAATCTCATGGGGGTCAAGAACTTTACCATTGACAGTAGCTTGTACGGCATACTCTCCATCGGGCTTTTTAAAAACCGATGCAGTGACTTCCTGCCCGGAAGTGTTCTGTTGAACTTTGTCGGATTTGTTTTCCGAAAGCTGTTTGCTTTGGGACTCTTCTTGCTCCAAATTGGCATAGAGTAGCGGACGCTCGCCAAGCGCAAGCTTCTGCTTATCGATACTCTCATAGATCATCTGCGAAGCCTTACTGACATCGGACATTACAGAGACAATAAAAGTGGGATCTTTCTGAAGAGTTGATATCCAACTGTCCAAATAGGCTGCGTTGTTCTTCAAGATACGCTTGTCAAATCCCATAGTATTGCCAACCATTGCTGCAGACAATTCGGCAACAAGCTCTTCTCTGGCGTACTGTTCCTTGTCACGCCCACCGGGAGCGAGACGATTCAAGCGGTTTGAGGTACCCGTGGAATGAGCCATCTCGTGTAAGATGGAAGAATAGTATTCCATGCCATCCTTATAGATGTCATCAGGATTATTGCTGATTTTGAAACGATTCTTACCAGGTACGACCACCATATCATGAGTAAGAGAATAAACTGGGCTCTCGACCTTGTCGCTAAAATGTATGGGGCATACCCAGCCTTGCGTTGCCATCATCCTGTCCATAGCCCGGTTCTCGTACATGCCGCTGATATCCGTGCTCACTTGTGGATTGAATCGTTCCTGTAATGCCTTATACTTCTCAGGCTTCATCTCTTGCATGTTGGTCTGATCGACGTTGAACACAAGAAAAGCACGAAGGTAAGGTTTTACCCTACATTCACTCTGTTCCTCAGGACTCATGTTGTGGAAATCTGCCTTTTTCACAGGCTTTCCGTTCTTGTCCTTGATAGAGAGGTTCCAATAAAGAATAGGAAAAGACTTTGCACCTTTCTTTATCCATAGGTGTTCCTTCTTAATTTGATCGCGAGTGAGGAAGACGGGCATACTATAATTGTTCTTTGCCGTAGTCCACAGCAAAAACATTGAATTCATGCCAGAATAATTTCTTCCACTGATATTCTGAGGAAGTGCGAACGTGGATTTACCTCCGAGCCATCCCTGCTTCCAATGCGATGCTTTCATCTCCTTCATGTGAGAGATCATCATCTCCGTAAATTGCTTTACGGCAACCTCACTAAAGCGAGTCTCCCCGTTACCTGTATTATATGCCATAATCCTCACTCATGTATTGTGTCTGGTAACTCATATCGGTCATATCAAGGAAGAATTCGGCATTGTCCTCGTCTGCTTCCTCTCCACGGTCACGAAGCCATTCGGCATACTTTTCGGAATACTCACTCTGCTGGACTAATTCTACCCAGCCGATCTTACCGGCGAGCTTCATTTGTTCCAGCTCTTCAAATGTCTTTGGTTCCATTGTTGTAAAATTTGATTATTGTTGAATTGCATGATTCTTGATAATTCCATCCTTACCGATTACGGTGCTTGCAGTTGTCTGCAAGCATCGTAATCTCGGTTGCTGATTCGTCTGCAATGCTTTTCCCTAAAGTTTCAAACCTTGCTTGTTCTCGACCTTGTTGGATTGGTGCATCAGCGCCTTGATGTCATCGTTAAGGTACTTGGCAGCCAACTGGCCTCTTGTGGCAGTCTTTGCCTTGAAAAGCGAATAGAGATCATCGCCAGCAAGATTTCTTTCAGGTGTCTGTCCTTTGCCGTCGATAGAGGCAGAGATTACCCAAGATCCATCAGTGGTCTTACGGGGCGGAGCGACTTTAATGCCTTCAACAGGGGGGAGACTGTACTTCTGATATGCGGATGCCAAATGAAGCTGCTCTCCGATAACTTTCTCTGCAATCTTGCCCTTGGGAAGTGTGCGGTCGAAATAGGCATCCAACTGGTCATGGGACATAGGTGTGGCATGATAGCGACGGTCTCCCATTTCGGCATACATCATATATTCCCCGAAATGTGGTTTATCCTCTTTCTGCTGCTTGTACACACGGAACTTGGTAAGTTCTCTCCCGTCGGTGAGCTTTAGATCATTGAACTGCTCTTGATCAAGCTGCTTGGCCATCTTGGTGGGATAATACTTGGCAAACATATCCTTCACTGAGATTTCGGCTTTCATGTATCTGTCAACATCCTGCGGCTCTACAACTTTTGGATGCAAGCCAACACCGTCAAGACGGGCTGTAAACAGATATTTGGAGCGGTCATCTGCAGCTTGGAAAAGAGTAGCGTTGGTGACCTTCTTGCCGTTCTCAGTGACAAGCTGGGGTTCGAGACTCTTTTTGACTTCCTTAGTGAGGTAGTCATAGAATTCTGGACGAATGTCCTTTGGATGATAATAGCGGACTTTCTTGCTGTCATCGCCAGGAACAGTTCCCTGGAAAGAGATGTTGTCGTTCCAGTTGTAGACACGGCTAAGGGAGACTCCCTTGTTTCCGATACCAGCGACAACTCCTTCTTTCGTTCCAAAATCAGGCAAAGGAGCGGATTTCATAGACCCCATCAATGACTTGATGTCTGCAACAAACTTGTCCTGTTCACTTTGGGAAGCAACTTTGGGTGCATTGGCATCAGCTACCTTGTTGGCTGCTTCTGCAGCTTTCTTTTCTTGGGTTATTTTGGCAATGCCAGTAAACTCCAAGGCGTCTTTGACAATCTTGTCAAGACCACGGGAAGAAAAGTCTCTCAGCTGCATCTTGGTTCCTTCTGTGGTCTGGAATGTAACCCGGCCACGGAGGACATTCAAAGAGGTAAGTCCTACTTCCTCGCCTTTGGTGTTCTCGGACTTCAATACTTCTTTGCCAAACTTGGCCACGAAAGCATTGTGGTTGTTCTTTCCGGCAATGGAAACGACATCTGCCGTAAACTTGTCACGCTGTGCCTTGGTACTCTTCGTGACTTTGCTTTCCACTTCGTTGACAGTCTTTTCCTTTGACTCTGCCTTGGGCTTGGTCAAAGAGGCTTCTTCCTGTTTCACCTGCGGTTTTTCTTTTGTGGAATTCATAACGTTAAGTTTATTTTGGGTTGATTGAAAAAGTTCAAGTGGTGGTTGATCACAAATGGCAACACGCTTTCCGGCACGTATCAGCTTAGGCAAATACGTGTCTATGGTATGGTGGGGAAATTCCACGACACTATCAATGAAAGGTGTTAAATTGTTTGGCTTTCTAAGGGGTAATCCTAACACTTCAGCTACCGATCTCGCATCCTCGTTGTAACTTTTATAAAAGTCACCAATTCGGAAAAGGAAGAGAGCATCGTGATGCTTGACCTTAAATTCTTCAAAGAATTCTTGTAAATTATTCCATTTATTCATATTGTCTTTGTCCAGTTCTGCTGAATGAAAATAAGTGATGTTGGGGGACTGTGTTTCACCTGAAGCCGAAAGGGCTTGACGGCTTTCGAGTAAGGGCATGAGATATTTGGCGGCCAACTGTTCCTTGGTCGCTGTATGCGTTTCAAAAAAAGAATGAAGGTCAGTGCTGTTTACTGGCACAGACAACTGTTCAGAAATATCAGTCCCTACCATTGCACCGACTTTCCAAATCTTATCCGTGTCTTTGAATATTCTTAGATCATTGAACGGTGATGGTTTTGGTAGCTCATATCTCTGATAGGCTGATGCCAAATGAAGACGCTCACCGAGTTTGTTCTCGACAAGCTGGGCCGGAGTTGTAACACGGTCGAAAAAGGCATCTAAGGATGCAGCGTCCATGAGAGTGGACATTTTTGCTCCGCCAACCTCCACGTACATCTTATACTTGCCAAAATCCTCACGGTTCTCGTCACGTTCTTTGAAAACGTGGAATTTATCTATCTTACGTCCGTCCGAAAGGATGACAGCTGACCGAAAGGCCTCTTTAGAAACTTTTGGCTGCAGCTTGGTAGGATAGTAGGTTTGCATCAACTTTTCTATATTCTCCATTCCACTGCGGAGTGAGTCTACGTCGGCAAACCTCATAAGCTTGGGTTTAAGCTGCAAACCATCAATGCGTGCGGTAAAATACCATGTTCCAGGGGTTGTTGAGCTCTCGAAAGCATGGGCATGGGTTACCTTTTCTCCGTTAACCGTGACAAATTGAGGTGATCTTGATTTTATGACATTGGCTGTTGTCTTCTTCTTTGTTACGACCTCTTCTTTATTTCCCTTACGTGACTTTTTCTTTCCAGTAGTTTTCTTCGCTGGACGTGCCGCTTTTTTAGTGGTCTTCTTCTTAGTTGTTTTCTTCCCTTTAGTTCTCTTTGAGAGGCCATTGTCCATTTGAACAAAGTTAGCTTCCTTGTTATCCTCGTAACGCTTTGTATTTCCGAGAACAGCAAGAACGGTCTCTTTGGACGACAAAGCCTTAACTGCGGCCATTGCGGTATGACCGGTATCGAGAACATTGTCTACTACGATGGGAATTACGTTTTCAGGAATAGGACGCTTCAAGTGAAAAACGATGGGAATGCCTTCGGGCTTCATCTCGTTTTTCTTGGCATGGTACAGGGCGATATGTCTATTACCAGACAGCACGTCAGCCGTCTCCATATGAAGCTTCGCTCCTATGGCATCACATAAGTCTTTGGTATAACCGGCTGTTCCGTTATGCCCGGGTATGGGCACAAGGACACATGGCCTCCCCGCTGCCACCTGGGCAATCATGGGAGACATCATATCGGCAACCCGGCTGATGGTCTCAGCCATTCCAGACTTCAAGCCGTGGGCAAGAGGTCTTATCGTGTTGTCGTATTCGGAATAAGATACAAAGGGGTAGAGTTTCGGCCCTTCTCCGACAGATGCATTATCAGACAACGACTGTGCATCGGAACGGACCATAAGGACTCTGTCCGAGTCTTGTTTAAGATTCGGAATTGTTGGAACTGTGTTGGATGGAGGTGCTCCGTTGGCAAGAGCGTATTTTCCCCGATGCATAGTAAAATTGTTTATGCATCTTGAAATCTGCCCTAACGAGACAGACGGGGAATTATGTTAAAGATAACCTATAATAAAGTCGGTTACGCCAACTAATTAGGTATTATGTAAAAGGTATCCCTTTTCAAGATTGAATTAAAAAAAATTGTAGTCATGGAAATCACTCATTTCCATGCGGTGACAAAATGGCTTTTATGCTACATCTTCATGCCACCAGACAGCTTGCGCTCTTCTTTTTTTCCTTTTTTCTGTTCTTCTTTCAGACTCGTGGAATGCTCCAGTTTGCTGACGACTTCCTGATATTCCCAACGGTTCTTGTCGGTCATCACGTACCCCATGAATCCTACCTGGGATTCGTCAAAGCGGATTTTCTGCTGTTTATTCCATTCATCTAAGTCACCGTTTACGATCTTAAAGCCTTGCGGCTCTTTGGCATCAACGCCAACGGTTACCTTTTGGTCACCAATGGTGAGCTCAACGGGCTTGCCTTCTTTGATGGCATCCTTCTGATTCTGACCGAGTGCTATGTCATTGATCTTCTCCAACTGTGCCATTTGCTCGGGAAGCTTCAATGTGCCTACACTGCGCTTGATTAGTGACTTCGTTTCTCTGTCCATCTGAATGAACTGCATCCGGCGGACTCCGTTGTCATTTACTTCCTTACGCAGGATTTCTCCCTGGCGAAGACTGGCAAGCTCCCGCTCATTAAGACGCATGTCGTTGACAATCTCCCGACGGACTGGATAGGTCATCAGCAAGATCTTGCCTTCTTTGTCTCGCATCATCTGCAGCTTCATGGGAACGGCATACTCGGTTCTAGTCCTTGATTTGACATGCGCCTGTATCAAGGGTGTAACCTTACCACTCATCAACGGCTCCAAAATCTCTTTGGGCATTGAGAGATATTTTTCCTTGCTTATCCCCAATTTGGCAAACTTGCCATAGGGAACGTCGCTTTCTGAAAATACATTTTTCATTGCGTTATCAGTTGATTTTTGATTATCTTTGTTACAAATTTACAAAAAATGTCTGAATAATGAAAGAGAAATTGCAAGTATTATTTGCTACTTCGATGGTAATGCTGTTACCATTTTCGGGAAGAGCGCAGTTCCATACAATCGTAAAAGAGAGTGGAAAAATGTCTTCTAAGGGGCCTGCAACTCCGCAAAAAGGTGACATGGATGACGAGGACTATTACTTCTCCTATCGTGATTCCGTCACCAGCGAAGAACAAAGTGAGAATGTTGAGAAGAAAAACGAGACTATCGATTTCTTCAACACGACCTCCGGCCATGAGATATCCATCGACAGGGATGTACCGCTGTTCGTCAATGCACGAGACAGCTTGGTGTTCGGACTAATCAAGGAACGGATGTCGGTGTGCCTTCCGCTCGACTTCATCAGCATCAACTCAGGTTACGGCTTTCGTCGAGATCCTGTAAGCAAGTGCGAAAAATTCCACGACGGCATAGACTTGAAATGTAATATGCAGAACGTCTATTCCATGCTACCGGGAAAGGTGATAAAGGTGGAGTACAGCAACAAAGGATATGGAAATCATGTTATTCTCGACTATGGCCATATCCAGTGTCTCTATGGCCATCTGGCCGCTATCACTGTGCACCAGGGGGACGCTGTATACGCTGGTTCTATCGTGGGGATATCAGGAAATACAGGAAAAACGACGGGACCGCACCTGCATATCAAAATCATGGCAGGTAAGAAGTCTCTTGACCCTACACCCTTTGTTGCTTACCTTAATAAATACATCACCGGCCTACAAGACAAGCTTGCTTATGTGCGGTTCGGTACAAAACCACCACGTGAACTGACCATCGAAAGTCTGTTTGAGACTTTGGCAAAATATAAGGTGGCCTTCCCGAAAATCGTAGTGGCACAAGCGCTGCTGGAAACGGGATATTTCACCTCAAATGTGTGCACCAACTATAATAATCTGTTTGGATTGAGAAGGCCTTCGGATGGCTCTTACTATAGGTTCAACAATTGGGAAGAGTCCGTCAAGGCCTATCGGGATTATGTTCAGTACAAATACCGTGGTGGGGACTACTTCATGTTTCTCTACAACATTGGCTATGCCGAAGATCCTTCCTATATATATAAGGTAAGAAGCATTACGAATTCGCTATAGACAAAAAAAGAAGGATGTCTCACGACAACCTTCTTTAGAGATGTTATATGGATTTTTTTTAAAATAAAAATGTTCAAGTATGATTTTTTGATTAATACCCTCAAATGTCACAACATGGTGTTGAGTAAAATGTTTATCTCATTTACAACCATTTTAAGTTTCATTTTTAGTCGTCTATCGCATTCCTCATTCTCCCTTTAAGTTGTATAATTAGAGGGACAGCAATCGGGGATATTATCTTCTTTCGCTTTTTTAAAGACTCTTTAATCGGGTAATGTCACTTGTAATTTCCCTCACGGTATGGGCTGTACTTACGATACACATAATCAGCCAATCGATCTAAGCAGTATGCCAAGAAACGTCCTGTCCAATATACCAACACGAAAATGGCTTTGACAAGTGCGAGTACAACTTTGACTGCAAAAACTATGAGATAACCGATAATAGTACCGATTATACTTCTGTCTCGTCGCGCCAAATAATAATAAAATAAGAAGTCGTTCATATTTTTTCAACTTACATGTTAGACACTTGTCATCCCGGATAACCAGGACAACTTTCTTTTAATGCAAAGTTAATAAAAATAAATGAAAATTCAAAAATATCTTAACTCCTTTATTCCATAAATTTATTTAATTGCGACTCAACACTTTATGCTGTATGTATTTCACCATCTCCATCGCTATTCATCTTGAACTTCGGACTACAACAGGGCAGAGGTCTCATTCAGTTGCTGCTCCATCTGCTTACGGGTCTTCTCTAAGGACACGTTTATCTCATTGCGTATCATTTCTATCTTTGCCTTGACAATGGTGTTCAACGAGAAAGACTTCACATAATTGTCGGCATCGGCAATGGAGAAATCCTTGGCAATCAAAAAATCAAGTGAAATATACCGTGAGTAATACTGCAACATACGGAAAAACACATCACTGTTGGTAATCTTACCGTTCTCTATCTTAGAGACTGCTGCTACGGTGCTGCCTATCTGCTCCGAGAGTTGCTTTTGGGATAATAACATATAGTGGCGGACATCTGAAAAGCGCTCGCCTATCTCCTTCATTGAAATTTCTTGGTTGTCACACATAATATATCGTTTTATACTTTTTCTCCTTTGGGATTCAATTCTGCAATCATACTCTCAATATCTTTGTCAATGTCATTGAAACATTTACTCAGTGTAATCTCCAAATCCTTGTCTGATCCAAAATCATAGACGGGTGGTATCTCCTTATACTTGCTCTCCTCTTCCTTGATGCGGTCCATGTCGAAGTTCGTCTTACAGAAATACTTGCTGGTCTTGAATTCTTCTGAGTTCTCTATATCGAAATCTGACATGGCTGAGTTTTGCGTTGGCGTGAAGTCACGGGCTGACTGGCCTGCAAGCCAGCCTGTGGCCATATCTGCAATCTTGGAAGCGGGAATAAGAAAGTCCATGCGCTCACTAAGCGTCGTGGAAGATACTTTGTCATTGATACTGACAGACTTACTTATCTGCTTTACCTTGCCAAATAATTCCTGGGCCCAATTCAAGGTGTCCTTGGCACGGGCTGCTCCCATGAAGATATTACCACAGGTGGACAGAATCTTCTGCATACCATTCTTACCGTAGTCGGCCTCCAGCTGTGGTGTCTCCTGAAAACCAAGGGTGACGGAAACCTTATTACTTCGAGCGGTTCCTATCAGGCGGTCAAGCTTGTGAAAATACAACGTGGGCAACTCGTCGACAATGATGCTGCAGGGATAGTTCCCCTTACTGTTGACTCGGGTGACAAGACGGTTGAGGATAAGGGCATTCAACGAGCCTATAATCTGCTCTTTCTCTGGATCGTTGGCGATGACAAGATAACAGGGATGCTCCCTGTCGGAAATCTTCAAATCGAAATCATCTCCAGTAAAAATCCAGTAGGCTTCCTGGGTTGCAAGTCGTCCGGCGGAGACTCGCAACGTACCGACCATACCTTCCAACTGATCCATAGCATGGTTTTTCCATGCTGACTCAAATGGGGCCATGAGGGGTTTAATGTGTGGATCACTCATGAGGATCTTGAATACGTCATCGTAGCTCTTGTTGAGGAACTGCAGTACATGGGCCATGTCGGAATACTCTCCTGTGACGGTATCAGGCTCAACGATGTTTCCTTTGTTGTCTGCATACCAGGTTTTGGTGATGGTAACAAGACAGTTATCTGTGTCTCTATAGGCAAAACCGTCAAGATCGATGAACATCTTGTTTTCATCAACGGAAAGATTTATCCAATCCGAATTGGTGAAGTCTATGACTACCTCCCCCTTACTGTTGACTCCAACATAGTCGGTCCAGTTGCGGTACTCGAGTCTCAAATCTCCTTCTTCTATCCGGTCAGCACTGATGATGCGGGTATAATGGAAGTAACGACGTAACTTCTTGCCCTGGCGATAGCCTACAGGATGAAAGTTGACAAAAAAATAAATGATGGCTGCAAGGAAGTTCTCTGAGGCATTCTTGAAAAATGCTTCGCTTCCTCCTTTTTGCTCACCACCGCCTTTGTTCAAAGATTCCAAGAGTGTAGCTGCTGTCTCTGATGCAGCTGCCAAATCGGGAATATACTTTTTCTGTATAGGATTAATGCGGTTGGAATGGCGCACATCGGCAAAATTGATGATCCTAAAAGTACAGTTCTCCGGCAGATGACCGTACTTCTTGTTTTTATAGTAGTTGTATAGCAGTTCTTTGGCGAGAGTGGGGAATTTGTAGTCATAGACCATCATCGTGAATCCCTTGGCGGAATGCTGGCGGATAAAGGGATCGATGATTCCAAACGACTTACCTGAGCCGGGGGTACCAAGAACAAGTGTTCCACGGAACGGATTGGTGATGTTGATATATCCGTGATTCATCTTGTGCTTGTAGTAGTATATCATAGGGATGTTAACCGAATACTCATTGGCAATCAGCTCATTAGTCTGCTGAAATGATTCATTCTCGAAGTTGAACTTGTCATCTCCGAGCTTCGTACGCAGATGCTTGCTGATAGCATCACCTGCCTGGTGTATAAGCACAATACCGATTAATGAACAAAATGCATAGACAAGGCGGTTTAATTGAAATCCCGCAAACATGCCTCCCCACTCTCCATTATGTATGAAGATACTCATGATAAGCAGATAGAAACCTATGCACATAGGGTATACAACCATCCTCTTCATATTGAATTTTAACGATTTCTGAGGACGGGTACCGATACATGTAATGAACACACAGGTCAGTTCTATCAACTTGCATCCCACCACGCTATTGAAAAATCCCAGACTCGAGATGAAAGAAAGTATAAAACCGCCTACTGCATCATTAGATGTTATAGGGAGATTCACAACAATCTCCAGAATGCAGAATACATATATACAACTGCGGAAGAAATTGTACATTTGTTGTTGTTCCTTGGTTTCCTCTACTGCCATATCTGCTTATTTTTTTAATATGATGTTTATTTTCTGATACTATCTGTCTATTTAACTTTAAACTTGCTCACCCGGTTTATTTTGTCATAGAGATAACGCTGCAAGTGGTTTTCATCGCCAGTGCCATCAATCTTCTCATAAAGAAAATGAAAATGGGGAAAACGATTGTTCTGATGGAAATGCGGCACAACGGCTGCAACCCGTCGTGTCCGTGAAGAAAACTCCACTACATAACCAGCCAAACGTCTCGCCCAGTCTTCATAGGCTTTCGGACGTATCTCCAGGCTGACATCTAAGAATAACGATGCATCCTCAATAGATTCTGCATCTACATGGAATAAACCAAGGAAACAGCCAACATCTGTTTTATTTGGCTTGTGACCTTTATGTGCCAAAAGACGGGCATTGAACTTCTTCAATGCCATACGTCTTTCTGACAATGAGCCGAATCTACCTCTGACAGATTTCTCCTCGGCCAGTCCTACTGCAAAGGGAACGTCCGGTATGAAAGACTGGGACTGCATTGCATGCTCCGAGGTGAGAAACATGTGTGACTCGAATATCTGCAGATACGTCTCAATCGGATAATCATCTTCCAAATGGATGCCAAGCTGCGGGGGGAGCGAGACTGTATTCACTGTGACATTGATAGACATTCTCGACAATTGATTAATTGATCTTTATTCTTAATATGGCACGTACCTCCGCCTTTTCCAGCTTGCTGATGGATGTAACGAAACCCGACTGTAGGGTGATGCAACTCGCATACAATGCTTCCGTCTGACTGTTGGAACCATCCTGGGTGCTGCTCAAATACTGTGTAGTAAGGAATGGATCGCCGCCGATAATCTCCATGCTTTTCCCTACCGTTCCTAAGGAGGTGGACAGCATTCGCAATTCTCCAATGGAGGGCAAAGCCCAACCGCTGACCGGGGAAGAAAAAGCAGAAACGGCTAATGCGGCATAAGCCTTCCGGTCGGACTGCAACAGTGCTGCGGTGTTCTCATTACCGCAAAGAGCTGATTGGTCGGACGAAACATTCGATACTGTTGCCAGTGTGTCGAGGTACGCATATTGGCCAAGCTCCTTATTGGATATAACCCAAACGGTGTCCTCGTGTACGCCCATGACAATTCCTATGGCTTGCATACTTGTGGCATCATATCCGTTGATGGAAACAATGCGGTTGTCTGACAGTAATACACTGCCTACATCTACATGTGTGTAGATGTTGTCCTCATGTTCTGAACATGAGACGAGTTGTAACCCTGTAAACAAGGCTACAACCAATAATATCAAAGTGCTATTTATCTTCATATATTTTCTCTGTTATGGTTTCTTGTACTGTATCTTGCTCCTCCATCATAGCTCTGAGAAATCTTTGTAGAATGCTCTTCTCCCCCTTGGCTTTTTGATAGAGGAAATGTATATGGGGGCGATTCTCCCCTTGATAGAAATGCGGTACGAGACCGACGACCCGGTTGCCCGAATTACAAAAAATGCTGACCATGACGCAAATAAATTTATAGGCGTTGAAGTATGCCTCTTCGTCTTCTGTCGCAGAACGGTCTCCTTCCAGGTAAGCTATGAAGCTGCCTAATTCTTCTGCCTTGGGGAAATGACCCAAATGCTGGGTAAGATAGACATTGAAGTTGTGCATCCCGTCTTTGCGGCTTTGAAGATCATCAAGGACGTACTCGTCTATATTATCTCTATGACAAACAAAAAAGTTCTTATGTGGAAACTTGGAGTGTTTACCCATGAACTTCTTCGTGGTCATGAACATATAAGCCTCGAAACTGGTGATTTCGCCTGTTAAGGGATAATCCTCTTCCAAATGTAAATTCATATATTCGTTAGGTTAAAGTGGAACTTTCATGCCAATAGTGAATCCATTGCGGAATGTGTCGCCATGAAGAAAACCGACGTCATTCTTTTGTTTGACAACGAACTTCACGCCACTGCCAAAGGTGTAGTTGAACTCAAAGCCTCCCTCGGCACCGAAGAAATAATCTCCTCTGTAGGCACCGGCCACAGGACCAATATAAAGCCGAAGGGAGGAGTTGCGCCACTTCTTGACGGACTTCTTGTAGAGAAAACCGCCATCCCAATAATAATGCTTCCAAAAGGACTTACTGCACACCTTGCCACATTCAGGATCTTTGGTCCAACGGTCTCCTGCCTCGCCAAAGATTTCAATGGCATTGTCATAGGTTAGCTCCTTCTCCCAACCGACACTCGCATTGAGGGTATTCTGAAAAAGCAGACCTACATTGAAATGTATAAACTCGTCTCCGTCTCCAGCATGGGCATTGAGCACGGAAGACAGGGTGATAATGGACAATAAAATAAACTTCTTCATATCCGAAAAATTATTGTGGGTCGGCAAGCCGCTTCATGAAACGTGAGTCAAAACCATCGGCATTGAGAATGTCGGAATACTCTATCGGTATATAAAGTACTCTTCCTGAAATCTGATTCTCCGAAATCTCCAGGGTGAGGATCTTCTCGTCGGGGAATGTGAGACGGTCAAGGACAAGCACATTGCGGTAGGCTTTCTTGAATCGCTTGGACTGATTCAAAACATATACTGGCGTCAGCTCTATTGTCTGGCTGTTGGTGGACTTCGTCTCTCGCTTATCTGACAACTTCACTCGTATCTCGTTGATGTTGTATGGTATATTGGACTTGTTGTATAAAGAGAAATCAATGAAGAAATAGTCACCAATGGAATAGATGTTGTTCACTGCGGCCCTAATTCCGTCCTTATAGTAACGAAGATTGTTGAAACGACGGGGTAACGTGCTGATGGCCCATGCATAGCGGGCCATGTCTGCCTTGGGCATGCTGACATCGGGATTGACATACCGCTTGCAGTCGGCAATGTCGATGTTATAGATGGTGTTTGCCTTGGATGGACGCTTCACATAAATAACGTTGAACTGGGCAATATGACGCTCGCCGATAACGGTGATGGACCCGGCATGTTCGTGATCGCACATACGACCGGCAGGCTTGATGCGGACAATGTTGTCCTCACACTGGTTTCCGATGATGCTCTCCGTCGAAATATCAACCAACTTGATATTCTCGGGCATGATGATATGGGTGGTCACCTGCTCATTGACATAAACAATGTTTTGGTGTGCAGTACTGTTGAAGATGTATGCGTCGTTTGAGTCGGCACGCTGGATATAATGTACTTTGGCGGTATCGGCAACGATATCGTTGTATTTCTTGGATTGGGCTGACGCGGGTAGCCCGAATATGGCCAATACGGCCAAGGTGGAAAATAACTTTTTCATTGTTGACTTATTTTTAGTTGGTTTCTCTTGTTGACATACGCCGTCATTCTGCAGCCTCATTTGAATTGATAAGATACACAATCGTGTTGTATTTTATACGGGCCTTATTCTTTCTTATATTGGCGGAGACGGCACTGGTGGCACTTTGATAGACGTTCTGCAAGGCTTGCAAGGCAACGGTCTCGCCACTAAGGCTGCTGCCACTACCTGTATCAAACTGAATGTTGTTCTGCATGGCCTGTGCGCCAGCATCACGCATCATATCTCTGAACGCAGATTCGGGAACATAGAAACCTTCCATTCCGTCATTGTCATACACACTGAGATTGACTTTGAGGAACTTGTTGCCTACAAGAATACTGGTGATGTTGGCTTTTACTCGCTGCTGTCCAAAGCCTGTCACCAATCCGTAGAGGTAGGTTCCTTTTTTAAGCAAGGTATTTTTGACTGTTACATCATCGAGCAACTTGAAACGAAGACGGGTACCCTCATGCGCCTTGGTGGTTTTGTCGATCATGGCTTTAATGAGGGGGGCGTCAATGTTCTTCTGCGAGGAGACGGTGTTAAAGCTACTGGCATTCTTGCTCTGTACTTTATGCACGACTTCGGTTTTCTTGTTTTTGGCGTTCGCACCGGTATTCTTCCCTAAACGGCCTTGGCCATAGCCGCCATAGAAATCTCCGTTATCACGGCTACCGCCACCATCGTTACCATAACCATAACCACCATTCAAACTGCCGTCGATGGCACGTTGTGCGGCAAGACTGCGCTTTTGAATATACTCCAGCTCCTTAGCATAATCGTCCAACTCTTCACGACGGCTGCTTGTGCTGCCTCTTCCATAGGATACGCTGTTGCCTCGCGACGAGCTACTGCTATTGTTGGAGTATGAATTAATATGCTCACGGGACTGGGCGAGACTGCGTTCCATAGCACGCTGCGCTTCCTCCTGGGCCTGTCGTTCCGCTTTGTCTTTATCTATCTGATCCATTTCGGATTCAGAATAGCTGCTGCCCAATGAGTCTTTGTTGTTGTCGTTTTCTGTATCAAATCCTTCAATGGCAGAAAAGGCATTATCACTACCATAACGATTGTCCATTGAGGTCATCTTGTCCTCTAAAGCCTTTGCATCGGCATCAGGAAATTTAGTGTTAAGGGAATCAGTGGCAACACGCTTGTCACTGGGCGAACCTTCAAAAATTGAAGATACAGTATAAGCCAAGGCTGTCAAGGGAAGCAGGATGACCAGCGGAAAAATGTATTTCGGCTGCTTTAAATTGAGTTTCTTCATTTCTTTTCCTTATTTAGAAAATTTACAATATCCTTTAGCTGTCGATAATCGGAGACTATGCGGACGGAATCTTCGTGGCTCTTATTCTCCAAGGCAAGCAGTGAGTCCAGTTCATTCTTGATTTGCAGACCTTTGTCCGTAAGTCTCTTTAATTCTATATTCACCACCTTTTTCGTATCATCTATCTTTCTCATGCCATCCAAGGTGGGTTGAATACTTTCAACTTTGTCGGTCATGAAGCTCTCATCCTGTTGACTCCCTTCTTGGGGCACAGAAAAGGAGACAACGACAGAAATTAAGGTGTATATAATTATCAAAGAGGAAAGACCTAACACTATCCCCATAAACTTACGTGGATGCGACAAACACCATTGATTGGCATGTCCAATGCGCTCTCGCAATTTAAGACCTTTCGACAGTTCCCAGCATTGATAGCGCAAAAGCCGTTTGTAACGGGGCATGTCCCGCTTCTTTTTCTTATCCTTATTCATAGTTGCCTTAATTATTCAAATCTATGTTCTTTAATGTTCGCCAGTTGGTGATAAGCAGTCCATGTGGATTGTTTTCTGTACGGGGAACGTTAATGAGACTGCCTGTAGTTATCAGTGTTCGACGCAGTGTTTTTGATGGACGACGGATGGTCTGCGTGCCATAGTAAACAAACTTCCGGGTTTTCTCGTCCAACTTAACGCTATCGCAAATGATGGTACATGTTGCGGAAGAGGAAACGACATCAGTGAAAAAACCACTCTCATCCATACCTTGCTTCTGCTTCAAAGCGGATCCATCAGCCATGTACAGTGCTTTTCCGATGGTCCACTTGATATAGGCATCATCCGGGGCAAGATTGAAAAAATACTGATGAAACAACTGAATGTCAGCTTTGGCTTCCATCACAAAATTAGCCTCCTCCTTCGTACGCTGTGCGAGGAAGGGTATATCACCATCGAGGACATAGACCTGTTTGCGCTCATCACTTATGATTTTCGCACCATAGAAGATAAGGAAGCCGCAGATAACCGCATTGCCGACGATTGTCAGCAATACGGTCATCAGGGCAAGCCTGGTCTTCTGTTCAAGACTTTGTATCAACATGATTTATACTTCTTTTAATTCAATATTTTGTCCGCTCTAATTAGAGGCCTTTCCGTTACCTCATTTTTTAGATGAAGAGTTTGAAGAAGTGTCGTCATCAGACTTTTTCGCTCCCCTACCTCCACTACTACTCGGAGAGCTACTACCACCCGAGGAAGAACTACTACTGCTACCACCTGATGTAGACTGTGAGGAAGTATCATCGTCAGACTTCTTGGAACCTCTACCTCCTTGGAAAGCGCCCTTAAAACCTCCGACTGTAGCTCCGACTGCACCGCCACCAATCATGCCAACAGTGGTCATTACCGTTTTAGCCACAGGACCTCCTGGTAGCGAAGCACCCGCTTGTGCACCTTCTTTTGCGCCTTGGTAGCCACCTTTGACAGCACCCGCTATACCGTGGACAGAAGTTGTTGCAACAGTTGAAACAGCTTTCGAACCACCTTTAACGGCTACATTTGTAACTGCTCCACCACCAGAAATTGCTTTTACTCCTGCATATCCTGCAGCGGCACTGACGACACCTGCTGCAGAAGAACCTGTACTGGAACTTACTCCTCCAGGAATTAGCCAAGAAGCAACCTCAGGCACCATGCCAAGGATCTTCGCGCCAGCAAGGCAACCGACAATGTATATACAGGTTGTTCCAACAGCTTGAATACCGAACGCACCGATACTGCCTCCTGTGTTTATGTTTTTATCACCTATTAATCCTTCATAGGCTTTTAGGTCACTTTGAAGATTGCACCATAACAGGTAATCTATATAGTAGATAACCAAATATATTATGAAGCCCCAAAGGGAGAGTGTGACGTATTTTGATACCCATTGTGACCATGCGTTTCGCCATGGTGGAAAAACGGACAGTCCAAACATGATCGGTGCAAATAAGGCCAGTATACTCATAAAAATACGCTGGCCAATAAACATGCCATAGTACATCATCTGGAAGATGACTTCTCCGATGAAACGGATGATAGCATTCGCCAACTCGCTGAGCTTGCTTTCCGCGACAACGGCCATTTCTTTCGCAGTATTCTCTATGCTTGTACGGAGCTCTTTGAACCATTCCTTAACGTTGGACAAAACACCATCATCTGTTGCATTATCTTGTGCTTCTAACTGCTCTTCTTGTTGTGCTTGCTTACTGCGCAAGGAGTCGAGGTATTCTTTTTGTTTTTTGGCAACCTGAACTTGTAATAGATCCAGCTTTGCATTCTCTGTTTGAGTCATCTGCTTGGTTGTTGACTCTAAATAATAACCTGGTGCACGAAGGACCGAACAGATTAGCCACGAGAAAGTGATACACATGGAAAGTCCCCAAATCCTCAGTAACTTCATGACATCCATACCACGACGGGCAAGAATCATCATCCATGCCTCATAACCACCGACACAAAGCGCACCGATAGCTCCTAAGGCACGGGCCCAAGCATACATCTGGGAAAAAAGATAGTTGGTAGGGGGATTTCGCATGTGTTCCAATAGCTGACCTAAGCTTTCATCTATCAACGGAAGTCCCATTACCAAAAACAAATCTAACATAGCTTTTCGTTATTATTGTTCATATTCTGTTGTTAGTTTTCATTCCCTAAAGTCTTACTTTCCTGTATCGTAATACGCATGGCACAATCGGGCAAGCTTCAAGACATCTTTGTTCAACGCTTCCATATCCGTCTTCGCCTGAGAGTAGCCTTTTTCTCGCTTGACATTCTCTAATTCATAGCCGGGACCTGTCTTCCGTAGATAGGCTATATTGGCTGTAATGACTTCATTACGATTGAGCAATTCATTGATGCTTTCTTTCAACTTTCCTCCACTGGTGGTAAGACAGTAACTTAACCCGTTAGAAATGCTTTTTTGTAAGTCTGAGAAATAATCCGCATACTTGCTATAGACAAGATCTACGTTCCTGTCTGCTGAACGTGCAATCTCTTCGTCATTGAGCTTCTTGATCATCTCTCGCTCTTTCTCAACAATCTCTGCTTTGGCTTTTTGTGCCTCTATCTCTAATTGGCGGCGAGGGGCTACTGTCCTTACGTTGGACTTGGTTTCCTTAAATCGGACTCTGTAGCCCGACTTGAATCCTGCCCACTTCCAGTATTTTTCTGCGCCACTATAATCTTTATGCAAAAAGTAATAATACCAATCCGGCGAGAAGTCCCAATGGCCTGCCTCCATGGACAAGATCTGTTTTTCTTTGTCCTTGTCATGCTGACGTTCCTGGGCTGAGACGGAAAGGGAGATGCCCAAGACTGCGACAAATAATAGTATCTTCCTCATAAGTTAAGAATTTATTTCTCCATTATACTTTTTTGCCTGGCTATCCCATCTTTCAATGGCTGCTGTTACTATTTCATCTTTCACCTGGCTGTTAAGGATGTCCCAGATATAATCGTATTCAAAACCTCCAATGGTAACACATCTCGCCCACCACATCCCACGGGTGATAATTCCATGGATTCGGCTTATCTGAGCCGAAATCTCTGCGGCCATCATAATGCGATCCTGCATGGATGCCTTCAAGATGTTGGTCTGAGCAGCGAGCAAGGTAGCTACAGACTTAGAAAGCAAATCTATCTGTTTCTTAATGTTGATGTTGTTCTCCAAATAATACCATGCGAGTTGTGGCTTTTTCTTTACATGCTTGGTCATAAACTCTGTATAGGTGGCATAGTCCTTGATAGTGTTGTAACTCTCAACGGTTATATGACTGATCATTCCACCAAGGTATACCCACTGGAAAGCATTATCCAATTTCGAATTGAGAGTCTGACGGACGTCACTAAACTTTGTGGTATGATCTTCAATATGATTCTCCTCTACCTCGCTTGCTGCTGTTTGTACTACACATTGGTCCTCTGCTTTGGCCATCTGTTTATGCAACTTGATAAGTGCCTCGATAGTCGCAACATCGGAAGGTATGGCAAAGGAACCAGCATGGAGATTAATCACAACACTGAAAAACAGACATGTGATGATAAGTTTCTTTCTCATAATACGCTAAATTAGTGGGTTTCTATCCCATTGACAAATAGCTGATTCTACGATACTTTTCATGCTTAACAAAGAATACCATGAAAGTGGATCCAAATTACGAAACATTTCTCTTACACCACATGCCTTGCAGACATAAGTCATCAGCTCCAACTGTACGTTGATACTGTGAATCTCATACAACAGGCTATTGGCAAGTGATAAACGCTCATAGCGGTCAAGGAAATTGTAACCGTCACCCTTACCAATATTGGCATTCTTAAGCAACTGGTATAGCTTGTCATTCTCTTTCTTACTGGTGAAGTCTGTGAGACTGACTTTACCATTGTTCACGATGTCAACAAATGTGGCTACAAGCCCGATGGCATGAAGCTGGATATTGGCAATGTAGTCAAGACTATTAATGTAGTTGACTACAGGACTATGGTTGATGGCCTTCAATGCAGCGGCTGTATTGTCAGGTATCTTGCAAAACTCTTCGGCCATCTGCTTATAATAGACGGTTTCCTGACCAAAGCCTTTGATGTTCTGCATACTCATCCTGTACAGTTCCTTGATGGACTGCATACTCGCAGTGTAAGTGGCGATCTTCTGCTTGCGTACCTTTATTGAATCAATCTGCTTGTTTTGCGCATCCTCCATCTGCTTAATCAATGCGGTGTTGGCGGTCACTGCTGCAATGGTCTGAGGATCAATGACAACTTTAATATAAGCATGGGATGTTAGATGTGTTGCAAACAGCATCACTAACGCAATAAGTGTTGGTCTTAATCTTTCCATAAGCTCATGATGTTTTGATGTTTATTAACGAGAACGGCAAAGTCAAAATACCGTCTTATATTCTTCTCCTTTCTGTCTTCTTCAATATGCTCGATGGCGGCTTCAATGTTGCCATTGTAAGCTCGCTCATAGATTTTAAGGGCTTCCTTCTCTACTCGCTCTGTGGTGAAAGCCCAGTACCATTCGGGCGGAACCTCGACGCTATACACGTCGGAATACTGCCCTCGGGCAATCCAAACTTCCTTGTGATAAGGGATGCCTTCTTTCTGCGGCAATGCGTTGATGGTGAAAATCTGCATCTTCTGAACATTGGTGAGTCCGAGAATAGCTGAAATCTGGTCGTACCGGTCCTTAAACTTGCTCTGATCAAGGAGAATCTTCACATCACTGTTGTTGATGATGGCTTCCTTCACAATCGGAGAGTCTATCACATCATTCAACTCCTGGGTGACAACTCCGGCTATACCATTGAACTTGCGGACAGTCTTATAAAGATACTTGATATAACCTGCCATCGTTGGGGAGGATATGGCTTTCCAGGCTTCCTCGATGATAAGGGCCTTGCGGCCTTTCTTCAATCGCATCTTCTGAATGAAGACGTCCATGATGATAAGGACAACGATGGGGAACAACACCGGGTCATCCTTAATCTTGTCAATCTCAAATACGATAAATTTCTCGTCAAACAGACTCTTGTCAAGATCGTTATTCAGGGTATACTCCAACTCACCGCCTTTGTAGAATTTACTGAGAATAAAGGAAAAGTTATACAGATCGAACTCTATATTCTTCTCTGTCTTCATCTGTGGAATACGCTCCAGCGCAAACTCGTAATAACTGTTGAAGTTGAGCTTTTGTACACGCAGCTTCTTACGCTGCTGCTCCATGCGGTCTATCTTCTTGTCAATACGGGCAAGGTACTTTCCTTCGATAAGTTCCGGCATCAAACGCATAATCTGACGGTTGGCGGCAATCTTCTCTCCTTCCGTAGCTGCTTCATCATTGAGCAGCTGACGCAGCTTCTCCACACGTCGGCTGATCCTCTCGTGGTGTTCCTTCTCCTCCTTCGTAAAAGTAAAGTCTACATTTTCTGAACTGTTATTATCAGATTTCCGAGAGTCGGAATCGCCTTTGACTTCTACTCCCTCCTGTTCCTTATTTTCTAACTCGTCAATAGTATAGTCTTCGCCATATTTCTCCTCCAATTTGTCTTCGTACTCTTGGAACTTTCCGTTCATCTTATCCTCCAACATTAGCCGTTCACGCAGACGTTCGCGCTCTTCTGTGGTATACTTAGTGAAAGGATGGAAATAAGCGTCGTAATACTCAACAAAAGTTTGGTCTATAATGTTGTCCTCTATCTTCGACGGCTCCTTATCGCCCTTGAAGATAAGGAAGATTAGAGATTTGAGAAAGTTCTTCTTCTCTGCGAAATTTTGTTCATACTCTTCTTGCTTGATGGAAAAAGGATTCATGGAAATGGGATGCTCCTTGCTGTAGCTAATGTATGTACCGTGAAAATAATGGCTGATTCCTTCGTAGCTGTCACCTGTGTCAACCATCACTACATCGGTGTTTTGCATAAGCAATTGGGCGACAACACTGTTCATGTGGAAGCTCTTACCGCTGCCGCTGGGCCCGAGACAGAAGAAATTGGCATTGTCAGTCATCTTTATCTTACCTTCCTTACCGGTTATATCGATGGACACGGGTACGCCTTGACGGTCTGTATAAAAAATATTGAGATTCGACACATCCGAATGCAT
>Ga0256406_1002008_pt1 | contig 30478 bp, 23 predicted proteins | sample RumenRJG_03DNA_FD_185986 | JGI IMG/M metagenome (GOLD analysis project Ga0256406, IMG submission 185986) | Bovine rumen microbial communities from Lethbridge, Alberta, Canada - RJG_03 | ecosystem: Host-associated > Mammals > Digestive system > Stomach > Rumen | place: Canada: Alberta | collected... | reverse complement strand
GCTGCTCTTTTGGCAGCATGTCGAAGCGCTGCTTTGCGGAAACGACTCCGTGCTGGGTGAGTTTGTTAGGACGGCAGACATCCGATATAAAAACGGTGAGACCAACCGCCTGGAACTGATGAACGCCCAGCAGATGAAGGCAGAGAATGGTATCAGACTGCGTGAGGCACAGGATGAGAAAACGGCTGCCGCCATACAGTTGCAGCAGTTGATGAACACCTCGGAAACAGTTGTTGCTACAGACGGTTATCTGTGTGTGCAGCCAGTGGACGATGCCTGGTCGTTTGCCGCTACCCCGCAGGGACAACTATTGGAGAGTGAGCAGATGCGCAGTGAAAGTGAACTGAACTACATCCGTCAGGGAATGATGCCGTCATTCAACGTTGGAATCCGTCATCAGTTGGTCATTTCCGGTATCAACCCCTACAACGTGGATAGATCGCGCTTTGACAAGGGTAACTGGATGGGCTTTGAAGTCGGGGTGGCCTTCCCGCTTTTCTACGGCTCCCAGAAGGCTCGTAAATCTGCTGCAAAACTGGATGTGGATATCGCACGCACTAGAAGGGAGCAGGCAGAGCGCAAGAGCGGTTCCGAACTGCTGATTGCCAAGAATGCCTTGGAGAGTGCCAGACGCTCATACGACTATTATCAGAGCGATGGCTTTCCTGCCGCCAAGGAGATGCGTCGCCTGTCGCGTATCGAATATGGAGCCGGAGAGATTACCTACGTGGAACATGTGCAAAACCTGTCAGCGGCACTTGCCGTTGAGATGGATAATGCCAAAGCCATCGATGCGTTGAATCAAGCCATCATCAAACTGAATTTTATCAACGGAAAGTAATTATTAACGATTAAGAAGATGAAGAAAATAATATATTCTATGATCGCCCTGTCGCTGCTGACCGTTTCTTGCAAGAACGAAGTGAAGCAGGCAGAGGAAGAAAAAGAGTCGCATGAAGAGAATGTCGTTGAATTGACCGAACAGCAATTGAATACCATCGGTGTCAAGTTTGGGCATGTAGAGCAACGCCAACTTTCGGGCACCATCAATGCCACGGGAACGTTGAGACTTTCTCCGCAAGACCGTGCGGATGTTACCTCTTTAGTTGCTGGCATCACTAAGCGCATCCTGGTGAAAGAAGGACAAGCTGTAAGGCAGGGGCAGACGCTGGCCTTAGTGGAGAACACCGAGATTGTGGCTCTACAGAAAGACTATCTCGTAGCTTCACGACAATTATCGCTGGCACAGCAGGCTATGCAGCGTCAGCAGGACATTAATGCGCAAGGGGCTGGTGTGGGTAAGAACCTGCAACAAGCCAAGGCCGAACTAGACATGGCCATCGTCACTGAGCAAGGCTTGCGTCTTCAGTTGGAACAACTGGGTATCAGCAGTCGTCAGGTAGCGCAAGGACATTTCTCGAATGCAGCTCCAGTGCGTTCGCCCATTTCGGGCGTGGTGGGCGAGATATTGGTCAGTATGGGTAGTTATCTCAACAGTGAAACCGTGCTGATGAAAGTCTATGACAACAAAGCCCTCCATGCAGACCTCCATGTCTTTGAAAGTGACATCGCCAGCATCCATATCGGCCAAAAGGTCACCATGCAACTCTCCGACCAGTCCTCCACTCTCCTCACGGGTACAGTCTCGTTTATTACCGCAGTCTTGGACAATGAGTCGAAGTCGGCTTCTGTTCATGTCAAACTCGACAGCGCGGAAGGGGCAAAACTCTTGCCCAATATGTTCGTTTCGGCAGTCATCCACTGTGACGAACAGACCTGCGATGCCGTGCCCGATGAAGCCATTGTGATGAGTGCCAATCGCAAGTTCGTATTTGTCAGTCTTGGTTCCAACCGTTTCCGGAAACAGGAAGTCGTCACGGGATTCAGTCAGCAAGGCTACACGCAAATCACATTCTTGGACGAGCCAAGCGTCAGAGCCGGTTACACCGACAGCGTGTCTCCTTCCTCCGAAATTGTCATAGCCAAGGCCTTTTATCTGGAGTCTATGCTGGCCGATCACGGTGAGGAGGAATAAGTAAATACCATTGTTATGGTATTGCACAAATGCTAAGAAAGGTGTACTTTTGCAATTGATGATACGAATTGTCACATACGAGCCGCAATACAAGCAGGACTTTATCCAACTGAACAAGCAGTGGATAGAGACCTGGTTCAGACTGGAGCAGTCTGATTTTGACACATTTGCACATATCGATGACAACATTATCGGACATGGTGGGCAGATATTTCTGGCTATAGACGAAAGCAGACAGGTTGTGGGGTGCTGTGCGCTGAAACCGCATCCAGAATCTGACTGTCACGAGCTGGCAAAGATGGCAGTCTCTCCAGATGCACAGGGAAAAGGCATCGGTCGCCAACTGGGCGAGGCATTATTAGACTATGCCCGCAGTCATGATGTAAAACGAATCTTTCTCGAAGGCAACACCCGCTTGGAAGCCTCCATTGCTCTTTATCGCAAATTGGGATTCAAGGAGATACCGCTGAAGAATAATGCCTACGAACGTTGCGACATTCTGATGGAACTGTGTCTGGAGAAAGGTGACAGGGGGACTGTCCCTCGTCACATCCAGCATGATTTAAGCCTAATCTCAAAAACCGTCTAAAGTCTATAGTCTAAAGTCTGTAGTCCAAATCTATAGTCCAAATCTATAGTCTTCAATCTAAAATTAATCTAGAATTCGAGATGGTTCATGCCGCATTTCGAGAACTTTCATTATCTTTGTAGCCGAAAAGTATATTTTATTAACTAAACAATTGTCAAAATGCGCAAACTGACTTTAACTGCCTTGCTGGCCCTGGCCGCATCGAGCGCCTCGCTGGCACAAAGCGAACTCTATCCCAAACATTTTGACCTGGAACAGGTGACGTTGCTCGACGGCCCGATGAAAACGGCTATGGAGCTGAACTTTCAGACGCTGCTCAAATATGACACAGACCGACTGCTGACGCCCTACGTGCGACAGGCAGGACTGGCCTCGACCAAAGACAGCAACAGTCCTTATTATCAATGGCTGACGAAACACCCCAACTTCGTCAACTGGGGCGATGCGAACTTCGACCTGAGCGGACACGTGGGCGGTCACTACCTGTCGGCACTGGCACTGGCCTATGCTGCCTGCCACGATGCCGACGTGAAAGCACAGCTGAAGGAGCGCATGGACTATATGGTGGGCGTGATGAAGGACTGTCAGGACCAGTTCGACCAGCACACGCAGGGACTGTATGGCTTCATCGGCGGACAGCCCATCAACAGCGACTGGACCGCCCTCTACCAGGGCAACACCGAGCCACTTGCGAGTCATGGCGGATGGGTGCCATTCTACTGTGAGCACAAGATCCTGGCCGGCCTTCGCGATGCGTTCATCTACGGCAACAACCCCACGGCCAAGGATGTGTTCAAGAAGTTGGCCGACTGGAGCGTGAACGTGGTGGCCAAGGTGAGCGATGCCGACATGGAGAGCATGCTGAACACGGAGCACGGCGGCATGAACGAATCGATGCTCGATGCCTATCAGCTATTCGGCGACAGCAAATATCTGGATGCTGCCAAGAAATTCACCCACAAGACGATGCTCAACGGCATGCAGACACTCAACAAGACCTTCCTCGATGGCAGACATGCCAACACGCAAGTGCCTAAGTATATAGGCATGGAGCGCATAGGAGAGATGGACAATGCTGCGACGAACTACCTGACGGCTGCCGATAACTTCTGGACCGACGTGGCTGAGAACCGCACCGTGTGCATAGGCGGAAACTCAGTGAACGAGCATTTCCTGTCGGCCAGCAACTCCAACCGCTACATAGACCAGCTGGACGGTCCCGAATCGTGCAACACGAACAATATGCTGAAGATGTCGGAGATGATGAGCGACCGCACCGACGATGCCAAGTATGCCGACTTCTACGAGTATGCCACGTGGAACCACATCCTCTCCACGCAAGACCCCGTCACGGGCGGCTATGTCTACTTCACCACGCTCCGTCCGCAGGGCTACCGCATCTACTCGCAGGTGAATCAGGCCATGTGGTGCTGTGTGGGTACGGGCATGGAGAACCACTCCAAGTACGGCCATTTCATCTACACGCACGACGGCAACAAGACGCTCTACGTGAATCTCTTCACTCCTTCGCGCCTGGAAAGCACCGATTTCATCGTTGTTCAGGAGACGGCCTTCCCCTTTGAACCACGCACCAAGATTACCATCAACAAGAGCGGACAGTACACCATAGCCCTTCGTCACCCGGCATGGGCAGGAAAAGGATATGAGGTGACGGTGAACGGAGAGAAATCGGACATAAAGACAACCTATGGGAAAGCCAGCTATGTGAAACTGCAGCGCAACTGGGCCGTGGGCGACGTGATCAACGTGGAGCTGCCCATGGAGCTGGGCTACGCGGAATGTCCCAACTACACGGACTATGTGGCCTTCAGGTATGGTCCCATCCTGCTTGGCGCCAACACGACCAATGGCAGCGAACAGCTGCAGAACGAATACGGCGGCGAGGGCCGCATGGACCATGCGCCCGGCTCGATGGCCTCGTCGAAGAACCTGCTGTCGGCCCCGCTGCTCATCGGCAGTCGTACTGATGTGCTGAAGCGCATTGAGGCAAAGGACCTGTCGAAGCTCACCTTCGCCATCGATGCCAGTCGCGAGGGGGTGGATACCTACACATGGAGCACGCTCAGCTTGCAGCCCTTCTATCAAATTCACCACGACCGCTACATGTGCTACTGGTATCAGCAGACGGCTGAGAACTTTGCCAACAGCGACATGGCACAGACCGAGGCGGCCAACGAGGCACTGCAGGCACGCACTATCGACTTTGTGGCACCCGGCGAACAGCAGAGCGAGGCCGGACATGAGTACAACTACTCGTCGGATTCGAGCACGGGCAACTACAACGGCGAGAGCTATCGCGATGCCAAGGCGGGCGGCTATGTGCAGTACACGCTCTACAACCCCGGACAGGAGAGCAACGGACTGGCTGTGATGTGCCGCTTCACGACAGCCGACAATGGGCGCAAGGCCGCGTTGATGGTCGACGGAACGAAGATTGCCGACATTGTCATCCCGGCTCAGGTGAAGGGGGCGGTCAACGGCTTCTACAATGCCGAATATCCCATCCCCGACGCCCTGCTGAAGGATGAGAACGGACAGGTGAAGACACGCTTCACCGTGCGACTCGCTGCCACGGCTGGCACGCTGAACCCCGGTCTGTACTATCTGCGACTGGTGAGCGGCTACAACGTCTCGGCCAATGCCTATCAGTTCCATGCCAGCGACTGGACCACGGGCGATGCCTGGCGCATTCCGGCAAGCAACATCACCTACGATGAGGAGCGCAACGTGATCATGGCCAGGAGCGTGGGCGACAACAACATCGCGCTGACACTGAAATACCAGGAGCACGACTACGACATCGAGGCCAGCCAGACGTATCTCGTCGTGTGCGGCAAAGGACTGAAGACCACCCAGGGGGCATCGTATCTGTGGTGGCTCAACGGCACCAACCGTGGTTCGCAGGTGATGCCTGCGTTCCAGGACAAGGTGATCATCAACGGCGAAGAGCGCGATCTGGTGGCATGGAACATGTCAACCAGCGGTCTCTACGACAATTTCACCGGCGACCGTCCCAATGTGTGCATGGGAATGACCATCTTCGGCCTCACCTCCTCGAATGAGGATGGCTCCTGTGAAATCTTCGACATCAACTTTGCCAAGAGTGTCGACGACTACATCTCTTCCACCACGACAGGCATCATGCGGGTCAGTCAGCCCCAGCATGCCCGAACCTACACACTGGGCGGCATGCAAGTGGAGAATGCTCAGTCGGCTGTAAGGAAAGTGCTGATTGAGAACGGAAAGAAAGTTGTGAAGTAGCCCTTAACAGCAGTAGAGACGCCACAGTATGAAATAGATATGCAGCTTTAGTTTTTTTTGTTAAAATCAAACTCATTCTGCACAAAAAATGAGGCAAAATGAGCAGAATGAGTCTAAAAAGAGGTGCCAGTACTTTACACTAGCTCTGTAAGTGACTGATACTCGGCATCGCCTAGCCGCCCAGGCTGCTGTTGAGGAGTAATCGAAACTCTGATATAAATAATGAGCGCAGTTCCCTTTCGGAGCTGCGCTCTTTTTGTTGTCATTTTACGATACCAAAAGAAGCACCAGTCTTGCAACTGATGCTTCTTTTTATGGCGTATCGCTTACTTGCTTAGAAGGGCAGATCGTCGGCAGCACCTTCACCGGCAGCGGGCTCCTGTGCGGGAGGGAATGGTGATGTTGCAGCGTTAGGAGCTGCAGCCTGCTGTGGAGGGAAAGGAGTAGCTGCAGGTACTGCACCTGCTACCTGACCACGAATAATATTATATGCACGAATGTCGTTGAACCAACGGCCATTATATTCGCGAGCATCAATGTCAAACTGAACGGTAATCTCCTCACCAGGCTGAATGTTGAACTGCTTAATGCGATCCTCACCGAAGATATTGAATAGCATCTTGCGGGGGTACTGACCAGGAACCTCAATCACGTATTCCTGCGTCATCCAATTGTTTCCTGTGCGTGATGAAACACCGCTTCTTGCCTCCATGATGGCAATGACTTTTCCTGTTAAATCCATATCAATAATTTGTTATTTTATTTGTTTTTTTTCAAAATCGCTTGCGAAATTACTAAAATAGTTTGAAAACAAGTAATTTTTTCGCAAATATTTTGTGATTAATAGGCTTTTTTTGTATTTTTGTACTCCAAAACCGAGTAATAATAAAAAAAGAATAATCATATGAGATTCGTTGTATCTAGCACAGCACTGAGCAGCCGATTGGTGGCTTTGTCAAGAGTAATTAATAGTAAGAACTCATTGCCTATCCTGGGTGACTTCCTTTTTGAGGTTGTTGGCGGACGCTTGAACCTGACAGCTTCGGACAGCGAGGTGATGATGAAGACTTCTCTTGAGCTGACAGAGAACGACGGTGATGGCCGTTTCTGTGTAGGTAATCATGATTTGTTGGAGGCTGTAAAGGGTATTTCTGAACAGCCCATCACTTTCGACGTGGATCAGAATAGCAACATCGCAAAGATCAGCTATCAGAATGGTGTGTTCTCCCTGCCTGTAGAGAATGCAGATGAGTTCCCCCAGGCTCAGCAGATTGGCGATGGCGCTACAACAATCAATATCGCTACCGGCGTGCTGGCTGAGAATATCAACCGTTCTCTCTTTGCTACAGCTCAGGATGAGTTGCGCCCAGTGATGAATGGTATCTACTTTGATCTGACTTCTGATTACCTGGCTATTGTTGCCAGTGATGGCCATAAGTTGGTGCGTAATAAGGTGCTGAACATCCACAGTGAGCAGCCTGCTTCATTCATTCTGCCTAAGAAGCCTGCAACGTTGCTGAAAAATGTGCTGGGCAAGCAGGGTGGTGATGTGGTGATCCGTTTTGATGAGCGTAATGCAGAGATTAACTTCGAAGAAGGCGTTATCATTTGCCGTCTTATTGAGGGCCGCTTCCCCAACTATAACTCTGTGATTCCTCAGAGCAACCCCAACCAGTTGACTGTTGACCGTCTGGGCCTGCTGTCAGCTCTGCGTCGTGTGCAGCCTTTCTCAAATGACTCAAGCAACCTGATTCGCTTCCATGTGGAGAACGGAACCCTGCAGCTTGATGCCGAGGACTATGACTTCTCAAAGACTGCAACGGAGAAGATGATGTGCGACTATAACGGCACACCAATGAGCATAGGCTTCAAGGGCTCTTCTTTCATTGAGATTCTGAACAACTTTGATTGCGATCAGGTAAATATCCAGTTGGCTGACCCCAGCCGCGCAGGATTGGTTCTGCCTTCTGAGCAGCCTGAGAACCAGGATGTGCTCATGCTGATGATGCCTATGCTGATCAATGATTAAGGTTTGAGCTTTGAAATTTGAGGTTTGAGATTTGAAATTTGGAATTGATTTTTTGATATTTCATGAAACTGAACTTAAATAAGCCACTGGTCGTCTTCGATTTGGAGACGACCGGTCTTGATTTGGTAAAAGACCGAATTATTCAGATATCCTACATTAAGGTCTATCCCGACGGAAAGGAAGAGCGCGGCGACTATCTGGTTAATCCCGAATGTTATATCCTGCCTATTATTACCCAGCTGACGGGTATCTCTAATGAGGACGTCAAGGATAAGCCTACATTCAAACAATTGGCAAAGACACTGGAAGAAAAGTTCACAGGTTGTGACTTTGCCGGTTTTAACTCTAATCATTTTGATATTCCCTTGCTGGCAGAGGAGTTCCTTCGTGCTGGCATCGATTTTGACTTTTCAAAATGTCGCTTGATTGATGCCTGTTCTATTTTTAAGAAGATGGAACGTCGTAATCTCGCTTCTGCCTATAAGTTCTACTGTGGACGTAAGATGGAGGATGACTTCGAGGCTCACCGTGCTGACCAGGATACAGAGGCTACCTATCGCGTGCTGATGGGTGAGCTGGACCGTTATACGGAGGAGAAGCAGCGTGAACTGGGTGAGGATCCTGAAGGACGCGTATTGGCCAATGATATGGATTGTCTGGCACAGTTCTCGAAGACCAATAATAATGTAGACTTTGCCGGCCGTATCGTTTGGGGTGAGGCTAAGGATGCGAAAGGTAATACCATTCTGGATAAAGACGGACAGCCTGTGATGACGGAATATTTTAATTTCGGTAAGCACAAAGGTAAGACCGTGGCCGAGGTACTTCGCCTGGATCCTGGCTATTATGCCTGGATTATGGGAGGTGATTTTACCTATAACACCAAACAGGTGCTGACGCGCATCCGCCTGCGCGAGGCGCAGCACTAAGTGTAGAGGGAAAAGTGAATAGTGAATAATTTCTTTTAGTCGCAAAGCTTTGTAAAAGCGAGCAGAGCTCGAGCGGCTACCGCAATGATATGCTGAAGGGAAAGAAAATCGTATTAGGAATAACGGGCTCGATAGCAGCCTATAAGTCATGCTTGATTATCCGTGAACTGGTGAAGCGTGGCGCAGAGGTGCAGGTGGTTATCACGCCTGCAGGTAAGGAGTTTATCACACCTATCACGCTGTCGGCACTGACACAGAAGCCTGTGATAAGTGATTTCTTCTCACAGCGTGATGGAACATGGCACTCACATGTGGCACTGGGACTCTGGGCTGATGCGATGCTGATAGCTCCCTGTACGGCTTCTACCCTTGGTAAGATGGCCAATGGTATTGCCGATAACATGCTTATCACTACCTACCTGTCAATGAAAGCACCTGTGTTCATCGCACCGGCAATGGACCTGGATATGTATGCGCATCCCACGACACAGCAGAACATGGAGCGCCTGAAGGGTTTTGGTAATCATATCATTGAACCTCAGAGCGGCTTCCTGGCTTCTGGCCTGGAAGGTAAGGGACGTATGGAGGAACCCGAGAAAATCGTTGACTGTCTGGATTTGTTTTTTGAGAAGAAGGACTTACTGGATAAGCGCATCATGATTACGGCAGGACCTACCTACGAGAAGATAGACCCTGTTCGTTTCATCGGTAATTACTCCAGTGGCAAGATGGGTTTTGCATTGGCAGAGGAGTGCGCGCGCAGAGGTGCTGAGGTGACAATCGTTGCCGGTCCTGTCAGTTGCAACATCTCAAGACTCAAATCTCAAGTCTCAATCATCAGCGTGGAGAGTTGTCAGGATATGTATGACGCCGCAACGGAACTCTTCCCTGATACGGATGCAGCTATCCTTTGTGCAGCTGTGGCCGACTTCCGTCCTGCGGAGGTGGCAGAACAGAAAATCAAGCGCGTGGGACAGACAATGGATATCCATCTGGTGCCTAATCCTGATATCGCCGCCTCTCTGGGGCAGATGAAGAAAGAGAAACAGGTGCTCGTGGGGTTTGCCCTTGAGACGAATGACGAGGAGCAGAATGCCCAACATAAGTTAGAGAAGAAGAATCTGGATTTTATCGTCCTGAATTCTTTGCGCAACGAAGGAACCTGCTTCAGAAGTGATGAGAATCAGATATCCATCATTTCTCGTGACGGACAGACAGACTATGACAAGAAGCCTAAGCGTGAAGTGGCTGCAGATATCATAGATGAATTGGTAAGAAACATTAATCGTCAGTAAGATATGAAACAACTCCTGTTCTTTATAGCTCTTGTCCTGTTGGGCTCTGACCTTCATGCACAGGAGTTGCAAGCCAAAATCAATATCAATCATCAGCAGGTGCAGACAACGGACAAGACGGTGTTTGAGAACCTGCAGCAGACGCTGGAGCAGTTTGTCAACGAACAGCAGTGGACGGCACTCCAGTTTCAGGAGAATGAGCGCATCCAGTGCTCGTTTAATATCACTGTGACGAAATATGACGCGGGCAGCAACCGTTTTACCTGTACGGCTCTGGTACAGGCAAACCGTCCTGTGTATAATTCGTCCTACAACACCACCTTATATAATAATAACGACAAGCATTTTGATTTTGAGTTCGTACAGTACGACCAGCTCAATTTCAACGAGGAGGTCATCGACAACCAGTTGGTGGCACTCTTTGCCTATTATGCCTATCTGATTATTGGCCTGGACCTGGACAGTTTCTCACCGATGGGAGGAACGGACGTGCTGCAGCGCTGCATGAACCTGACGAACAATGCGCAGAACCTTGACTTCGCAGGATGGAAATCATTTGAGGATAGCCGTAACCGTTTTGCCATCATCAATGATTACCTGGACGAGGCGATGAAGCCTTTCCGTCAGTTGCAATACGACTATTATCGTCAGGGACTGGATGAGATGGCGCAGAATGTGGAGCGCGGACGTACGAATGTGACAACGACTTTGGAAACCAACCTGAAGAAGGCGCATGAGGATAAGCCCTTGAGCCTGTTGCCACAGATCTGGACGGATTTCAAGAAGGACGAACTGGCAAATATCTATAAGGGAAAGGGCACTCAGAAGGAGAAAGAGAGTGTCTATGACGTGCTGTTTGGTATCAATGCCTCACAGAACGCTACCTGGGAAAAAATAAAGAATTAGTTATGCTGAAGCAACTATATATCAAGAACTTTACGCTGATTGATACGCTCGACATGGAGTTTCGCAGCGGTTTCTCGGTGATAACGGGTGAGACTGGTGCCGGAAAGAGTATCATCCTTGGCGCCATCGGCCTGTTGCTGGGACAGCGTGCAGACTCTAAGAGCGTGAAGATGGGCACGGATAAATGTGTCATCGAGGCCCACTTCGACTTGTCGCGCTATGGGATGGAACGTTTCTTCGACGAGAACGAGATAGAGTTTGATGCCGAGGATACCATCATCCGTCGTGAACTGACGTCGGCTGGCAAGAGTCGTGCTTTTATCAACGACACGCCTGTGGCCCTTTCTATGCTGAAGGAGCTGGGCGAGCAGTTGGTTGATGTGCACTCGCAGCATCAGAACCTGTTGCTCAACAAGCAGGACTTCCAACTGAATGTTGTGGATATCATTGCTGATGATGCCAAGGAACTGACGGACTATCAGCAGACGTATGTGCGCTATCAGGAGTTGAAGAAAGAGGAACAGCGCCTGCGTGAGGATATCGAACAGGGTCGCCAGCAGGTGGACTTCATGCAGTTTCAGTATGACGAACTGACCAATGCCCGTCTGTCGGATGGCGAACAGGAAGAACTGGAGCAGCGCAGCGAGACGATGTCGCATTCAGAGGACATCAAGACGGCCCTTTATGAGGCAGAGTCGGCGTTGTCTGGTGATGAAGGCGGTGTGGTTAGCAATCTGAAGAAAGCTGTTTCTGCCCTGCAGGGTATCGAACATGTTTATCCTGACGTGGCTGAGTTGGCAGAGCGCATGAACAGTTGTTACATTGAACTGAAAGATGCTGCTGCCGAGGTCAGTGGAAAGATGGATGATGTAGATTTTGATCCTGCGGAACTGGATATGGTGAATACACGTCTGGACAGAATCTACGAGCTGCAAAAGAAATACAAGGTGGAGCGTGTTGACCAGTTGCTTGCTATTCAGGAGGAACTTGGCCGTAAGCTCTCGAATATAGAGAATAGTGATGAGGCTCTGGCAGAGATTGAGCGACAGGTCAGTGAAACGTTGAAAGACGCACAGAGAAAGGCCGAGTTGCTCACAGAGAAACGACGTGTTGCTGCTGGCGCTATTGAGAAACAGATGCGCGAGCGACTGGTGCCTCTGGGTATGCCTAATGTGCGCTTCGAGATTGCTGTGGAGCAGGAGCCGTTGGGACGTTGTGGACAGGATAAGGTGTCGTTCCTTTTCAGTGCCAACACATCCACACCGCTGCAACCTGTATCTCAGGTGGCATCGGGTGGTGAGATTGCACGTGTGATGCTGTCGCTGAAGGCGATGATCAGTGGCGCCGTGAAGTTGCCTACCATCATCTTCGATGAGATAGATACTGGCGTGAGTGGAAAGATTGCCGAACAGATGGCGCGCATGATGTCTGAGATGGGACATTGTGACCGTCAGGTTATCAGTATCACCCACCTGCCTCAGATTGCAGCCTTGGGTTCTACACACTATAAGGTCTACAAGGACGAGACCGCTCAGGGCACTACGACGCACATGCTGATGCTTAATGATGAGGAGCGTGTACGGGAGATTGCACAGATGCTCAGTGGCAGCGATGTGTCGGAGGCGGCTATCCAGAATGCAAAAGAACTTTTGAAATTATGAAACGACTATATATGATTGTCAGCCTGCTGATGCTGACAGTGACGATAATGGCTCAGCCCTCATGGGTGAAAAAGGCTACGAAGTCGGTCTTTACGTTGAAGACGTTTACGGCCGATGGTACGCTCTTAGGCAGTGCTAATGGCTTCTATGTAGGCAAGAATGGTGAGGCTATCAGTTGTTTTGCTCCTTTCAAAGGCGCCCAGCGTGCTGTTGTGATTGATGCAGCGGGCAAGGAGTATGAGGTGGCTTGCATCCTGGGTGCTAACGAGACCTATGATGTGGCGAAATTTCGTGTGACAACGGGTAAGACGCAGCCTCTGACTGTTGCGCAGGGACAGGCACCGGCTGATGCCTCAGTATGGCTTCTGCCTTATAATCAGGTGAAGAAAGTGCCACAGGGTACTGTTCGTAAGGCTGAGACTTTCAATCAGAACTATGCTTATTACACGGTGGCTCTGCAGATGCCCGAGAATTCCGTTGGAGCGCCTTTGTTCAGCGAAACAGGTGAGGTGTTGGGCCTGATGCAGCAGCCTGCCTCATTGAAGGATACGCTGAACTATGCCGTAAGTGCCCTTTTCGCAGATAGCCTGAAGACCACCGGACTCAGTATCAACGATCCTGTGTTGCGTGCTACGGGCATCAGGAAAGCATTGCCTCAGGATGTAGGACAGGCTCAACTGTCTCTCTATATTGGTGGCGCTTCACTCGACTCGCTGGCTTATTGTCAGTTGATAGAGGACTTTATCCTGCAGTTCCCCAATCACCCTGACGGTTATACCTATCGTGCACAGCAACTGGTGAATGGCAGTCGTTTTGCGGATGCCGACCGTGATATGAAGAAAGCCTTGAAGGTGGCGGAAAAGCCTGATGAGGTGCATTACACCTGTTCTCGTCTGATGCTTCAGAAACTTTTGTATATGCCGGATCAGACCTATGACGCCTGGTCGTTTGATGGTTCTTATGATGAGGCTGGCGAGGCTTATCGCATCAATTCGTTGCCTACCTATCGCCAGCAGCAGGCTGTGGTGCGCTATGCCCAGCAGCGCTATGATGATGCCTATGCTATCTATGAGGAACTGTTTACTTCCAGCCTGCGCTCACCAGAGCTCTTCTATGCTGCCTCTGTTTGCAAGGAACAGTTGAAGGACAGTGTTGGTCAGTTGGCCTTGCTCGACAGTTGCATGGCACAGTTCTCTCGTCCTTATCTGAAAGAGACGGCACCCTATCTGCTTCACAGGGCACAGTTGCTGATGGATATGAATCGTCATCGCGAGGCTGTGACCGACCTCAACGACTACGAGGCGCTGATGAAGACGCAGCTCACCTCAAATTTCTATTATATGAAATATCAGGCTGAGATGAAGGGACGTCTGTTTCAGCAGGCACTCGATGATATCAACGAGGCTATCCGTATGACACCACAGTCGGACCTCTACTATGCAGAGAAGGCATCGCTGCAGGTTCGCGTGGGACTCTATAGCGAAGCTGTTGAGACGGCAAAGACCTGTATCCAACTGGCACCCGATCATAGCGATGGCTATCTGTTTCTGGGCTTGTCCCAGTGCTTGCTGGGCCAGAAGACAGAGGGCGTGAAGAACCTGCAGAAGGCCGGTGAACTGGGCGACCCTCAGGCAGAAGGCCTGATAGAGAAATACTCAAAGTAAATTCTCAAATCTCAAACCTCAAAGCGTATGACTTGGCAATATGTTCTGACAATCTTCGTAGGTGCTATCTTAGGTGGCACTATCGGACTGGAACGAGAGTATCGTTCCAAGGAGGCTGGTTTTCGCACCCATTTCCTTGTTGGCTTGGGCAGTGCGTTGTTTATGGTGCTTTCCATGCACGGCTTTGATGGTTTCGAGGGACAGCCAGGCGTTATCATCCAGCGTGATCCTGCCCGTATGGCAGCACAGGTGGTCAGCGGTATCGGTTTTATTGGTGCTGGTACCATCATCTTCCAGCGGAATGTGGTCAAGGGACTGACTACTGCCGCTGGTCTTTGGGTCACCTCTGCCATTGGTATGACGGCAGGTGTCGAGATGTACGATGTTGCCATTGCCGCCACGGCATTGGTACTGATTTGTCTGGAGGGTTCCAACTTCCTGCATCATCGCGTGTTTAAGTCGCAGAAGCGTGAATATGATGTGGATGAGAAAAATGAATAAATAGCAAAGAAATATATATGAACGAGAATACAGAGAAGAGAATAAATCCTTTTTTCCAGCCTTATGGCACACCTCATGATGCTGTGCCTTTCGACCGTATCCGCCTGGAGGACTATGAAGAGGCCTTCATGGAGGGTATCCGTCGTGACAATGAACAGATAGAGAAGACGATTAATAATCCAGCCAAGCCCACGTTCGATAATACCATTATTAATAAGGACGACGATACTGAGGGCTATTATGACTTGTTGGAGCGCGTGTCGACCGTGTTCTTCAACCTGCTGAGTGCAGAGACGAATGATGACATGGATGCGCTGGCTCAGAAGATGCAGCCTATCCTGACGCAGCATGCGAATGATGTGCGACTGAACGAACGCTTGTTTGAGCGCATCAAGTATGTGCATCGTCATCATCGCAAACTGACACCCGAGGAGAAAATGCTGCTCGACAACTGCTACGATGGTTTTGTGCGTAGTGGTGCACTGCTCGATAAGGAGGGAAAGGACAAACTGCGCCAGCTCACGGAAGAGGCAAGTATGCTGTCTCTCCAGTTCTCGCAGAATCTCTTGAAGGAGAATAAGGCCTATACACTGCATATCACGGACGAGAAACAGCTCGACGGCCTGCCTCAGACGGCTATTGATGCTGCAGCAGAAGAGGCTCGCCAACAGGAGAAGGAGGGTTGGATCTTTACGCTCGACTTCCCTTCCTATTCGCCGTTCATGACCTATAGCACACAGCGCGATCTTCGTCAGCAGTTGTATATGGCGAAGAATACAGAGTGTATCCACGAAAACGAGAATAACAACCTGGAAATCTGCAAGCGCATCGTCAACCTGCGTCGTGAGATAGCGCAGTTGCTGGGTTTCAGGACTTATGCCGACTATGTGCTGAAGAATCGTATGGCTGGCAACGTGAAGAGTGTCTATAAACTGCTGAACGACCTTATCGATGCCTATAAGCCTACGGCAGAAAAGGAGAGGGAGGAACTGAAGAAATCTGCCAAGGTGGATTTCGAACTGGAACCTTGGGATACCTCTTTCTATTCTCATAAGCTGCAGCTGAAGAAATATAATCTGGATGCCGAGATGCTGCGTCCTTATTTCCAGTTGGACAAGGTGATTGACGGTGTCTTCGGACTGGCTAATAAACTCTATGGCATCAGCTTCAGGGAGAACAAGGATATCCCTGTGTATCATCCTGATGTGAAAGCCTATGAGGTATTTGACAAGGACGGTTCTTTCCTGGCAGTGTTCTATGCCGACTTCCATCCGCGTAAAGGTAAGCAGGGTGGGGCATGGATGACCCAGTATCAGGGACAGTTTATTGACAAGAAGGGTGAGAATGTGCGCCCTCATGTCTCTGTGGTGATGAATTTCACGAAGCCAACAAAGGAAAAGCCTGCTCTGCTGACGTTGGGCGAGGTGGAGACTTTCCTGCATGAGTTCGGTCACTCGTTGCATGGCATGTTTGCCAACACCCGCTTCGAGAGTCTCAGTGGAACTAATGTATGGTGGGACTTCGTAGAACTGCCTTCTCAGTTCATGGAGAATTTCGCTGTGGAAAAGGAGTTCCTGCGCACCTTCGCCTTCCATTACGAAACGGGTGAGCCTTTGCCTGATGAACTGATTCGCCGTATCGTGAAGAGCCGTAACTATATGGCAGCATCGGCCTGCTTGCGTCAGGTGTCGTTCGGCCTGCTGGATATGGCTTATTATACGAAGAAGGATACCTTTACTGATGATATTATCCCATTCGAGAAGAAAGCGTGGAAAAAGGCCATCATCGGTAAGCAGCGTATGGATACCTGCATGACGGTACAGTTCTCGCATATCATGGCTGGTGGCTATGCTGCCGGTTACTATAGTTATAAGTGGGCTGAGGTACTTGATGCTGATGCTTTCTCTGTATTCAAGAAGGAAGGTATCTTCAATCAGCAGACGGCCCAGCGCTTCCGTGACGAGATACTTTCTAAGGGAGGTACGGAGAATCCTATGACGCTTTACAAGCGATTCAGGGGAGGTGAACCAACAATTGATGCATTACTGAAGAGAAATGGAATCAAACGACAAACAAAGTAAGCTGGATTCGCGCTATCTGCGTATGGCGCGTATCTGGGCAGAGAACTCGTATTGCAAGCGCCGTCAGGTCGGTGCGCTGGTGGTCAAGGACAAGATGATTATCAGCGACGGCTATAACGGTACGCCTACAGGGTTTGAGAATGTATGTGAGGACGAGAACAATATCTCGAAGCCTTATGTCCTCCATGCAGAGGCTAACGCCATTACCAAACTGGCACGCTCTAATAACAATAGTGATGGCTCAACCATCTATATCACGGCCTCGCCTTGTATAGAATGTGCCAAACTGATTATCCAGGCGGGCATCAAACGTGTGGTCTATGGCGAGAAATACCGTCTTACGGATGGTATCGAACTCCTGGAGCGTGCAGGCATTGAAGTGGTGTATATGGAGGTTTGATGTTTGATGTTTGAAATTTGAGGTTTGAGTTTTAAGGATTAATCGATGAATACAAAAAATAGATTTTCGCCCCTTTGGTTGGCTCTGGCTGTGGTGATTGGTATCGCCATCGGCACATTCTATGCTAATCATTTCTCAGGCAACCGTCTGAGTATCATCAATTCTGGCAGTAACAAACTGAATAATCTGCTTTACATTATTGATGACCAGTATGTGGATACTATCGATATGGCTGACCTCGTAGAGCAGGCTGTGCCTCAGATATTGGCGGAACTGGATCCGCATTCCACCTATTTCTCTGCTAAGGATGTGCAGATTGCCAACGATGACCTGCGTGGCTCTTTCTCTGGCGTAGGTATTGAGTTTACAATCCGCAATGACACCCTGCGTGTGCAGAATGTCATCAGCGACGGACCTGCAGAACAGGCTGGTGTGTTGGCGGGCGATAAGATCGTGACGGTAGACGACTCGGTGTTTACTGGCAAGTCGCTTACCAATGATGAGGCCATGCACCGTCTCAAGGGACCAAAGGATACCAAGGTGAAACTGGGTATCCTGCGCTATGGCGAGAAGGATTTACGCTATATCACCGTGACGCGTGGCGAGATTCCTATGAGGAGTGTCACAGCGGCTTATATGCTTGATGACAATACGGGTTATGTGAAAATTAAGAATTTTGGCGAGAATACCTATAACGAACTCTTGGTGGCGCTGGCACAGTTGACGATGGATGGCTTTCAACAGCTCACCATCGACCTGCGTGGCAATACGGGCGGCTATCTGCAGTCGGCTGTTCAGATTGCTAATGAGTTCCTGCCCAAGAATAAACTGATTGTCTATACCGAGGGACGCCGTTCTCCCCGTGAGGAGTATCGCAGTGACGGACGTGGCAGTTACAAGCAGATGCCATTGGTCATCCTGATTGACGAGGGCTCGGCTTCTGCCAGTGAGATCCTGGCGGGTGCTATTCAGGACAATGACCGTGGTACGGTCATCGGACGCCGTTCGTTTGGTAAGGGATTGGTGCAGAAACCTGTGGAGTTCGGTGATGGTTCGATGATGCGTCTCACCATTGCCCGTTATTATACGTCTTCAGGCCGTTGTATCCAGAAACCTTATACCAATGGTATGGATAAGAACTACGAGGAAGACCTGATGCTGCGCTATCAGCATGGTGAGTTCTTCTCGCAGGACAGCATCAAGCACGAAGGTCCCGAGTATCACACCAATAATGGTCGTGTGGTCTATGGCGGTGGTGGTATCACGCCTGATATCTTTGTGCCAGAGGATACCAGCGACTTCACTTCCTATTACAAAGAGGCTTCTATGTCGGGACTTATCCTGCAGTTTGGCTATGACTATACCGACCAGCATCGTGCTGTGCTGAAGGAATATGACAGTGAGGCATCACTACTGAAGTATATCAAGAAGCAGAATCTTGTAGAGCAGTTTGCACAGTATGCTGAGAAACACGGTCTGAAGCGTCGTAACCTGATGATTCAGAGGTCGCGCCGCCTGTTGGAACAGTATATCTACAGTCGTGTGATATACAACATCCTCGATGAACAGTCGTGGTTGCAGTATCTCAACGAGGACGACCCTGCTATCCGTGAGACTTTACGCGTCTTTGAGGCAGGTGAGGCTTTCCCAAAGGCACCTGACTTGAAAGGTTCGAAAGCGAAGAAGGTTGCTATGAGTTTTGACTATCGCGCCGTCCACAAATCATCCGTGGTAGTGGCAAGGGCCTAACAGAATCGTATGTCGGTAATCACTTGATTGCCGACATACTCGTTTAATCGGTTTACATATTCCTGACGGCGCATGCTCAGGTCGGCACGCAGGGCCGGTATGCGCAGCTTGACGTAGAGCGTCTGGTTGTAGATGTTCACATCGGTGGTGTAGCGCGCTATGGCTTCTCCTGCCACAACAGGCCACGCCTCAATCAGGCGCTTCTGTAGCAGAGGCGTCTCCAGACCTTGCATCCTCAGATTCTGGAGTATCAGGTCCTTGAGGGCTTTCTCGCGTCGCTTAAACATGTATCTCTCCGTCGTTTACTTCGTAGAGCTTATAGTCAAAACTGCTCTTCGACAGGATTTGGTCTATATGGTCACGATTGGTGTCGGTAATGAATATCTGACCGAACTGGTCGCTGGCCACCAGCTGGATAATCTGTTCTACACGCTGTGCATCCAGCTTGTCGAAGATGTCATCAAGCAGGAGTAGGGGCGTGGTCTGTGCATTGGTGCGTTTCAGGAACTCAAACTGTGCCAGTTTCAGGGCAATCACGAACGTCTTCTGCTGGCCCTGACTGCCTTCACGGCGCATGGGATGTCCGTCGAGCATAATCTCAAGGTCGTCACGGTGAATGCCGTGCAGGGAATAGCCCACGGCTCTGTCCTTGAAGCGGTCGCGCTGAATCACCTCCAGCAAGGGACCGCGCTGACAATGTGATGTGTATTTCAGTGACACCTGTTCGTGTCCACCGGATATGGTCTCATAGAACTGTTGAAACAATGGTATCAGCTGTTCTACGAAGTCCGCACGTTTCTGATAGATTATCTCACCCTCGCGTGCCATCTGTTCTTCCCATAGCGACAGGAGTTCCGGGTCTGGCTCGCGGTCTTCTATCTTCAACATCGCGTTACGCTGCTGCAATGCTTTGTTGTAACGGTTCAGGGATTCCAGATAGGGATGGTCCAACTGTGAGATGACGACATCCATCAGTCGGCGTCGTTCCTCACTGCTCCCCTCAATCAACTGGATATCTGCAGGTGATATGAGTACGATAGGTATCAGTCCGATGTGCTCAGAAAGACGTTGGTAGGCCTTCTTGTCGCGTCTGAACACCTTCTTCGTACCTCGCTTCATGCCACAGTGGATGGTGAAGGTTGAGTTTTGAGGATTCTTGCGTCCCTCCGGTAGCAAGCGAGCGGAGCTCGAGCGGAGGTCTGAGGTCTGATATTCCCCTTCCAGCATGAAGAAATCCTGGTCGTGACGTATCACGAGAGAGTCCTGTGTGGTCTGTGCCGAATGACAGAACGACAGGAAATACACGGCATCCAGCACGTTTGTCTTGCCCGCTCCGTTGTGACCAATGAAGCAGTTGATATTGGGCGACAGTTCCAGTGTTGCCTCCTGAATATTCTTATAATTGATGATTGAAAGGTGCTCTAATATCATCCCTTGGATTCTAATTTTGCTGCAAAATTACTGCTTTTAAGGCTTAAAAACAAAAAAGTCGGCAATAAATTTCATTATGTGCAACTTTTTCTGTAATTTTGCGCCCGCAATTTATAGCGAATCTAAAAATAAATATTATAATGGCAGATACAAATTTTTCAAATGGTGCTCCTGCTGCAAACGAGCACAGTCAGAATGAGGCTTTGATCCTCAAGTACAAAAATGTGATTATCATCGCTGTGGTAGCTTTGATCGTATTGGTAAGCGCAGGCTTCTTCTATAAGAGCTATTCTGCTGACCAGTTCAAGAATGCCAGCACAGAGATGTCAAAGGCTCAGGAGTATTTCAGCAATGCTATTGCTCAGGGCGATACCGTGATGTTCCAGAAGGCTCTGAATGGCGATGGCGCTAACGAGGGTTTCGTTGCTTTGGCAGAAGAGGGTGGCAAGGTAGGTAATCTGGCTAACCTCTACGCTGGTCTTTGCTATGCTCATCTGGGCAATATGCAGGAGGCTGCTTCTTATCTCGAGAACTACGATGCTGCTGACGATGCCATGGTTTCACCTGCTGCTGTTGGTGCCCTGGCTGATGTAAAGGCTTCTCTGGGTGAGCTCGATGAGGCTGTTGAGCTGTTCAAAAAGGCTGCCGACAAGGCTGACAACAACACACTCTCTCCTCAGTTCCTGATTAAGGCTGGTGAGATTCTGGAGAGCCAGGGTAAGAAGGAAGATGCCTTGAAGCTCTACGAGCAGATCAAGGCTAAGTACCTGAACTCTATGGAGTATGGTAAAATCGATGCTTATATTGAGCGCGTAAAATAATGGCTACCGCATTACATAATCTGAGCGACTACGACTTCAACGCCGTGCCCGATGCTTCGAACATGATTTTCGGCATTGTGGTGGCTGAGTGGAACCCTGAGATTACAGGAGCCCTGCTTGAAGGTTGCGTGGCTACGCTCGAAAAGCACGGCGCACTGACTGAGAATATCCACGTGAAGACCGTTCCAGGTTCATTCGAACTGATTTACGGTGCTCACCAGATGACTCTCAATGATGGCTACGATGCCGTCATCGTCCTTGGAAGTGTGATTCGTGGCGAGACACCTCACTTCGATTATATCTGCGAAGGTGTCACAGCAGGTATCGCACGCCTGAATGCAACAAGCAATATTCCCGTCATCTACGGACTGCTTACCACTAACGACCTGCAGCAGGCTAAGGACCGTGCAGGAGGCAAGTTCGGTAACAAGGGTGATGAATGTGCTGTGGTTGCTATCAAAATGGCTAAATTCTAATTAATTACACATAGTTGGCAGGTGTGACCTTTGGGTTGCACCTGCTTTCTTTTAACCTAAACACAATGAAAATGAAACAGATTATTTTTGCTGCACTTCTTTTGATGTGTCCCGCTATGGCTGTTAATGCCGCTGAGTTATCGAACGATACTGTGGTTATCGAAAAGGTCGCTGATGTGGTGAACCTGGATTCTGACGATGACTTCTGGAAGGACAAGCACGTCATGATTAAGTCGAAGAGCCAGAAGTGGGATGTTGATCCATATATGTACCTTGGTTTCAACACCATGCTTGGAGCTCCCTCGGAATATAAGTTCAACCTGTGGCCTTCTTTTGACCTTGGCTTTGGTCTGCTGGGTGAGTGGATGCCCTATGGTAAAAAGAATGTATGGGGCCTGGGTATTGGTATTGACTGGCGCTATTATCGCATGGACGATGCCACATATTGGGAAAAGGACCTCACCACGGGTGTGATGGGCCTTACGGATTATCAGGTACTTCAGTCTGATCGTCGTACCTCGCTTTCTGAATTCAGTCTTCAGGTACCTGTTACCTATACCCATTATTTCGATAAGGAGTTGGACTGGGGTGTTACCTTGGGTGCTATCGTAAATTTCAATACCGGTGCTCATGTAACCCGTGAGTTTACCTACCAGGACGAGGACTATGAAGTGGAGACTGGTTCTATCCACCAGCGTCCTGTTACCGTTGACGGTCTGCTGATGGTGCATACACCTGGCGATGTCGCCATCTATTGCAGGTACTGCCCCATGAAATTCTTCCGTGATGGCTATGGTCCAAAGATGAATCAGCTCAGCTTCGGTATCTATTTCTAACCCAACTTTCTTTATCATGAAACTGATATCTTGGAATGTAAACGGTCTTCGCGCTTGCGAGGGTAAGGGCTTCAGCGATGCTTTCCGTGCGCTGGATGCTGATTTCTTCTGCCTGCAGGAGACGAAGATGCAGCCTGGACAACTGGACCTGCATTTTGATGGGTACGAGTCATACTGGAACTCTGCCGAGAAGAAAGGGTATAGTGGAACGGCTATCTTCACCAGGCATCAACCACTCAATGTGACGTATGGTATTGGTATCGATGAGCACGATCACGAAGGACGTGTCATCACACTCGAGATGGAAAAGTTCTTCCTGGTGTGCTGCTATACGCCCAACTCACAGGATGGCTTGAAGCGTCTGGACTACCGCATGCAGTGGGAGGATGATTTCCGTGCTTACCTGATGCGCTTGGATGAGCAGAAACCAGTAATCCTTTGTGGCGACCTGAATGTGGCTCACGAGGAGATAGACCTGAAGAATCCGAAGACCAACCGTATGAATGCCGGTTTCACGGATCAGGAACGTGAGAAGTTCAGCACCCTGTTGGCCTCTGGTTTCACCGATACCTTCCGTTGGAAGTATCCGGAACAGGTTACCTACTCATGGTGGTCGTACCGTTTCCAGGCCCGTCAGAAGAATGCCGGCTGGCGTATCGACTATTTCGTGGCTTCCAACCGTTTGCAGCCGCAAATCGTCGATGCCAAGATACATACGGATATCCTGGGCTCCGATCACTGTCCTGTGGAACTGGAACTGAGTATCTGATTTTTCAGAACCCTGTCTCTTATTATCATAAGGTTCTCGAAGAAATTCCGGGAGCCTTTTTTTGTTTTGGTATGCTAGTAATCCGATTATTAAATGTGATTTTTGATAAATGTTGATGTTAGTTTCGGGGTTTTAGAAAAGAATTATTATCTTTGCACCTTGTAAACTAAAAACCATACAGGATATGCTAAATAACAACAAGGCATTTGTTTATTTCATCTGCTCTGTGTCGGCTATGGGCGGTCTGCTCTTTGGCTATGACTGGGTAGTGATAGGCGGTGCAAAACCTTTCTATGAATCATTTTTCGGAATAGCAGGTAATACGTGGCTACAAGGCGTTGCGATGTCAACGGCCCTGGTAGGCTGTCTGATAGGTGCCATGGTAGCCGGTGCCCTGGCCGACAGGTACGGACGCAAACCACTGTTGACCACAGCAGCCGTACTGTTCACGGTCTCTGCTATAGGCACAGGTCTTTTTGATGATTTCACCTTATTTAATATAGCGCGCTTCATTGGTGGCGTGGGTATTGGCGTGGCTTCGGCCTTGTCGCCCATGTATATTGCCGAAGTGAGTCCGGCGCATATCCGTGGACGCATGGTGAGTCTGAACCAGATGACCATTGTCCTTGGTATCCTTGGTGCGCAGATCGTCAATATGCTGTTGGCCCGCGATACCTCTATAGTTGAGAACGCAGCATGGAATTTAGAGTGGGGCTGGCGCTGGATGTTCTGGGCCGAGACCGTGCCGGCAGGCTTGTTCCTTGTGATGAGTTTCTTTATACCGGAGAGTCCTGTGTATCAACAGATGAAGGCTGCGACAATGTCGCAGCATACAGGACAGAAGGCTGGACTGAAGGAACTCATGGAGAGCAAATATAGTAAGGTGTTGTTGCTAGGCCTCGTCATCGCCGTGTTCCAACAGTGGTGCGGCACGAATGTGATTTTCAATTATGCCCAGGAAATATTTGTGGGAGCCGGCTATGATGTCGATGGCATGTTTATCGATATTGTTATCACAGGCATTGCCAACGTGGTATTCACCTTTGTAGCCCTGTATACCATCGAGAAATGGGGACGTCGCACGCTGATGCTGATTGGCGCAGGCGGACTGGGACTCATCTATCTGACATTGGGAACCTGCTATTTCCTGGAGGTGAAAGGCGTGATGATGGTGGTACTCGTGGTGACGGCTATCTCTGTATATGCCATGACATTAGGACCTGTCACGTGGACGCTGCTGGCAGAAATCTTTCCCAATCAGATTCGTGGCGTGGCTATGGCCGTGTGTACCTTCGCCCTGTGGGTGGGCTGTTGCACCTTGACGTTCTCGTTCCCGTCGATGAACGCCGCCCTAGGTTCCAGTGGCACCTTCTGGATCTATAGCGCCATCTGTGTGTGCGCCTTTATCTTCCTCTGGCGACGCTGTCCTGAGACGAAAGGAAAGACTTTAGAACAATTAGAAAAAGAATTAGTATGATAAAAGCCTGGAGAGAAATTGTTACTATTCCTACCTATGAAATAGGAAAGGCAGAGAAGAATCCGATATTTCTGGAGAAACGTGTCTATCAAGGCTCCAGTGGCGTGGTTTATCCCTATCCTGTCATTGAGTCGATAGCCAATGAGCCCACGCCCCACGAGTGGAATGTGGTGTTTCTGGAAAACGAGTATATCAAAGTGATGGTGATGCCCGAACTGGGTGGACGTATCCAGATGGCGTACGACAAGATCAAGCAGCGCCACTTTGTGTATTACAATCACGTTATCAAACCTGCCCTTGTGGGACTGACAGGTCCCTGGATCAGTGGTGGTATCGAGTTCAACTGGCCTCAGCACCACCGTCCGTCAACCTATCTGCCTGTGGACTGCGACATCGTGGAGAATGAAGATGGCAGTGTGACGGTATGGGTGAACGAGATGGAGCGTATGTTCCACCAAAAAGGTATGGCAGGCTTTACGCTTCGTCCCGGTTGCGCCTATCTGGAGATACAGGGACGCGTCAGCAATCGTACGTCATTGCCTCAGACCTTCCTCTGGTGGGCAAACCCTGCCGTGGAGGTGAATGATGCCTACCAGAGCGTCTTCCCACCCGATGTCAACGCGGTGTTTGACCACGGAAAGCGTGCCGTGTCGAGTTTCCCCATCGCTACGGGTACCTATTACAAGATGGATTACTCGGCAGGTGTGGACATCTCGAACTATAAGAATATCCCTGTGCCTACGAGTTATATGGCAGTCAACTCAAAATATGATTTTGAGGGTGGCTATGAGAACGATACCAAGGGCGGTATGCTCCATGTGGCCAGTCATCATTTCTCGCCAGGCAAGAAACAGTGGACATGGGGTAATGGTGACTTTGGAAGAGCGTGGGACCGGAATCTTACAGACATGTATGAGGACAAAGGTTTCCGTCCCTACATCGAGCTGATGGCTGGCGTTTATACGGAGAACCAGCCCGACTTCACATGGCTGATGCCCTATGAGGAGAAACAGTTTACGCAGTATTTCATGCCTTATCGTGAGATTGGTATCGTGAAGCAGGCCAACAAGGATTTCGTCCTGAATATCGAGAAGACCGAGGGCGGCGTCAGTTTCAAGGTGCTGGCCACATCGGAGCAGACGGCACGTGTGCTGCTGCGGAACAAGAGCGGAGAAACCTATTTTGACCAGACTTTGACGCTGTCGCCCGAGGCTGTCATTGAGCAGGCGGTAGCGTGTCCCGCTGTTTCGCTGAACGATCTGACACTGTCAATCACTAAGGCTGATCATATCTCTCATCAGTCATCTCTCATCTGGGAAGCAGAACCCGATGATATCCGTCCTATTCCCGATGCTGCGGAAGCGGCCCTGTCGCCACAAGACACAAAGACCAACGACCAGCTATATCTCACAGGTCTGCACCTGGAGCAATACCGTCATGCCACATGGAGTGCCCTCGACTATTATGAGGAGGCACTGCGCAGGGACCCCAATGATGTGCGTTGCCTGAACCAGACGGGACTATGGTATCTGCGTCGCGGTCGTTTTGACAAGGCAGAGACCTGTCTGCGCAGGGCTGTGAAGATATGGCAGAAACGTAATCCGAATCCCTATGATGGTGAGGCACTTTTCAACCTCGCCCTGACATTGAAATACCAGGGTAGGGCAGACGAGGCCTATGGCCTGTTCTGGAAGTCTACCTGGAATAAGGCGTGGGCAGACGCAGGTTACTTCGAAGCCGCTTGTATCAGTGTGTCCCAGCAGCGTTACGACGATGCGCTCGACGAGTTGAACCGTTCTCTCATCTTCAATAGTTGCAATCACAAGGCACGTGCGCTGAAGGCTGCGGTGCTGCGTCTGCTGGGTCGTCAGGAGGAGGCTCTGGCATGGATTGAGGATAGTCTTGCACTGGATCACTTTAACTACGGCTGTCGTTATGAGAAGTTCCTGCTTACAGGCGACGATACGCTGAAGATGCTGATGCGCAAGAGTTGTGAGAACTACGAGGAACTGGCATTGGATTATGAACAGGCCGGACTGCATGATGAGGCTATGGCCATCTGGAAGATGGCGGAAGAAGAGGGTGCCGTGAGTCCGATGACCTATTATTATATGGGAAGCCTTGAGCAGGCGGAGAAACAACCTGCTGACTATTGCTTCCCCAACCGACTGGAGGCTGTCGTTGCCTTGGAAAGAGCAAAACAGCAGAATCCACAGGGTGCCAAGGCGCCTTACTATCTGGGATGCCTCTACTACGACAAGCGTCAGTATGACCTTGCCATAGAGAACTGGGAACTGTCGGCAAAACTCAATCCTGAGTTCCCTACCGTATGGCGTAACCTGGCGTTGGCCCGCTTCAACAAGCAGCATAAGCCTGACGAGGCGGTGGCATACATGGAGAAGGCCTTCCATTTGGATGAGACGGATGCCCGCGTGTTCATGGAGTTGGACCAGCTCTATAAGCGTATACAGAAACCTCATGCCGAACGATTGGCATTTCTGCAGCAGTATCCCCAGCTGATAGCTCAGCGCGATGACCTTGTACTGGAGGAGATTACCCTGCTGAACCACTTGGGACGCCATGAGGAGGCGATGAAGAAACTCGATGCCCATCAGTTCCACCCATGGGAAGGTGGCGAAGGTAAGGTGAGCGGACAGTATCAGATTTGCAGAATAGAGCTCGCTAAACAGGCGCTCGTGCGTGGTGAAAAGGAGAAGGCTACGAAGTTGTTGGAGGAGTGTCTGGTGTTCCCGTCGCATCTTGGCGAAGGCAAACTCTATGGCGCACAGGACAATGACTTCCTTTATTTCCTCGGGCGTTATGAAGAGGGCACCGTTGGTCCTACCGAACCGGCTGCTGCCATGTATTATAATGATGCGAAGCCCGATAAGATATTCTATGCTGCCCTGTGCTATCGCAAACTGGGACAGGAGGATAAGGCGCGCGGCCTGTTCTATAAACTGGTGAACTATGGTAAGCAGCATCTCTTCGACCACGTCACGATGGACTATTTCGCTGTGTCGCTGCCCGACCTGCTGATATGGGATGGTGACCTTGACCAGCAAAACCGCATCCATTGCCTCTACATGCTTGCCCTGGGCTATTATGGCCTGGGCGACAAGACGCATGCAGAGCGCTATCTCAAGGAGGTGGAGCGTGAGGATATTAATCATTTTGGCGCAAAGACCCTGCGCTCGTTGATGAACATGTAAAATATTTACGGATATGAAAAAACTGATTTCACTGTCGGCGCTGCTACTGATGATTTGCCTGTCGGTAGGCGCACAGACCAAGACCGTTGCTGTGTTGGGCGACTCGTATTCCACTTTCGAAGGGGCTATCCCTGAGGGAAATGCCATCTGGTATTTCAAGCAGAACAATCCCAATCTGACTGATGTGAACAGCGTGGAGCAGACCTGGTGGACACTGCTCGCCAGGCAGAAGGGGTGGAAACTGGGAATGAATAATTCCTATAGTGGTTCTACCATCTGTAACACGGGTTACAACAAGGATGACTATAGCGACCGCTCGTTTACCAAACGTATGGACAACCTGGGCGAGAACCCTGATGTCATCCTGATTTTCGGTGCCACGAACGACAGTTGGGCGCATTCCCCTATTGGTGAGTTCAAGTATGAGAATATCACCAAGGAGGACCTGTGGTCGTTTCGTCCTGCTATGGCATATATGCTGGGCTGGATGAAAGAGCACTATGCCAAGTCGGCTATCTATTTCCTGCTGAACGACGGGTTGAGTGCCGACGTCACGGAGTCGTCAAAGACTATCTGTGAACACTATGGTGTGAAATGCATTGAGTTGCAGGGTATTGCTAAGAAGGCTGGACACCCCTCAGTGAAGGGTATGCAGCAGATTGCAGAACAAGTAGGACAGGTGATTGAATGAGAAAAGAACTGATTCTTTCTGCGCTCGCCATGCTGCTGGGTATGGGAGGTGTGCAGGCTCAGATGGTGATGGATTTGCAGGGTCCCTGGGACTTTGCCCTTGGTGATTCCGCACATTACGATGACTACGTGGTGCTGCCTGGCTCGCTGCTCACCAACGACAAGGGGCATGAGGTGGATATCCACACGCAGTGGACGGGCTCGCTCTATGACTCGTCGTATTTCTATAACCCGTATATGGAACCCTACAGAAGGAAGGGACAGATGAAGTTCCCCTTCTTCCTGACACCCGAGAAACATTATGTGGGTAATGCCTGGTACAGACGCTATGTGTATATCCCCAAGGAATGGAGCGACCAGCGTATCACGCTCTTCCTGGAGCGCCCGCATATAGAGACTACTGTCTTTGTCAACGGTCGCGAGGTGGGCCATCAGATGTCGCTTTCCGTACCCCATCGCTATGATGTGACGAAATATGTCAGAAAGGGTGAGCGCAACGAGATAGCTATCCGTGTGTATAATGGAATTGAGAATGTGTGTGTGGGACAGGACTCGCATTCCGTGACTGACCAGACACAAGGCAACTGGAACGGTATCACTGGACGTATTGAACTGCAGGCACAGTGGAAGAAGTTGAATATCAAGCGCGTGCGTGTGACCCCTCATATCAAGGAGGGTGCCGTCACCGTGGAGGTACAGTTGGAGAATCATGTGGACGGCCTGCGCTTCTTCCCCATCAACGACTATAACGTGTCGGCCAATATCAAGTACATGAACGACGGAAAGGTGGGTAAGATGGTGCGCGGCTCTACAGTCATTGCAGAGGGCAGTAACATCAAGTTCAAGTTCTACCTGGGACGTGACGTAAAATACTGGGATGAGTTCCATCCTAACTTGTATCGCCTGACGGTGTCGGCTGGTGAGACGGTCTATGAGACACAGTTCGGCTTGCGCGAGATAAAGGCAGAGGGGCGTCAGCTCTATATCAATAACCGTCCGCTTTTCCTTCGTGGCACCGTGGAGAACTGCTGTTTTCCAGAGACAGGCTTTCCCCCAACCGACGAGGATGAGTGGATGCGTATCTTCAAGAAATGCAAGGAGTATGGTCTCAACCACGTACGCTTTCATAGCTACTGTCCTCCCGAGGCAGCTTTTGCTGCTGCCGACCGTGTGGGTATCTACCTGCAGCCGGAAGGTCCGTCGTGGCCTAATCATGGTGTGAAGCTGCGTCGTGGTCAGGCGATAGACAAGTATCTGTTGGAGGAGTCAAAACGTATTGTCGATGAATATGGTCATCACCCCTCGTTTGTGATGATGGCTGCCGGCAACGAACCTGCCGGCGACTGGGTATCCTATTGTAACGACTGGGTGAAGCAGATGCATGAGTACGACTCGACAAAGGTGTACTGCGGTGCATCGGTAGGTGGCGGCTGGGCCTGGGACAGTGGTTCGGAATTCCATGTGAAGGGTGGCGCCCGCGGACTTGACTGGGACAGGAAGGCCCCGTCGAGCGATGACGACTACTTCAGTGGCATAGAGTATCCTCGCAACTATAAAGGAACGACACCTAATAATTCTCCCATCATTGCCCACGAACAGGGACAGTGGTGTGCATTCCCTGACTTTAAGGAAATAGCACAGTATA
>Ga0256406_1002006_pt1 | contig 30494 bp, 24 predicted proteins | sample RumenRJG_03DNA_FD_185986 | JGI IMG/M metagenome (GOLD analysis project Ga0256406, IMG submission 185986) | Bovine rumen microbial communities from Lethbridge, Alberta, Canada - RJG_03 | ecosystem: Host-associated > Mammals > Digestive system > Stomach > Rumen | place: Canada: Alberta | collected... | reverse complement strand
TCCTCTTCCGCCACCGTGAAGGTCTTGTCGCCGGAATAGGAATAAGTCCCTGTCTCGGGGATGGTCAGCGGCTGATGTTTTTCCCGCATGAGGCGTTCCACGACGATGTTTCCACGGTCGAAAAGCAGTTCGTGGGTGTCGGAGCGAAACATCTTCCCCGTCGTGGCGTGAAGGTTGTCGTAGATTTGTTCTATCTGCTGGGGTTTGAAGCCGTAATCTTCCAGTAGGAGGTACAGGTGTTCTTCGTTTTTGATTAATGCTATGGAGATGAATATAGGTCTGTGTGTGCTGAAGAGGTCGAAGTCGCTGGTCCGTTCTTCCATCACGCGGTCGATGATGGCTGCCGCATCGCGCATGCGGTCGGCGGTCTTGGCGATGCTCTTGCGCACGGAGGGGTTGATGGTCTCCAGCAGCGGCAGTACGTTGAGCCGGATTTTGTTTCTCACCACGTCGTCCACGAGGTTCGAGCTGTCGGTGATGTAGTCTTGCCCGATGCTGCTGAGATAGTCTTCTATCTCCATCCGACTGACGCCGAGCAGCGGTCGGTAGAAGATTTCGTTGACTGGTGTGATGCCGCGCAAGCCATGAATGCCTGTGCCGCGGATGAGATTGATGAGCAGTGTCTCGACGGAGTCGTCGCGGTGGTGGGCGATGCACACTCCGGCATACCCATATTTCCAGAACATCTTATAGAAATACGTATAGCGCAGCTGTCGGGCAGCCATCTCGATGCTTATCTTGCGCTTGGCGGCATAGGCGCGGGTGTCGAAATTTGTCTGATGCATGAAGATGCCTTTCTCCTTGCACAGCTGCTTGCAAAACTTGGCGTCCCTGAGCGACTCTTCGCCACGGAGATGGAAATTGCAATGTGCAGCTTTCACGCGATAGCCCAATGCCTGCATGGCGCACAGCAGCGCCACGCTGTCGGCTCCGCCCGAGAGTGCCACCAGGTAGGTGCCTTCCTTCTGAAGCATCTGGTGCTTGGCGATGAAGGCTGAAACTTTCTTCAGGAAATCGCTGTTCGACATATCCGCTGGTGTGTGTGTTATTCGACGTACAAGACGAGTCCTTTCAGGTACTCGCCTTCGGGGTGGTAGATATTGACGGGATGGTCGGCGGGCTGATGCAGCTGATGCAATATCCGCACCTTGCGTCCCGACTGTGCGGCAGCGGTGAAGACGGCGTTGCGGAAGTGGTCTTTCGTGACCACCTGGCTGCAGCTGAACGTGAAGAGGATTCCTCCCTCGCGTATCCGCTCGAAAGCCTTGGCGTTGAGGCGTGTGTAGCCTTTCAGCGCATTGTGGAGCGCTCCGCGGTGCTTGGCAAAGGCTGGCGGGTCAAGCACGATGAGGTCGTAGCGCCCGTCGATACCGTCGAGAAACTTGAAGGCATCTTCGCAAAACGCCTGATGACGGCTGTCGTCGGGGAAGTTGAGGGCGATGTTCTGGCGGGTCAGCTCAATGGCTTTGGCGCTGCTGTCCACCGAATGCACCGTCTGCGCACCACCGCGCATGGCATAGAACGAGAAGCCACCCGTGTAGCAGAACATGTTCAGCACGTCCCTACCCTTGGCATATTTTTCCAACAGGAGGCGGTTCTCGCGCTGGTCGATGAAAAAGCCCGTCTTCTGCCCTTTCAGCCAATCGACATGGAAGCGCAAGCCGTTCTCAACAGCCGTATCGTCGGCACTCCCGCCAATGATAAAGCCATTCTCCTGCCCCAAATCTGCCTTGAAGGGGAGCGTCGTCTCACTCTTGTAGAAGACGTTGGCGATTCTGCCTTCCATCACGCTGACGAGCGTTTGGGCTATCTCGTGGCGTGAGACGTGCATTCCTACGCTATGTGCCTGCACGACCGCCGTCTTGCCATAGCAGTCGATGACCAACCCCGGCAGGAAGTCGCCCTCGCCGTGCACCAGACGGTAGGTGTCGTTGCCCGTCACGTCAGCCAAACCTACGGCAATGCGCATCTGCAAAGCCGCCTTCAGCCGGCGCTCCCAGAAGGCTTCGCCCACCTCCTCGTCGTCGAACGAAAGCACACGCACGGCAATGGAGCCCACCTGATAGTGACCAACGGCAATGAAATCGCCATCGACGGTCAGCACGCGCACCACTTCGCCCTCGCCGATGCCCTCATCCACATGATGAATCGCACCCGAGAAAATCCACGGATGAAAGCGCTTGAGACTTTCCTCCTTACCCTTCTTCAGATATACTTTCCTGTACATATTCCTCTTTCTTTGCTTCACTTATAACGAGCTGATAATCACCCGTCTCCCGCAATCGGTTATATTCATTGTACAAATTGATGCACGCCCACGCATCGGTGGCAGCATAGCGTTTCTGCTTCTCCGACAACGTGTCGCTCTCCCAGTTCGAGAGCTGCTGCCGTTTGCTGATTTTCTCGTGGAAAAGATTGGCATAGAGTTTCTGCAGACTCTTGTCCTCGATGCCTATCTCGGTCATCAAGTCCTGCAAATCGGCAAAACGCCCCGCCGTGAAGGCTCCCAGACGGTGGAGAGAAAGCAAATCATCGTGCAACGACAAGCCCACCTTCAGCGTCCTCTTGTCCTCCAGCAGCCGCACCACCGACGGCACCAAGCCCAAGCGGTTCAGACGGAAGAGGAAACAGCGCTGCGGCGTTGCCACCTGAAGGAGCGCCACCCGGTTCTGCTTGCCTTTCCTGAACGAGGGGCGCGTCTCCGTATCAACGCCCAAAAGCGGATGGGAAAGCAGAAAATCAACGGCACGGTCAGCCTCGGCAGCATCGACAATCACCACCACTTCACCCGGGAAAAGCACCTGAGGCAAACCGCCTATCAGAGCCTTGTCATATTTATTGTAGATGACTTTTTTCATCAACCACTCTCTTTTGAAAGTGCAAAATTAAAAAAAAGTTGCGAATTTATCGGCTTTTCTAACTTTTTTCCTTACTTTTGCATGTAAATTCACAACAACATATTCCACATGGCAAAGAAAAAGAAAACGGCGCAAAAGAAAAAATCATTCCTCGAAGCATTGGGCGCCCGCAATATATTTCAAAAGAACGAAACATTCAACTTCGTCTCAGGCATCGTCCTGATACTGCTGGCGATAGTCATGGTCATCGCCTTCATCTCCTATTTTTCTACGGGCGAAGCCGACCAAAGTCTGGTGACCGATTTGCGACCGGGCGAAATAGAAAACACGGCGCGCAGCTTCCAGAACGCCTGCGGGTCGGTGGGAGCCATCGTTTCCTACTTCTTCATCTCCCGCTGCTTCGGAATAGCCGCGTTCACGATTCCCTTATTCCTCATCATCTGCGGACTCAAACTCATGAACGCCTACCAGCTGAACCTCTGGAAATGGTTTTTCAGCCTCGCCATCATCACCATCTGGTGCTCGGTTACTTTCGCAAAGTTCCTCAAACCCATCTTCGGCGACCGCATATTCAACCCCGGCGGAGACCACGGAGCGCACGTCTCGCAATGGATTGAGAACGTCATCGGAGCACCGGGACTCATCGCGCTGCTGCTCATCGTGGCACTCGCCTTCCTCGCTTTCGTCAGCTCCGAGACCATCAATATCATTCGGAAGATGTTCAATCCGTTCGGCTATCTGAAAAAAATACCCTTCGAAATCACCAACAATTCATCAAAAGAATCTAAGACCGCAGAAGTGGGAACCTTCGACGACGGGGAAACAACCAATGAAGCCGGCACTTCACAAGAGGAATACCTTCATCCACAAGAACAGGAAGAGGAAAAGCCGATTGCAGAAGAACCCCTCAGCAATGAAGGCGAGAACAACTCGAACGGGTTGGGCATGAAGGTTGAAGTGATGAAAGAAGAGGAAAAAGCCGATGGGAAGACCGTGGCAAACGTGGACATCAACACGCCCATCAACCCCCGCGAGCCCTTCACAAGATACAAATTCCCGACGCTCGAACTGCTCAAGAAATACGAAGACGACGGAAAACCATATATCGACCGCGACGAACAGGAGTCGAACAAGAACCGAATCATCCGCGTACTCAACTCATTCGGCGTGCAAATCAGCGAGATACGGGCAACCATCGGACCGACCATCACCCTCTATGAAGTGACACCGGCACCAGGCGTGAAGATTTCGAGAATCAAAAACCTGGAAGACGACATCGCCCTCTCGCTCTCAGCCATGGGCATACGCATCATCGCACCGATACCGGGAAAAGGAACCATCGGTATCGAAGTGCCCAATGCCAAGGCAAATGTCGTCTCCATGCAGAGCATTCTCAACTCGAAGAAGTTCCAGGAAGCGGAAAAGAGCATGGAACTGCCCATGGCGCTCGGAAAAACCATCATGAACGAGGTCTATATGGTAGATTTGGCAAAGGTTCCACACCTGCTCGTGGCAGGAGCGACCGGTCAGGGAAAGTCGGTCGGCATGAACGCCATCATCACTTCGCTGCTTTACAAGAAACATCCCAACGAGCTGAAGTTCGTGCTCATCGACCCGAAAAAAGTCGAATTCAGCGTCTATAGCCCCATAGCCGACCACTTCATGGCGGCGCTGGACGAGAACATGGACGAACCTATCATCACCGACACATCGAAAGTAGTGAGAACGCTCAACGGACTCTGCGTGTTGATGGACCGCCGCTATGACCTGCTCAAAAAAGCCGGAGCGCGAAACATCAAAGAATACAACACCAAATTCCTCAACCATCGGCTCAGTCCCAAAGACGGACATGCTTTCATGCCCTACATCGTGGTCATCATCGATGAGTTTGCCGACTTGATTATCACCGCAGGAAAAGAAGTAGAAACGCCCATCACGCGAATCGCACAGTTGGCACGAGCCGTCGGCATACACATGGTCATTGCCACACAGCGACCATCAACCAAAGTCATCACCGGTGGAATCAAAGCCAACTTCCCCGGACGCATCGCCTTCAAGACAGCTCAACGCATCGACTCCAGTATCATCCTCGACCGCACGGGAGCCAACCAACTCATCGGTCGCGGTGACATGCTCTGTCTCGTAGGCAACGAACCGGAACGCGTACAATGCGCCTTCGTTGATACACCCGAAGTGGAACGCATCAACGAACACATCTGTAACCAACCTGGTCCGCAGCACCCGTTTGAAATTCCTGAACCCATCGTGGAAGAAAGCGCAGGCGGAGGCGGCTCATTCGACGCCAACGCACAGATAGACCCGCTCTTCAACGAGGCGGCACGCTCCATCGTCTCCTCGCAACAAGGCTCAACGAGCATGGTTCAACGGCGCTTCTCTATCGGCTACAACCGTGCCGGACGACTGATGGATCAACTCGAACAGGCAGGAATCGTGGGCGTGGCACAAGGCAGCAAGCCACGCGAAGTGCTCATACAAGACCTCAACACGCTCGAGCAACTGCTAAAAAGCATCAATCAGTAATAACTTTAATTGGCAATTATCTAGTTTTTATCTTATACATATTAATTATATTATAAAATTAAAGTAAACATGGGATGGAGATTTCGCAAACGAATTAAAATATTACCAGGTATTTATCTTAATGTAAGTAAAAGTGGATTAGGCTTAAATGTTGGTCCTAAAGGTTCTAATATTACTTTTAGTTCTAAAGGAACATACTTAAATACAGGTATTCCTGGATCAGGGATATACCGAAGAGACAGGATTTCAAAATCCTCATCACCTGCAGATAATCTTCAAAATAACATATCAAAAGAGAAAACTGATATTTTATATCCTCAGTCCCCAAATATACATATTACAAATATTAAGACAAAAAAACAACCTCATTTGAATCATGGGGATCAAAATCCAACAAATCCCACAGAACAGGTGGACCTCAACACACCCATTAACCCGAGAGAGCCGTTCACACGCTATAAATACCCGACACTCGACCTGCTCAAGAAATACGATAACGACAGCAAGCCCTACATTGACCGCGACGAACAGGAGACGAACAAAAACCGAATCATTCGCGTGCTCAATTCTTTCGGCGTGCAAATCAGCGAGATACAGGCAACCATCGGACCGACCATCACCCTCTATGAAGTCACTCCCGCACCTGGTGTGAAAATCTCGAGAATCAAAAACCTGGAAGACGACATCGCCCTCTCGCTCTCAGCCATGGGCATACGCATCATCGCACCGATACCGGGAAAAGGAACCATCGGTATCGAAGTGCCCAACGCCAAAGCCAATATCGTCTCCATGCAGAGCATCCTCAACTCGAAGAAGTTCCAGGAATCAACCTTCGACCTTCCCATTGCACTCGGAAAGACCATCATGAACGAGGTGTTCATGATTGATTTGGCAAAGATTCCACACATGCTCGTGGCAGGAGCAACCGGTCAGGGAAAGTCGGTCGGAATGAACGCCATCATCACTTCGCTGCTCTACAAGAAACATCCCAACGAACTGAAGTTCGTGCTCATCGACCCGAAGAAGGTGGAATTCAGCGTCTATAGTCCCATAGCCGACCATTTCATGGCTGCGCTGGACGAGAACATGGACAAACCTATCATCACCGACACCTCGAAAGTAATCAAGACCCTGAACGGACTCTGCGTGTTGATGGACCACCGCTACGACCTGCTCAAGAAAGCCGGAGCACGAAACATCAAAGAATACAACACCAAATTCCTCAACCACCGGCTCAGTCCCAAAGACGGACATGCTTTCATGCCCTACATCGTGGTCATGATTGATTCATACGATTACCTCACTCATGGATACAAAGATGAAATAACCCCAATATTAACAAAGCTTGTAAATGGTGGACATTCTATTGGTATTCATGTTATTCTTTCTAGCAATCGTCCTACATCCGACTTGATTTCAAGTGAGATAAAATCATATATCTCCACTAGAATTTCTTTTAGGGTGCCAGAAAAAATTGATTCACAAATTATATTAGATTGTAATGGAGCAGAAAAGTTATTCAGACCTGGAGACATGATTTATAAAAATGGAATAAATCTTATTCGCTTACAATGTGCCTTCGTCGATACACCGGAGGTGAAACAAATTAATGAATACATCAGCATGCAGCCAGGACCGCAATATCCATACGAAATTCCCGAATCTATCGATGACTATCAGGATATCGGTTATAGTTCGTTTGATTCGTCCATACAGATAGACCCACTCTTCAACGAGGCGGCACGCTCCATCGTCTCCTCGCAACAAGGCTCAACGAGCATGGTTCAACGGCGCTTCTCTATCGGCTACAACCGTGCCGGACGACTGATGGATCAACTCGAACAGGCAGGAATCGTGGGCGTGGCACAAGGCAGCAAGCCACGCGAAGTGCTCATACAAGACCTCAACACGCTTGAGCAACTGCTTGCCTCGCTGGCAAAATAAGTTAAACCTTGTTCGCAAACGAGCGTCATACTGACAAAAAGCAATAACGATGAAAAGAAAAAACATACTGATAGCGCTGACCCTTCTGCTCTCTTTAACCGCCTATGCGCAAAATGCGGCTCAGGCAAAGCAGATACTTGACAAGGCAGCAAAACTCATCACGCGCAAAGGAGGCGCAAGTGCCAACTTCACCATCGACGGAGGTGCCAACGGAAAACTCTCGGGAACGCTCTACGTCAAAGGTAATAAGTTCTACGCAAAGACACCACAGGCAGCCACATGGTACAACGGAAAGACCCAATGGACCTATCTGGCGAAGAGCGAAGAGGTGAACGTCAGCAATCCGAATGCCGCACAACAGGCACAGATGAACCCCTACACGTTCATCACATTATATAAAAAAGGATATGCGCTGGCGATGAAAACCGTCGGCAACAGCTATCAGATACATCTCAAAGACCAGAAAAAACAGTCGATACAAGAGATGTACGTCACTATCAACAAGGCGACCAACCTTCCCACACAAGTAAGAATGCGGCAGAACAACAAGTGGAGCACCATCACCATCAGCAACTTCCAGACGAAGACACTCAGTGATGCGCTCTTCACATTCAACGCGAAGAATTATCCCAATGCGGAAATCATCGATTTGAGATAAACATGAACAAGTTCCAGCTCTTTAAGACATTGCGCACGCATAACAGTCTGGCAGACAAGCGCAATCCCGCCGTCACACAAAACAAAGTGGCAAAAGTGTTCTTGTGGATTGGTGCTGCCTTCATATTACTCTACCTGATAGGCTTCGCCATCATGTTCGCCTTGATTGCCAACGAGAGCCATAGCACCACGGCATCAGAGCTGATATTCGGCATTGCGCCATTCATCCTTGCCTTGGATTTCTTCTTCAGGTTCATCGCACAGCAAACACCTTCGCAGCAAATCAAGCCCTACATACTCCTCCCCATCTCCCGATACACGTGCATTGACTGCTTCATAGCCAATTCGCTGCTCAGCGTTGGCAACCTCACATGGTTTGCCATGCTCATACCCTACAGTATCATGTCCATCGTCTTTTCCGAAGGAATAGGAGTCACGCTCGGTTGCCTGGCAGGCTTCTACGTGCTGATACTCATCAACAGCCAATGGTACATGCTGGCAAGGAGCCTCATCAACCGCCATATAGCTTGGTGGGTGCTGCCACTCATCGTCTATGCCCTCATCTTCTTGCCGGCATACGCCTGGGAAGGTGCCGACATGGCAAAATGCTGCCAGTTTTATGCCGACGGGGGATATCTGCTTGCAACGTGGAAACCCCTTCCCTGGCTCTTTTTGTTTGCGGTGCTGGCGATACTTATCTACATCAACCGCCGACTGCAATACCGCTTTGTGTATGCGGAGTTGTCGCGCACGGAAACGACCAAGCTCCATCACGTCAGCCAGTTCAAGATGTTCGACCGGTTCGAGGAGACAGGCGAATACCTGAAGTTAGAGGTGAAAAGCATCATGCGCAACAAGAACATCAAGAAGGGATTTATCTTTGCCACGGTAGCAGTCGCGCTCCTGAGCTTCGCCATTTCATTTAGCGATATTTACAACAATATGGTCGTCTTCTGGTGTATCTACAACTTCGCCATCTACGGCGCCATGATTCTCGTCAAGGTCATGTGCCACGAAGGCAACTACATCGAGTGTCTGATGGTGCGCCAAGAGAACATTGTCTCGCTCCTGCGCGCCAAATACTACTTCTACACCGCACTCCTGCTGCTTCCCCTCCTGCTGATGCTTCCGATGGTCGTCACGGGAAAGTGCTCGCTGATGATGCTTCTCGCTGTCATGGTCTTCACGGCAGGATTTCTCTATTTCCTGTTCTTCCAGATGGCAGTATATAACAAGCAGACCATTCCGCTGAACAGCAAATTCGTCGGAAAAGGAAGCATGGAGACCAACTACCTGCAACTCCTCGTGGAAATCCTCGTTTTCGCCGTGCCACTCATCCTCATCTCGGTGCTTAAACTTGTCATTGGCGAGACGCCCACTTACCTCGTGCTGATGGCCATCGGCTTTGCCTTCATCGCAACCCACAAACTATGGATACGCAACATCTACAGACGCATGATGAAGCGCAAATATGAAAACCTCGAAGGTTTCAGAAGCACGATAAGCAACTGACCCTTTCACGCACCGCAAAGAGCACGTTCACACTTTGCAAAGAGCACGTTCACGGCTCGCAAAAGACCTATCCGCGCACATAGTGCGGCATCTCTTCAGGAATGACCATGGAGATTTCCACGAGCCCCATTATCTCACCGTTCTCCCGCCACGGTGTCTGATAAATCATCTTCTTCACACCGTTCTTCTGAATCGTATAGCTGTTGCTCGTTCCCTTCTCCAACATCTCACGGATGATTCCCTGCGAACGCTCATTGTGGCAAGGTATCATGGAGCGACCAACCATCGACTCGCCATTCTTACAGAACGTCTCGCGCGACTTCTGATTCATAAACACAATCACTCCCGATTTGTCACACACCGTGACGGCGCAGTTCATATCCTCCGCCCAGTTAAAACTCATTTCCATTTTTCGTTTTGTATTTGTTTATCTCTCTTTTGCAAAGATAAGAATTTTTGCTTACTTTTGCACACAAAATAAAAGATATTACACATGAAGAAAATATTTATCTTATGTATGGCAGCATTCTTCTTTAATTCATTCATCACGGCAAAACCAAAGACAGTCAAATTGAGAATCATTCAGACAAGCGACGTACACGGATGCTTCTTCCCTTACGACTTCATCAACAGGAAGCCGAAAGAAGGAACGCTGGCACGCGTCATCACCTATGTTGACAGCCTGAGAAAGCACTACGGCAACAATCTGCTGCTGCTCGACAACGGCGACATCCTGCAAGGACAACCGACGTGCTATTACTGCAACTACATCAATCCCAACATTCCGAACGTCGCGGCGGAAGTCATCAACTACATGAAATACGACGCACAAACCATCGGAAACCACGACATAGAAACAGGACACGAGGTGTATGACAAATGGATACGAGAAGTGGAATGCCCCATGCTCGGAGCCAACATCATCGACACGAAAACCGGCAAACCCTACGTTGCGCCATACGCCATATTCAAACGCGAAGGCGTGAAAATAGCCGTCGTCGGAATGCTCACACCCGCAATACCCAACTGGTTACGCGAATCACTATGGAGCGGACTACGGTTCGAAGACATCACCGCATCGGCACGCTACTGGGTGAACCACCTCAAGACGATAGAAAAGCCCGACATCATCATCGGACTCTTCCACTCGGGAAAAGACGGAGGCATTACCACCGACGAGTATGAAGAAGACGCAACCATGCGCGTGGCAAGGGAAGTGCCGGGATTCGACATGATTCTCTTCGGACACGACCACGCACAACACAAAAGCATCGTCAAAAACCAAGAGGGCAACGACGTGCTCCTGCTCAACCCCTCAGCCAACGCCTATATGGTGGCTGATGCGGAAATCAACCTCCAAATCAACAAGAAAGGACAAATCCTGAAGAAAGAGATAACAGGCGAAGTGGTCAACATCGAGCAACAAGAAATCGACGAGGCATACATGAAACGCTTCGAAGAGACAATCGACAGCGTGAGCAACTTCATTCACCGACCCATCGGCGTGTTCGAAGAAAGCATCTATTCGCGCGACTGCTATTTCGGAAATGCCGCATTCACCGACTTCATACACGACCTGCAACTGCAGATAACAGGTGCCGACATCTCGTTCAACGCCCCACTCGCCTTCGACATCAGCATACAAAAAGGCGTGGTGTATGTGAGCGACATGTTCAACCTCTACCGATACGAAAACCAGATTTACGTATTGAGACTCACGGGTGAGGAGATACGCAAACACCTCGAAATGAGCTACGACCTGTGGGTCAACACCATGAAGTCGCCCGACGACCACATCATGCTCCTCAGCGAATACACGCATAACGACATGAAGCGATTCGGATTCAAAAACCTCGCTTTCAACTTCGATAGTGCCGCTGGTATTGACTACGAAGTGGACGTGACCAAACCCGACGGAGAGAAAGTGCGCATACTGCGCATGAGCAACGGAGAGCCTTTCAACGAGAAGCAATGGTACAGGGTGGCAATGAACAGCTATCGCGGAAACGGAGGCGGCGAACTGCTCACCAAAGGAGCAGGAATACCGAGGGAAGAACTCGTGAACCGCATCATCTTCGAGAGCGAACGCGACCAGCGATACTACCTCATGAACGAGATTGAACGCATGAAAATAGTCAAACCAAAGAAACACGACAACTGGCGCTTCGTGCCCGAAGAATGGACAAAGCCTGCCATCGAGCGCGACAGAGCCATCATCTTCCCCAAGAAATAAAGGACCCTGAATGGACTCTTGGCAGACAAAACGGCAACGTTCATCAACCAAAGTTTAACTCTCGAAAACCAAATTCACTGAATTTGATCACCAAATCAAGTGAATTTGATGACCAAATTCACTTGATTTGAAAATTAAAGGTTCTACCCTTGACTGAAAAAACGAGAAACAATAAACCCCAAAAGCTTTCCGGCTTTTGGGGTTTATTCGTATTTACAGGTTAACTGCGCCTTTCGGCTTCGCTACCTACATTATTTCAAATAGGTGTAACGGTAATCCGTCGGCGAAACAAGCGTCTCCTTAATCACACGCGGGATAATCCAGCGAATGAGGTTGAACTCACCGCCAGCCTTGTCGTTCGTACCGCTCGCACGTGCACCACCGAACGGCTGCATACCAACCACAGCACCTGTCGGCTTGTCGTTGATGTAGAAGTTTCCGGCTGCATAGCTCAACTTGTCGGCAAGTTTCTCCACTGCAAGGCGGTCACGTCCGAACACCGCACCTGTAAGTCCGTAAGGAGAAGTCTCGTCGCAGAGCTTAACTGCCTCGTCAACCTTGTTGTCGTCATAAGGATAAACGGTGAGAATCGGGCCGAAGATTTCTTCCACCATCGACTTGAAGCGCGGATTTGTTGTCTCGATAACCGTAGGCTCAACAAACCAACCCTTCGTCTTGTCGCACTTACCGCCCATTACGACCTTAGCGTCTTTCGCCTTCTTCGCATAGTCGATATACGACTTGCACTTGTCGAACGAAGCCTGGTCAATCACGGCGTTGATGAAGTTCTTCGCGTCTGCCACGTCGCCCATCTTCACTTCTTTCGCCATGCGCTTGATGTCTTTCAGCACATCACCCCAAAGGCTCTTCGGGATGTACATGCGAGAGGCTGCCGAGCACTTCTGTCCTTGGAACTCGAACGCACCGCAGAATGCTGCCGTTGCCACTGCCTTCGCATCTGCAGAAGGATGAACGAAGATGAAGTCCTTACCACCCGTCTCACCTACGAGGCGCGGATAAGAGATGTATTTGCCAAGGTTCTGACCTGCCTGACGCCAGAGTGAGTTGAACGTCTCCGTAGAACCGGTGAAGTGAATGCCTGAGAAGTATTTCGACTGCGTAGCCACCTCGCCTATCAGCGCGCCGCTACCCGGCAGGAAGTTGATGACACCGTCGGGAAGACCAGCCTCCTTGTAGAGCTGCATCAGATAGTAGTTGCTCAGCAAAGCGGTCGTTGAAGGTTTCCAGAGCGCCACGTTACCCATCAGAACCGGCGTCATGCAAAGGTTGGATGCAATCGACGTGAAGTTGAACGGGGTGACTGCCAGGATGAATCCTTCCAGCGGACGATATTCCATGTGGTTCAAGTGTCCTACTCCATCTTTCGGCTGCATGCTGTAAATCTTCGAAGCGTAGTGCACGTTGTAGCGGAAGAAGTCGATTGTCTCGCATGCTGAGTCGATTTCCGCCTGATAGATGTTCTTGCTCTGTCCGAGCATCGTGGCAGCATTCAGGATGGGACGATACTTCGTAGCGAGCAGCTCTGCCATCTTCATCACGACAGCTGCGCGTGTTGTCCACGGCGTACGGCTCCATTCCTTCCAAGCTTTCATGGCAGCCTTGACCGCCATTTCAACTTCCTTCTTGCCCACCTTGTGGTAAGTAGCCAGCACGTGCTTATGGTCGTGCGGACAAGTCACTTTGCCCACATCGCCCGTGCGAATCTCTTCACCACCGATGATAATTGGAATGTCAACCACTAATTTGCTCTGGCGCTTCAACTCTTTCTCGAGTTCAACGCGCTCCGGAGAGCCAGCCAGATAGGCTTTTACGGGCTCGTTTGCCGGCACCGGGAATGTAATAACTGAATTTTTCATTTTGTTGTTAATTAAAAGATTAAGTTTCCATCTGTTTGCAAATATAAATAAAAAATGTAGATTTGACAAATGTAAAGCACTTTTTCTTTCATTTTTCTTATCAACAACGTGATTGACGACATGCATATTTCAACGCTCCTTCATGCTGCGCTCAATACAGCGAAGTGCTACGTTTAACAGTGCGAAGCGCTACGTGTAATAGTGCGAAGCGCTACGTTTAACAGTGCGAAGCGCAGTGTTCGCTACGGCGGAGCGCGGCGTTCACGCTTCAGCTGTTTTTCTTATAGCTCCGCACCGCCCAGACTGCCATGAAAATGCCGATGGCGAGGAGGGCGGCAAGCTGGTGGGCGACCGCTGAGAGGGAGCCTCCGCGAACGAAGACGGTGCGGATGGCGTCGATGAAATAGTGCATCGGATTGACGTAGGTGGTCATGTACGCCCATTGTGGCATGGAGCGCGTCGGCGTGAAAAGTCCGCTGAGCAGCATGATGCACACCACGAAGAACCACATCACGAAGACTGCCTGCTGCATCGTGTCGCTATAGTTGGACACGATGAGCCCGAACGAGGAGAAGAACAGCGCAAGCAGCATCGCCAACACGTAGATGAGCCAGAGCGGACCGGCAGGCGTGATGCCGTAGATAAGCCACGCCAACAGCAGACACACGGTGATGACGAAGAGCGCAATGAGCCAGTAGGGAATCAGTTTGGCAAGGATGAACGCCCACTTCGGGACGGGCGTGACGTTGATTTGCTCGATGGTTCCAGCCTCTTTCTCGCCCACGATGTTGAGCGTAGGCAGAAAGCCCGTCATGAGCATCATCACGATAGCGAAAAGAGCGGGAATCATAAAGAGCTTGTAATTCTGCCCCTTATTGTAGAGAACGAGCACTGAGGGCAAAGACGCGGCAGAGGGAACGGAGACCGAGGAGACGACAATCTGCGAAAGGTATGCGCTGCCCATCGACCCCTTCGTGCCGTTCACGGCGTTGGCGGCAATGAGCACCTGCGGCAGTCTGCCCTTGACGAGGTCACGCCCGTAGTCCTTCGGAATGACCAGCACCACGTCGCTCCTCCCCTTCTCCACTTCGGAGAGGGCAAGCCGGTAACTGGGCTTCTGCCCGCCAAAGATGAAATAGCGGCTCTGCTCAATGGCGTGAACGAGGCGCTGGCTGGCAGTCGAGCGGTCGTTGTCAACCACATCGACGCGAATGTTCTTCACCTCCATCTGCATCACCCACGGCATGACGCACATGATGACAACGGGAAACGCAACGATGAGCCGTGGCAGGAAAGCATTGCGCCTGATCTGAAGGAACTCTTTTCGGATGAGATGTCTTAGCATTGTTATTATTTTCGTTATTTCGTGATGACGTGATGACGTGATATCGCTTTTCTTCATCACTCCAACCGTTTCTTGAACTTGGCGATGGCGACGGAAAGAAACAGGAAAGTCATTCCCGCAAGTATGGCAACCTCCTTCACCACCTCACCGATGCCCACTCCCATAATCATCAGCTTGCGCATGGCATCAATGTAATAACGCGGAGGAACGACAGCAGCCGCCCATTGCAACACTTGCGGCATCGACTCTACGGGAAACATCATGCCCGACAGCATCACCACGGGCATCAGCAACACCATCGCCGACAAGAGCAACGCCACGAGCTGCGTCCGCGCGACATTCGAAATGAGCAACCCCAGCGAGAGCGCCAATAATATATATAATGTGGAGACAGCGATAATCCAGAACAACGAACCGACGAGCGGCACGTCGAGCACATAGCGCGCCATCAGCAGAATGACGACGAGAATGGCGAAAGCCAGCACCAGATAGGGAACCGCCTTGGCTATAATCACCATCAGCGGACGGACCGGCGACACGAGCAGCACCTCCATCGTGCCACGCTCCTTCTCGCGCACAATACTGATAGATGTCATCATCGCACAGACGAGCATCAGCAACATACCCATAATGGCAGGCACAAAGTTGTACGCAGAACGCATCTGCGGATTATATAGCATCTTCGAATTGACGACTGACGACGACGGATTGGCAACGACTTGCTGTGCATAGGTTGCCCATTGCTGCGCCATGTTCGGATCGGCACCATCGACAATCAACTGAACACCCGACTTCTTGGCAGCAAAATCTTTCCCGAACACGACAGCCATGTCAGCCTCTTGATGGCGAATCATCCGCTCAGCATCGCGAGGAGTGGCAACGGCGGCGGTAATCGTGAAATATTCGGAAGCCGAAAGGCGCTCAACGGCTGCTTGGGTCTGATGGTCCATCTGCGACGTGACCACCACCGTCCGCACATTCCGCACGTCGGTCGAGATGGCAAAGCCGAACAGGAGCATCATCACCGTCGGCATACCGAAGAGAATGAGCATCGTCCGCTTGTCGCGCACGATATGGCGGGCTTCCTTGATGACGAATGACATGAATTGACGCATAAGCTTAATATCCTTTTTAGCCGTAGTGACTGTTAATCTGAAGACCTTGTTGCCTGACGCGCAAGATAGGTGAAGACATGATCCATATCGGGTTGACCGAAACGCGTCTTCAACTCGTCGGGCGTGCCGAGAGCGCTGATTTTCCCATCCACCATGATGGAGATGCGGTCGCAATAGTCCGCCTCGTCCATGTAGTGGGTGGTCACGAAGACGGTAATGCCACGACGGGCAGCATCGTAGATGAGTTCCCAGAACTGGCGACGCGTGGAAGGATCTACGCCTCCCGTCGGTTCGTCCAGGAACACAACGCCCGGCTCATGGAATATACTCACGGAGAACGCCAGCTTCTGCTTCCAGCCAAGGGGCAGCGACGAGACGAGGTCGTCTTTGTGGGCTTCGAACTGGAGACGGTGCAAGAGCTCGTCCGTCTTTGTGCGTATGGTGGAGTCGTCCATTCCGTAGATTCCCGCAAAAAGCCAGATGTTTTCGGCGACGGTCAGGTCTTCATAGAGCGAGAAGCGCTGCGACATGTAGCCGATATGACGCTTGATCTGCTCATATTCCGTACGGATGTCATAGCCACATACGCGCCCCGTGCCGCTCGTAGGCTGGCTGAGTCCTGTCAACATGTGCATGGCGGTGGTCTTGCCTGCACCGTTGGCTCCGAGGAAACCGAAAATCTCACCGCGCTTGACCGTGAACGAGATGTCGTCAACGGCATGGAACGTACCAAAAGCCTTCACCAAATGTGAGACCTCGATGACGTTTTCGTCTTCTACTTTCGTCTCGTTCTGTCGCGCTAATCCCGGCGGATTGAATATCTCTGCGAAGCGGTCGAGAATGATTTCGGGCGAGTCAATGCCACGAATCTTTCCCTGGTCGAGGAATGCCACCCGCTCACAACAGCGCACTTCATCGAGATAGGGCGTGGAAGCCACAATCGTGATGCCCCGTTCCTTCAGCATGAGCAGCATCTCCCACAACTCTTTACGGCTCACGGGGTCAACTCCCGTCGTCGGTTCGTCGAGAAAAAGCACGCTCGGCGAATGAACCAATGCACAACTCAATGCCAACTTCTGTTTCATGCCGCCCGACAATGCTCCTGCCCGCCGGTTGCGGAAACGCTCTATCTGCGAATAGATGGCACGAATGCTATCGTAGCCTTCCTCAACGGTAGTGCCAAAAAGGGTGGCGAAAAACTTCAGATTCTCCTCCACCGTCAAGTCCTGATAGAGTGAGAAGCGTCCGGGCATATACCCCACGCGCTTCCGGATTTCCTCCATCTGCCGGATTGTATCGTAACCGTCCACCAAGGCATTCCCACCATCCGGCAAGAGCAACGTGCTGAGAATGCGGTAGAGCGTCGTCTTGCCGGCACCGTCGGGACCGATGATGCCGAACACCTCGCCCTTCCCCACCGTCAACGACACGTCGTGCAATGCTTGCACCCGTCCGTATCGCTTGCTGATTCCGTTTACTTCGATGGCATTCATGACTACAGCTTCACTTCGCCGTACATACCTATTTTAATATATCCGTCACTCTCGACGGCAATCTTCACGGCATACACCAAGTCGGCGCGCTCGTCGTCTGTCAGAATCGTCTTGGGCGTGAACTCCGAACGGGAAGAAATCCACACGACGGTGCCGCCGTATTCTTTCCGCTGACCATCGCCATAATCGGCAAACACCTTCACCCGACGCCCCACTTTCATGTCTTGCAACTGAGACGAGGTGACATAGGCGCGGAGAAACATCTTGCGCGTGTCTGCCATCTTGAACAGCGGTTTGCCAACGGCTACGAACTCGCCACGCTCCACATATTTCTCCAAGACGGTGCCTGCCGTCGGAGCCACGACGTGGCATTTCTGCAGTTGGTCCCTGAGCTGACTGACTTGGACATCGACCGCAGAGCGCTGTGAGTTGAGCGTCGAAAGCTGCGTGGAGAGAGCGGAAATCTGGGCGTCAAGCTGCCGCTGGAGCACCTGCACCTGACTCTTTGCATCGTCGAGCATCTTGCTGGGAGCGGCTCCGTCGTTCACCAATTCCTGATAGCGCCGTTGCTCTTGTCGCGCCTTTACCAACTGTTGGCGTGTGGCGGCTATCTGCTTTTCCATGTCTGGTTTCTGACTCTGATACACCGTCTTCGTGGCTTCCGCCTGGCGAATCTTCAGCCATATCTGGGTGGTGTCTATCAACCCCACTTCGCGTCCTGCCTCTATCGCATCACCCTCATTGACGTTGAACATCAGTAAAGCACCGCTTTGCTCTGCCGAAACGGTAGTTTCAGTAGCCTCAAACGTGCCTGTTGCGTCGTATTCTTTTTCCGTTTTTCCGCAAGCTGCCAGCACGACGGCTACACTTGCAATGGCAAAAATCCTTTTCATATCTTGAACTTAGTTGTTGGTTGTAAATCTCAGGTCATACATCTCTTTCAGCATCTCAATCTCGTGGACGGACATCTGCAGGCGCGCGGCGTTCTCATTATTGATTTCGCGAACAAGATCGTTCACGTCGATGATGCCATGCGCCAGCTTCGACTCGGCTGCCTTACGGACGGAGGAGCGCAAGGCGATAATCTCCTCGTCGGCAGCCATCAGCCGGCGATAGCGCTCTATGTCTTCATTCTGCCGTATCTGTTCCAACTGATTGTTGAAGAGGAACACGTCGCGGTTGGTCGTTGCCATGTCGCGCTGCAACTGTATTTTCGCCTTATCGTTCTTCCGGGTATAGAGGGCACCGATATTCCACGAGAGCCGCGCCCCTATCAAACCGTTCCACGACCAACGATGAGACATCATATCTTCGAACATATTATATCCCGGATAGCCGTAATATCCCTGAACGAACACCGACAGCTTCGGCATGAGCGCAGCATCAAGCGCCTTCTCTTGGGCATCGGCGAGCCGCAATTGCGCATCGATGGATTTGAGCTCCGGGCGTTGTCCTGCCGACTGCATGCCCGACGACGTCGCCTGCGGTTTTTCCAGGTCTTTCACCTCCAGCCCGCAGAACATGCTCAACATTCTTGCCACCGCATTCCGCTGTGCCTGAAGGCTCGAAACCTGCTGCACCACATTCAGCCGCTCGGCTTTCACGGTTTGGTAATCGCTCTTTGCCGCCGTACCGCGTTCATACATCGACGACAGCTTTCGCTCGTTGGCTGCCAGCACCTCCTGCAAATCATGGTTCAACTGTATCTGTTTGTCCAACAGCAACAGCCCAAAATACATCTCGTTGACCCTGCGCCGCACCTGATACATGGTCACTTCGTTCTGAGCTTCCTGCACCTTGCCCTGCTCGCGCACAATATTCTTCTGACTGCTGATTGCACCGCCGTCGTACACCATCTGCTGCACATCAATGCCGACACGATACTGGTCTTTCCTGAGCCCGCGCATATCAAGCCCCATTTGCTGATACACCGATTGCATCTGCTCGGGCCACGACACCACATCGCTCTGCAGCGTGGCCTGTGCCGAAGCCGACACCTGCGGCAGCCAGCCTTTCCGGATGTTGCTCACCGTCAATTCTGTCGTCTGCGCTATCAGTCCATATTGCCTGATGAGAGGATAGTTGCGCTCTGCTGCCTGCTGACATTCCTCCAGCGACTGCGCACCTGCCATCACAGGCAACAAAGCCATGATTACGAATAGTTTCTTCATACGTCGTTCTTATTTTGATTTCATCGGTGCAAAGGTAACATGAAGATTCCGAAGCAGCACTATCTTTACAAATGGGAAAATGTTCTTTTTGTTCGATTTACGTACAAAAAGAATACCATTTTGCAGAATTTTATTATCTTTGCGACGCAATTTCGACAACAAAGCCTTATGGACAGACAACCGAAACTGATGAACTTCTCACGGATGCACGACATCTTTGAACCCCACTTCGCGCAGATACGTGAACAGATTTATTTCAGCCGTGAGCTGGGAATCGTTCATGCCAACTCACGGGTTTTTCAGCTGGTCATGCAACAGCATCCGCCTTTCGCTATCGACGACTACCGCCTCGGGCTCATACTGCGCGGGCATATCCGCGTCAACTTCAATCTGGTGGAGAAACAGTTGGAAGCCGGTACGCTCGTATTCATCGGACCTGGCACCATCATCAACCCCATCGCCATTTCCGACGACCTCGAAATCACCGGGATGGTCATCTTCTCCCAATTCCCCATGCCCTTTGCTGCCGGACAATTACCGTCAGCATTCAACGGACAGGTGCGCGACTTCCAACTGAAGGTCGATAAAACAGACTTCGACACTGCCCGAAACATCATTGACACGCTCTGGCAACTGGTTCACCAACAAGACTACAACCGCCCTGTCGCCAGCAGCCTCGTAGCGGCATTGATGCACCATTACGACAGCCTTTATCATCGGCTGAACGAACAGCAACAGGCAAGCAAGTCGCGCGAGCAGACCATCTTCGACCGCTTCATCTACCTGGTCAACCTACATGCCGCACAAGAACACCAAATCAAATTCTACGCGTCCAAGATGTGCCTCACCGAACGCTATCTCGGCACCATCATCCGACAGACCAGCGGCATCACCGCCAAGGAATGGATTGACCGCGCCATCATCCTACGCATCAAGGTTGAACTGAAACACACGGAAAAGACAGTAGCACAAATCTCGGACGAGATGAACTTCCCCAACCCCTCTTTCTTCTGCAAATATTTCAAACGGCTGACGGGAATGACACCCGCCGAATACAAAAAACGCTGACAAATCACAGACGAAACACGCTGACAAATTACCGACAAAATACGCCCGCATAAACATACAGGAAAGGACGTATAAATATGCAGTTGAACTTTCGCTTTCCAAAAGTGCCACTTTTAGCTTGCAAAAGTTCCCCTTTCACCTCCCAAAAGTGCCACTTTTGCAAGCTAAAAGTGGCACTTTTGGAACGCCCCTCTTAACGTATTGAAATCCAGAAGTTTACAAAACACCCCTCAACCATTCCACCCTTGCATAAATATACAAAACGACAAACGGCTCAACAAAAAAATAAGCGACACAGCTCAAATGCCATATCGCTTATTTCTAAGTCCTAATACTCATCCTCGTTGAAGTTTAAAGTACATACTGAGTCTCAACGAGTCGGCAACTACCATAGATTCATTTTGTTGGGGGTATTTCCTGCTATATCAATTCTTCTTGCATTCAGTCCGAAGGTCTTCAAGAGCTTTATATTCAGCTGGATCATACTTCACGATAGGTGCAATGGTCATCCTTGCGGCGTTGCCAAGTCTTTTCTCAAGAAGTTTATACTCTGTGTATTGCGAAAGGACCAACTCCTTCATCTCGTCTGTCAGAGGAAGTTCGTGCTCCAAACCCGACTCTCGGACTATCACCCGACTTCTGGATGCAACAGATAGTTCAACATGCAATTGTACATAACAGATAATATCGAAAAAGTCCTCTGGCGGGAAAGCATCTTTGACCGACTCAAGGAACTTGCCTGTTGGAGTCTCGTCTAGATGACCATTCTTGATGGAGTCAAGTAGGTTTAGTTGTTTGTCGAGCCCTGTGTCTAGCCAACTATGGATCATTTCTACGTCGTAGAAGTAGGTCCAAACTAATAGTCCTCCCATCGTACCAATGACGAAGATGAACTGCACGAGGGGATTGAAATGGAATGTGTTGTGACATACATGTAGTACTGGTGCTACCACCAACAGGGAGATGACCATGATAACGTCACTTTTTTTGATACTCAATTTGGATCGGAAACGTAATATCAGACGTACTCCCAACATAAGTCCGGCAGCAATGATGGCACTGCAACCCATGTGGATCAATGCCACCTCCAAGCCTCGGAACAGTACGGTACCAACGCCCATTTCATCGCCCAACAGCAGGTAGAAGATGTTCTCAAGGATGGAGAATCCACCACCTACGGCAGCACCACAAATGACACTGTCGATGAAGAATACAATCTTCTTTCGGGTGGCTAACCAAAGGAGTGGGATGGCCTTGACAATCTCTTCCATAACAGGATTGAAGGAATCTGACTGGTTCTCAGAGAGAATCAACCCTGTCAATTGGAACAGACCGAAACAGACCAATGCCGCCACCATACCGCACAGCACCTGTAAAAAGAGTTTTTTTACACCGATGAGTGAGAATTTGTCAATCTTATAAACTATAAAGATGTAGATGACAACAGGGAGGAGGGCAGCAACAAATAACATTACAACAATTTGAGTGAGATCATAAATTCATTGTTTCCACGCCTTCCACCGTCAAATCCTGATGGTGCAAACAGATGACCGTAACCGATAGATAATGTCGTTTTGAGATAATTTAGGAACACCAGTTCGGTGGTAAGTTGGATGCCTGTGCTGTAATACATCTTGTGAGATGTGTTTGGATTCCAAGTGGAGAGGCCTGTTCCGAAGAGAGAACATTGAATCCACGTCGGATAGCAGAATATGGCACCAAAGTTATTGAGGCGGAGCGGACGCAGGTTGAGCTCTGCCGTCGCCTTGGCAAAGGAGTGTGCTGGAATGGCATCGATGGCGGCACCTGGCATTGCCAAGGTCGTACGATATTGGAAGGCATTCCTATAGTCAACATAGTTATTGCGGAAACCTCCGAAATAGGTAGTGCCAAACACAGACTCTTTATCTCCAAAATTGTGACCTGCTGCTGTACGGAGCCAGAACGAGGTATTTCTGTCAAAAGGCACCAATGTGCCGAAGTTAGCTGAAACCTCTACAGAAGGATAAAAGCGCCCGCCAGCCAGATAGCCGTAACCTTCAACACCTAACTCGTAGCCCTGCTCTTTCATCACACCACCCAATGAGGTGCGGGTCTTTGACCACTTCCCGTAAATCGACGCTGTCTGCATCGACCTGACATCTTGCACCTCAATCTCCTGATACAAGGGCAGTGCATCCATATCACCATAGGTAGCCACCGAGAAACCCCATGATTTTTCATACGGCGTAATCAACGTGTTGGTATAGTCGTAGGCCAGCTGCACCACATAACCCTTACGGCTTTTTCGCATCGGACCAAAGAGGTCGTAGAAGTCCATATGGTTCCAAGCAGCCTTGAGGTTCCAAAAGTAGTATTTCCAATCGAAGTCAACATGGAATTTGTTCTTCCAGGCGTTGTTGCTCCAAGGGGAGAGGCCGACAGACATTTTCATGCTGCTCAGTCCTACGGGGTCGTTCACGTTGAAATGATAGCCTAAAACAGGGGTCATGTGATTCCAGGCTTTGGAATCGGTGAAACCGCTGATGATAGGATAGGCTCCTGCGAACCTCATCTCTTTAAGGACATTGTAGGATGTGATGTTGTGATACACATCGCCAAAGTCCTTTTTGGGCAGCGGGTTTTTGAGTAGCCCGACTTGTTCCATCGCCTCCTTGTTGTTCTCATAGGCGAGCTGACCGTAGAGCCTCACGGCATTGGCATCCTTCACCACCTCACGGGAAAGTAAGACGGGTTGCAGTCCGTCGCGCTTGAACTGGAGCGCCAACAGCTGACCAGGCGTAATCTCCAATGGTGCGAATAGACCGATGTCTGTATTGGTGAGCATCTCCATCTCGCGTGTTTCCAAGTTAATCTGCCAGAGGTTGGAAACGCCTGTATAGTAAGAGCTGCCAATCAGGTATTTGTCGTCGAGCGAAAAGCGGAACTGTCCTAAGTTGCTGTCTTTCCAAGTAATCAGTTTCACGGGCTTGAAGATGGCCTTAGCCAGTTCTTCGGTATTGAACAGCAAAAGTGTGTGCTCGCCGTTGTCGCCTTGGCTGGTGAACGACAGCCATTTGCCGTCGTGACTGATGTCCGTGTCGAAAACACTCACACCAAACGGGAAGGCGTAGATCACTTCCGGATTCTCCAAGTCACGGTCCAGACGCACAATCGACTGTGTACCACCGTTGGAGAACAGACCGTAGAGACAGTCGTGGGTATTGTCATAAACGATACTGCCGATGCGCTGGAACTTCTTTTTCTTCACCACCTTCTTCTGCTGGATGTCATAGATTTCCAAGCCACGCATCTTCGAATTGTTTGTTGTATAGATGAGGCGCTGGCCCTCACGGTCAAGTGCTACGTAAGCAGGGTCATAGAGCTGGATGCCGTATATGTCGTTCAGCCGCTTCTGCTCGCCTGTCTGCAGGTCAATCTCCGTCATGTGTGCAAAATCGCCGGGAGCATTCATGGCGGCATAGGCCTTCTGGGTGGCAGGGGCATAGACGAATGGCGACACAGAACCCAGCGGTTCCTTGGTCAGCGGCTTGGTTTCTGTGATGGGATATTGGCGGATGGCAGCGAGGTTCTCTTCCTGATGCTGCTTCTCGTCCTCTTTCCAGTCATTCCATACTTTTCTGAGCGACTGTCCATAGACCTTCTTAAACTGTTTGCCGAAGAACGTCTTGCTATCGGCTGTACGGTTGTAGAACTGGATCATCTTCTCATAGCCGTAGGTCTTGGTGAGGTAGTTCACGAAGCGCGTACCGTAAAGATAAGCATTGGCGCCCACCTGGAAGTCCTTTGTGGAACCTTCCGTTTCCAGACCCACCACAGAGTAGAGCTTGTCGCCCTCGTTGATGATACTGCGGAAGTACATCTCGTCGTAGCCACCTAAGGCGCGCCCAACACCACCGCTTAACCATGTTTCCATGAAACAGGCGATGCCCTCGTGATACCAACGGGGCGAATACCAACGGGGCACGCTCAGGTAGCTCCATAGGGCTGAGATGGGCTGAGACTTGTCGGTGTCCACCTTCGTACCAAAGAAGCGGCGCCAGTTAAGGTCGCGACGATTGTACTTGTCAGTCATGACGATGTGCGTATATTCGTGCTTGAACAACTGACGGTATCGTTCACTTGAAGGGTTGATGTAATACGACATGTTCAGCGGAGCCATGCCGATCTGTATAAAAGAACGCGGTAATGGCGATGCTCCGCCATTACCGTCGTCTTCCCAGTCTGTTAATAACAGCAGGGGGGCTTCTGGCTGATAGATGGAATCACTGGTCCATATCTGCTGATGAAGCGCTTTGCCATTCTGATACATGCGTATCATGTGAGGGATGTACCGCGATAGGTTCTTGTCAAAGAACACCAGCGTGGCTTCGTCTGTCTTATACTGGTAATAAGTTTGGGTCTGCCCTTTAGATATACAGGGAATCAGCGACAGCAGAAGAACAGGAATCCAGTTACGCATGTACAACGCCGTTATCAGTTCTCAATTTTGCGAGGACGAGCGTTCAGCTTTTCACTATTGTTTGCTGCTGCTGTCTGATTGATTATGTAGCCAATCCTTTGGCTGAGAGCGATATTCTGGCTCTGATTCAGAGCAGGATTATTTGCGACATTATTCAATGCGGTGCTGTATGCCTCCATAACCTTGCTGGCGCTATTGATTACCAAAGTATTAAAGGGAACATCCTTAGGTGGTTTAGCGGAAAGAACATCATGCGAAGCATTATGGGCATCAATCTTGCGTGGTTTAACGGAAAGAACATCATGCGAAGCATTATGGGCATCAATCTTGCGTGGTTTAACGGAAAGAAATTCCTGCTGGGCATTGCAAAGCTTACTGATCTCATTTTCGAGAACCTTTGGGCGAATTGCGTTTCCAATCTGGCTTGGAAGCTTTATCTTCTGGGCCAAGTCGCAGCTTTGCAGAATAACCAACCGCTCGGCAAGGGCGCAGCTACTTACAGCAGCAAGAGCCTGTTCGCCAGAAAGCAGGTTGCCCTTCTTGGCCAATGCCTCAGCACTTGCCTTGTCACCCTCAAGGGCAGCAGTCATCTGCAGATACTCCAACCACTGGTCGCGAACTAACTTCAGCTTATCATCACCCTGGGCTGTCTCCAGATACTTGTCGGTGGTTTCGATGAAACGGTTGGCCAAATTGTTCTGCTTCTGCAGCGTGGTGTAAGCCAGTGAAGCGTTGATGGTAGACTGGGCCAAATCAGGACACTCCTCACCACTAAGGGCGGCATTCAGGTTGGCGACCGACTCTGCCAGTGAACTGGCAACATTGTTCACCATCTCACGGTTGGCGTTCATCTCTTGGAGAACCTCGGCAAATGCAGGGATATTGCCGGCTACCTCATTTGACATATCAACCAGCGTGCCGAACTGGACGGCGCGTGTCTGCATCACCACTTGAGCTACCACAATATCATTCTTGAAAGTTGAGTCAGTCTGAAGGAGTTCTTCCATATTAGTAAGATTCTCGGAAATTTGCTCACGAGAGAATCGAGCAGCCTTGACGATATCGCCATCTGCCTCGTCGGAATCTACAGGCCAATCAATATAGTGAGAGGCAATCAAGCCGATGGCGCATATAGCTGCCACCGAACACAGGATAATAATACTTTTCTTTTTCATACGCCTAAAATTTTAGTTTTTGTTATTCTCTGAAGCCAAATGGCATGTCAATGAACTAACGTTGCAAAAATACAACGTTTTTTACTACCGTCCAAACTTTTTTGAGTTTTTCTCAGAGTTGTTGCAACAAAGATTTATTTTAGGAAAAACATTCACAAAAAATCCCCAAAATTACTTTGATTTCTGTCGTATCATTTACCTGACATTATAACATTATTATTGTCTAGTTTATACTTCCAGTTTCCATCCGTGGTCAGCATGGTAAATCATCTGATGAGTCATACCGCCATCTATGCAGATATTCTCTCCAGTAATAAAGCCTGCTTTGTCGGAACAGAGGAATAGAACCATATTGGCAATGTCCATCGGATTGCCGACACGTCCTACTGGCTGTTGAATGGCATCAGGTCCTTCATATACGGCATAATTGGTATCAATCCAACCAGGAGAGATATTCAAACAGCAAAACATTCACTTACTTTTTCTGCGTAAATACGCATTTTTCGTCAATCCCCTCCCACCAAACTTGTGCAATATTAGCACAAGTTGGTTCCTTTCAACATACCCAAATAAAACACCAGCGAGACAAACAAATCAAATTTGTTCATCTCGCTGGTATTCTGTAAATTAAACCTCACTTAAAGTCCTAATACTCATCCTCGTTGAAAAGGAAGTCTTCCTTGGTTGGATAGTCGGGCCAGATATCTTCGATACTTTCATAGACATCACCCTCATCTTCTATCTCCTGAAGATTTTCAAGAACCTCAAGAGGCGCACCTGAACGAATAGCGTAGTCGATAAGCTCTTCCTTCGTTGCAGGCCATGGCGCATCTTCTAATTTAGAAGCCAATTCTAATGTCCAATACATAGTCTAAAAATTATTACGTTTAACAATTAGCGTGCAAATGTAGTAATTTTTATTATATAATCAAGGCTTCTTCCAAATTTTTTCACGCACGCCATCAACAAAATTCAATTTGCGCGCCAAAACAAACAAATAGTCGGACAGACGATTCATGTATTGAAGGATTTCCCTTGATACGGGCGATGTCTCGTGAAGGAAGAATATACGGCGCTCTGCACGACGGCAAACCGTTCTGCACACATGACATATCGCCGCCTCGTGGCTGCCGCCGGGCAACAGGAATGAGGTGAGAGGAGGAATGTTTGAGTTGATGGCGTCAATCTCTTCTTCCAGCAACTCCACCTCTTCTATCGGAAGCATATAAGAAGGTCCGACCGGCGTCTTCGACTGATCCGTGGCAAGATACGAAGAAATCGTAAAAAGATTGCGCTGCGCCCGGACAATCAACTCCTTGTCATCACCGTCTTTCATCCAAGACGTGAGCAGACCAAGGTTGGCACTCAGTTCATCCACCGTTCCGTACGCTTCAATACGGGAATTTGTCTTCTTCACACGATAACCGCCGACAAGACTGGTCAATCCCTCATCACCGGTCTTAGTATAAACCTTTGTTATCTTCATAGTCGTTAATGTTTAAAAGTTTATCTTATAATATTGTTTATAATGTTTCTTCTCAAACAAGATGACGCCACAATAATATAAATCGAACGCCACCGTCACACGCTCATGAGCACACAGTTCTTTCCAATATCTGAACATCGACGCATTACGATGTATCTGTTCCACGACCAAAACACTCATCTCATGCGCACCAGCCAGTATCCGCTCACAAAACTCCTTATAGCCGCCCTCCGGCACCACACGGATGAAACTCACCACGCCCGCCAATGCAAGAAGTTCCTTCTCCACTTCGGTCATCAACGCAGAACTATCCACGCTCACCACCCGCACGGCACGACGCCCAGCCGTGGCATAGGCACGAAAAGAATCCTGCTCGCCACCAAAACTCAGAACGACTTCAGGCTGCTTCCAGTTTACTATCCTGAAGTACAGGCGCCCCAGTTTATGCGCTTTCTTGCCGATATCCGGCATCTGCCGCATCAGTCGCTCATAAGCATAATACGGATAATGCTCATTCACGACATAACGGACAAATCCGTAAGCAAAGGGCGACTGCACGCCGAAACCACGACTGTATCGGGAACGACGAAGCCACACAAATAGCCTTCGAATCCTATACATACCGAATGCAAATATACGAAAAAAGTAATAAACCGTCACAAAAAAACACTTTTATTTAACCATACAAATTATTTTTCATCTCCCCGCAAAATTATTGCATTCATATTTGGAACTTTTCCTCTTTTTCCATATCTTTGCAAATGGATATATATAAATATGTGTCCAAGACATCGAGGAAAAGAAGCGTTATGCTCATCTTGTCATTGGGAACCTGAGAAATTTCTATTAAGCACAAGAAAAGTATAATAGTTTCCACGCAAACTGGCGTGGGTATCTATCATTACATTCGTGCTTAAGGGTTTTCTCAGGACCTCCAATGAAGAAGTGGTGCATTAGTCCCCACGCTTTTTCATGTCTTTACCCAAAAGTTTAACCGCCCAACCGCTGGGGATAGAGAAAGGCACAAAATTAATTTATTTATGAAAAGAAAATTTAGTTTTTTAATGATGGTATTCGCAGGAATACTGATGTTGAACTCGTGTGAACAAGATCATTCCATCAACACGACAAATCTTGAAGGCAACTGGTTCGTAAGAAGAGTTGAATTGACCAATGCCACGAACATTGATGATGAAGATTACAAGACGCGTAGTGCAAGCGACTACGACGTGAACAATTTACGTACAGGATGCATGCTTTTCAAAGTAACTGCTACTACTGATTACAACCACTACTCCGTTGAGATGTATAAGTATGACGGAACGACATGGAGCATTTTCCATACTGAAAATGTTGTTCTCAGTGGAAATAACAAGTTCACTTTCAAAAGCAACCAATGCAAGTTCAGGAAACTTGAAAAAGCGAGCAATGACATGGAAATCAAAGTCAAAATCGGAAATGAAATCTTCCGCTATTATTTTAGAAAAACGACTATTAATCCCTAATTACTATGAAAAAGTTTATTGTTTTTGGCGTTATATACCTATTATACTCTTGTGGAAGTTCACAAGGATATTATAGTGATTATAACAGATATTCTAGTAGTACAGAAATGAGACTACGAGCACTTGAGGAGGAAAAAAGAAAACGTGAAGAAGAGAGAAAAAAAGAAATTTTCATAAACGATGCATCTTATACCTTAAGACAAGCAACAAAAAGTGTAATGGAATATCTTTTTAGGAATATTGGGAATGGAAGAGGGGATAAATCTACACTCAAAAGTGATTTCTCCGAAAGAGCTATTATATATGATTATAGCAGTAGAGAAGCATATATATCTATTAATATTAGTTGGCATGGGTATATGAATATTTTAAATGATCGTATTGAAAGAAAAATAAGCGGTGACTTATATTATAAGTCAGGAAGCTGCAGTTTTATATGTACTGATGCAAAAAACGTTAAACAAAAAGATGCAGAACTTATTTATGAATTAAAAACTTCTGGATTACGAATTAAATAGTCAAAATTAGTCATCACCCTATTACGTTTTAGTTACTATCATACAATTCATTATGGCTAAGACAACAATTAGAAAAGGTAATCCACATCCAGATCGAATGCCGAGTACAACAGGCAAACCATCAGGAGGGGGAAGGAGTAATAATCCTCCAAAGAAGTAAGCTTTTACAAACCTAAGTATTTGAAAAATAACATTCAAGTACGAAATCTTCTTAAAATCCAAAGAGCATTTATTGTGGCTCTTTGGATTTTTTGTTCAGTCAATGCTTCCTGAGTTCCCTGTCCTTCCTTACTTCCAGTTCTCCCCCGGAGAGTGGGCTTCCCTCATCCCTCGCCCATCCCTTTACCCCGCCCTGTCCTTTGCTTCGCCTTGGCCTCCCAACAAAAAAGGCGGGTGCTCCTGTCAGGAACACCCGCCTCAAAAATATATTCAAAAAAACGGCAGCCACCTACTCTCCCGCATTGCATTGCAGTACCATCGGCGCAAGCGGGCTTAACTGCTCTGTTCGGAATGGGAAGAGGTGGGACACCGCCG
>Ga0256406_1002004_pt1 | contig 30512 bp, 26 predicted proteins | sample RumenRJG_03DNA_FD_185986 | JGI IMG/M metagenome (GOLD analysis project Ga0256406, IMG submission 185986) | Bovine rumen microbial communities from Lethbridge, Alberta, Canada - RJG_03 | ecosystem: Host-associated > Mammals > Digestive system > Stomach > Rumen | place: Canada: Alberta | collected... | reverse complement strand
CGAGCTTGCAAAAACAGCGGTAAAAACCTTTCCCGATGCCGATATTGAAATTGTTGAGGCTCACCATAACAGAAAATTAGACGCACCAAGCGGAACTGCGATTATGATTGCAAACGCAATTAAAACAGTGAGAGACGGTTTGGTATGCGTATTCGGCAGAGATGGGCAGAAAAAGCGTGAGAAAAACGAAATAGGAATGCATTCCATCAGAATGGGTAACATCATAGGAGAACACAGCGTTATTATCGGAACGGATACCCAGACAATTACCTTAAAGCACGAGGCACATGACAGAGTGCTGTTTGCGGAGGGTGCCGTTGAAGCGGCATTATTCATCAAAGGCAAGCCGGCAGGGCTTTATGCGATGAACGATATGATAAAATAATGTACACGGAAAGGAAAAAAAGTATGCGTGAAATGATTTGTGATAATCTTTCGGTTAATGACAGCGGAATACTGATGTTCGGCAGTCACAGCACTGTTGATTTGATTAAAAAATACGGCTCGCCCATGTATGCTATGGACGAGGAAAGAATAAGACATAATATGAGAATTTATGTCAATGCCATGAAAAAATATTTCGGTGAAGGCTCTCTGCCGCTCCTTGCAAGCAAGGCTGCCTCCTTTAAGCAGATATACAGAATCGCAAAGGAAGAGGGTATGGGTACTGACGTTGTATCCTCAGGCGAAATTTATACGGCTAAAAGCGCCGGCTTTCCAATGGAAAAGGCATATTTCCACAGCAACAACAAGACCGATGAGGATATATGCTTTGCAATGGACAACGGCATAGGCTATTTTGTTGCCGACAATATCGAAGAGGTGGACGCAATTGATAAGGAGGCGGAAAGGAGAGGAATTGTACAAAAAATTCTTCTTCGTCTTACTCCCGGTATAGATCCGCACACCTATGAGGCTGTCGCAACAGGTAAGGTTGACTCTAAATTCGGCTCTGCCATTGCAACGGGTGCTGCTGAGGAAATAACCCTTCACGCTCTCGGCAAAAAGAATATTGAGCTTTGCGGCTTTCATTGCCACGTAGGCTCGCAGGTTTTTGATTCGGACGTTTATCTTGCAGCGGCATATATTATGATGAAATTCATGGCTGATATGAAAAACAAGTATTCCTTTGTAACAAGGGAATTGAATTTAGGCGGCGGCTACGGAGTGCGTTATACCAAGGATGACCCGGTTATAAACATCGAAGAAAACATCAAGCTCGTATCGGAGGAAACAAAGAAAATCGCCGAAAAGCTGGGCATTGATTATCCGCTTATCCGAATGGAGCCGGGCAGAAGTATTGTTGCGGACGCAGGCATTACTCTTTATACCGCAGGCTCCGTTAAAATAATCCCCGAATATAAAAACTACGTTTCGGTTGACGGCGGTATGCCGGACAATCCGAGATATGCTCTTTACAAATCCTCGTATACCGTAATTGCAGCCAACAAGGCAAATGAGGAATGTGACTTTGAATGCTCGGTTGTGGGCCGCTGCTGTGAAAGCGGAGACATCTTACAGGAAAATGTAAAGCTCCCAAAAAGTGTTCAGCGAGGCGATATTATTGCCGTTCTTACAACAGGTGCTTACAACTATTCAATGGCTTCAAACTATAACAGGATCCCCCGTCTGCCCATTATTATGGTAAACGGCAAAGAGGATTATGTGGCTGTGCGCCGCGAGAGCTTTGAGGATCTGGCACGAAACGATATTTAAGGAACTGATTAATTCGGAACGGAGAATTACCATGAAATTTACTAAAATGCACGGAATCGGAAACGATTACATTTATTTTAACGGCTTTGAAGAAAAAATCGACAATCCCAATGAGCTTTCAATAAAGCTGTCGGATCGTCATAAGGGTATCGGGGGTGACGGTATTGTTATTATACTCCCCTCCGACAAGGCGGATTTCCGTATGAGAATGTTCAATGCCGACGGCAGTGAGGGAAAAATGTGCGGTAACGCAACACGCTGTATAGGAAAATATGTTTATGATAAAGGACTTACCGACAAAACCGACGTCACATTGGAAACCTTAAGCGGAATCAAAAGGCTTCATCTGACTGTTGAAAACGGAGCGGTTGAGGCTGTTACGGTGGATATGGGCAAGGCTGATTTTACGGCTGAAAACATACCTGTTATATCAGACACTCCCGAGGTTATTAATAAGCCTGTTACGCTTGCGGGTAAAATGCAGAATATCACCTGTGTATCAATGGGGAACCCTCACTGCGTTATTTTCTGTGATGATGTTAAGGCTTTGGAGCTTGAAAAAATAGGACCTCTTTATGAAAACGACAAAATGTTCCCCGACAGAATCAATACCGAATTTGTTAAAATTCTCGGTGACAATGAGCTTGAAATGAGAGTGTGGGAGCGTGGAAGCGGTGAAACAATGGCTTGCGGAACAGGCGCTTGTGCTGTAGCTTCTGCGGCTGTTAAAAACGGAATATGCAAGGCCGACGAATTTATAACGGTAAGACTTCTCGGCGGTGATTTAAGGATAAAATACTGCTCTGACGGTACGGTTATAATGGAGGGCGGTGCAACCCTCGTTTTTGAAGGAACAATTGACGAATAAAAGATTTATTCAGCAATTATTTCAATAATGAAAGGAAGTTTTTTATGAATATCAATGAAAATTATTCAAAATTAAAGCAAAACTATTTGTTTTCCGAGATAGCAAGACGTGTAAATACATATCTTGACGAAAACAAAGACAAATCGGTTATAAGAATGGGTATCGGTGACGTTACACGTCCTCTTTGCCCTGCGGTTATCGCAGCAATGAACAAGGCCGTTGCGGAAATGGGAGCAGCCGAAACCTTCAGAGGCTACGGAGACGAACAGGGCTACGGCTTTTTAAGAGGTGCGGTAAAGGAATATTATAAAAGAAACGGCGTTGAGCTTTGTGATGATGAAATATTTATTTCAGACGGCGCAAAGAGCGATATCGGCAACATTCTTGACCTTTTTTCCGAGGACAATACAGTTCTGATTCCCGATCCCGTTTATCCCGTTTATGTTGATACAAATATCATGGACGGCAGAAAAATAATATATATGAATGCCTGTGAGGAAAACGACTTTCTTCCCCTGCCCGACAACAGCATCAAGGCTGATTTGATATATATATGCTCACCCAATAACCCCACAGGTGCGGCATATAATTATGAGCAGCTTTCGGCTTGGGTAAAATATGCTTTAGAAAATAATGCCGTTATCTTGTATGACTCGGCATATGAAGCCTTTATTTGCGAGGACAATTTACCCAGAAGTATATTTGAAATCGAAGGGGCAAAGAATTGTGCAATAGAATTTTGCTCACTGTCAAAGACTGCCGGCTTTACCGGTACACGTTGCGGCTATACTGTTGTTCCCCACAGCTTAAAATCCGGTGATACGGAGCTTAACAAGCTCTGGCTGAGACGTCAGACAACTAAATTCAACGGTGTATCCTATATTGTTCAATGCGGCGCAGCAGCAGTATTTACCGATGAGGGACTTACTCAGATTAAAGAAAATATTGATTATTACCGAGAAAATGCAAGCATTATTACAAATGCTCTCGATGAATGCGGAATCAAGTATTTCGGCGGAAAAAATTCTCCTTATATTTGGCTGAAATGCCCCTTCGGAATGGAATCCTGGGAATTTTTTGACCTGCTTTTGAATAAAATCAATGTTGTGGGAACTCCCGGCGCAGGCTTCGGAGAAAACGGAAAAAATTATTTCAGACTGACGGCATTTTCAACTCACGAAAATACCGCCGAGGCAATGAGGCGGCTTAAAGCCCTTGTTTTGGAAATGAAATAATAATATCATAACCGAACAGTAAAATATCGGTAACAAAAGCGGTATAAGGTCAAATTCCGGAAGTATATCCGATAAGACCTTGCACCGCTTTGAATTTTGGTTTATGAGTGTATATTGCAGCATATGGCCATTGCTTTTGCTTGCCGCAATACTGATTATACTGTTGAATTAACGTATAAATCTTTAAATATTTATGAAAAAAATTTAATCATAGAGAAAGCGAATTTACAAAAAAAGTGGCAATCCCTCATTTTGATATTTGGGTTCCCGGTCAAATAATCATTAATTCACTGTCGGAGCTTGTTATAAATATAATACGAAAATCGGATGCCGGAACAGAAAAGCCTGTACCGCAGCTTATCCGGAAAGCGGTGACATACCTTTTTAAAAATTTCAGAGATGATATTTCTCTCTCAGAGCTTGCCGAGCAGCTGCACGTTTCGGTAAATTATCTCGGCGTTTTGTTCAGAAACAGTACAGGCGTACCCTTCAGAGAGTATCTGAATATGCTTCGGCTTTAATATTCGTGCCGGCTGCTTCTTGCTTCAGATTTGTCTGTAAAAGAGGTTGCATATACTTCGGGTTATAAAACAAATGAGCATTTTCTCCGGGTGTTCAAACACAACCTAAATATGACACCATCGGAATACAGACGCAAAAATCGCACCTCTTTGCCTCCGGGATATGGGGCAAAGAGATGATTTGTTTTAACAATTTTTTACTTTAAAACTATATTGCCCACCGTTTAAAGCAACAGCAGTATCTCCGTTTTCAAAGCAGTATCCGTCAGGCAAAACAGCTTTTCCGTATGTATACGTTTCCAACCATATTCGTGGTTCTCGGAGCCGTTGCCGTCAAACCACAAATAATCAATTTTACCATAACCCGTAAGCAGCTCGGAAATATGATTAATGAAATAATCATCATATTCACTGCCCTGCATTTTTCTTGAGCCAAACTTATCCTCTGTTTAAGGAATTTTAAAGCTCAAGATAAAAGGTTTTTATTTCAAAATGCTTTATTTCTGAACAATGCCGGAATTAAATTATATGCAGGTATTACAGGAAATGCTGATAACGCAGCAGCTAAATTACTTGCAGGAGAACCTGAGCAAATTCCGCAATGTCTATTTATTAATGATATGCTCGATTCGCCATTGCTTGGGAGAAATCCCGTAAACGCTTTTGAACGCTCTGGAAAAATGGAGCTGATTATCATATCCCACGGCAGAGCCTATATCTCCTATTGAAAGCTTGGTAAGCATCAAAAGCTCCGTTGCCTTTATCATGCGGTAGCTTATAAGAAATTCCTGGGGGGATTTTCCTATAGCTTCCTTGAATATCTTGCCGAAATAGCTTCTGTTTAATCCGCAAACGTCTGCTATATCCTCAACAGAAATGTAATTCTGGAAATTATGATCTATAAATTCCAACGCTTCATGAATATAAAAATCACGGAGATTGCTGCTGTGCTTTACGTTTATGCCCTCTGTGGAGCGTACAAGATAATCTGTAAACAAATAAAGATGTCCGATAAGATGAAGGGGAGAAAGACTGCTGTTTTCAACGATATAGTTCATCTCCTTCATCATTTCCTCACGAAGCTCCTTTGAGCGGACCTTGTAAACAGGATTATCAAAATCAAAGCCCGCCGCCTCAACAACCGCCTTTGCCCGAAGTCCGTCAAACTCTATCCAGACATATTCCCAGGGCGTGTCATTATCAGCAATATAGGTTGTTATCTGGTCGGGGAAAATCATAAATCCCTGCAAACTTTTAATGTGATACTCTCTTGTTATTCCTTTTTTGTCATTAGCCAACAGTCTTCCGGTTCCCGATAAGACATAGTGAAAAAGATAGTGATTTCTTGATGCAGGACCGAATGAATGTGCAGGCGAGCATTTCTCGCGTCCGCATTGGAACAGGCTCAGATCTACAAAATTTTCATTTGGAAATACCGAAAACAGCAAATCATTCACGTCATAACCTCCTTGTTGACATCAAAATATTCGTTTTAAGTTGTATGGATGTTTTAATATTCAAATCGAAATAACGCTCTGCTTTGTCTGCAATTATTATATCATAAGTGCAAAGCAGCTTATCCGGTTTGCTTCACACCGATATCAAGAAACATATCCCAAGAAATCCATTGAGGATTTCTTCCTTGATTGTGTTTATTATATCACAAAATATACCAAAATGCAATATAATTAATATATATACGAAAAAAGCGGCAAAATGGTATAAAATATCTTGATTTATACAATTTACAGAACGCATAAAGGTATGATATACTTATATCAGAAGAAAAGATACGGAATACTATAACACCAAAGGAGGATTTTTAAATGAAAAAAGCAAAATCAGTAAAATCATTATTACTTTTTGCGGCATTCTCATCAACGCTCCTTTTACAGAGCTGCGGAACGGGCGGAAATTCGGACGGAAAAATACACATCACCATGCTTCAGTACAAACCCGAGGCTGTAAAGGCGTTTGAAAAAATCGAGGAGCGGTTCAATGCAACACACGATGATATTCATCTTGATATCGAATCGCCAAACGAGGCTATGACGGTGCTGAAAACAAGACTTATCAGAGGAGACTATCCCGACATCGTCGGCATCGGAGGAGATATAAATTACTCAAACTTTCTCGATGCAGAGCTTTTTGCAAACATCTCAGATCTTGATGTGGTGAATGACATAAAGCAGGCTTACCTTAAAATAGATAAGGACCTTGAATTTATACCGCAGGAGGGAGTTTATGCCCTGCCTTATTCCGCAAATGCGGCCGGTATCCTTTATAATAAGGATATGTTTGACGAAAAGGGCTGGGAAATTCCCGAAACATGGACCGAGTTCACTTCCCTTTGTGAAACCATAAAGGCTGATGGCACAACTCCTCTCTATTTCGGCTATAAGGACACATGGACGTGCCTTGCACCATGGAATGCCCTTGCGGTGGGCCTTGCTCCCTCAGACGTATGCAGCAGAGTCAACTCAGGTCAGACGACCTTTAAAGCAGAGTACAGCGAGGTTGCAGACAAGACAAAGGCACTTTTAAATTATGCAGAGCCTAATCCTTACGCATACAGCTACAACGATGCCTGCACCGCCTTTGCAAAGGGCGAATCCGCAATGTTTCCCATCGGCAGCTATGCTGTACCGCAGATATTGTCGGTAAATCCCGATATGAACATCGACTCCTTCCCGTTCCCTGCAAATGAAAACGAGGCAGACAATGTGCTGAATTCAGGAATTGACCTGCAATTTTCGGTAATGAAGGAATCGAAAAATATGGAAGCGGCTTATGAGGTTCTGAGATTTTTGTTCGAGGATGAAACCGTACAGATTTACCTTGACGAACAGGGCGGTATTCCCTGCAAGGAGGGTGATTTTGAACTGCCCGTATTTTTAAGCGGAATGGAGCAGTATATAAGAGATAACAGAATGTCCGACTACCACGATCATCATTATCCAAGCGAAATGAGCGTTGACGCACTTATCCAGACTTACCTTATGGATAACAGCAAAAATGCGGCGGAAGCCTTTCTTGACCGGTTTGACAATGAATGGGCAAGATACAACAGAGATCTTATTGCAAAAGTGAAAAAATATGAGGAGGGACAGAAATGAAAAAGCTTAATAAAATGACCGACAGGCAGAAAACATATATCCTTATGGTGCTTCCCGCACTTATCTTGTTTGTTGCATTCAATACCATTCCACTTATTACAGGTGCGATGTACAGCTTCACAAATTACAGAGGCTACGGCAGCTATGAATGGGTGGGACTGAGGAACTATATCGACCTATTTTCCGATTCAAGAGTAGGAAATTCATATCTTTTCACATTCAAGTATGCCCTGGCAGGCACCATACTTGTAAATCTGCTGAGTCTGATACTTGCTCTCGGACTTAACAGCAAGGTAAAATTCAAAAGTATGCTAAGAGGAGTATATTTCCTGCCAAATATTCTCGGCGGACTAATCATTGGCTATATTTTCAGCTTTATCTTTACTTATATAATTCCGGCGGCGGGTTCTGCCCTCCATATAGGATTTCTTGAAAACAGCATACTTGCCAGCGAAAAATATGCATGGATAGGCGTACTTATCGTAGGTGTATGGCAGGCCGTTGCAATGAATACAATCATTTATATCTCCGGTTTGCAGACTATACCTGCGGAAATTTACGAGGCGGGAATGATTGACGGTGCAAATCGCCGGCAGACCTTTAAGGATCTTACACTGCCGATGCTTATGCCTTTCGTATCTACAAACTTTATTTTAAGCACAAAGAATATGCTCATGGTATTTGACCAGATTATGGCGTTGACAAAGGGCGGCCCTGCGCAAAGCACAGAGTCTATTTCATACCTTATATACAAAAACGGTATGGATGGCGGACAGTTCGGCTTCCAAAGCGCAAACGCAGTCATATTCTTCGTTGTTATTGTTACTATATCTATTATCCAGATGGTTATCACCAATAAAAAGGAGGTACAGTTATGAGTTCATCAACAAAAAAACTTGTTTCCGAGTCACGTGAAGCCGGTGTAAATAAGAAAGGCAAGGTCGGAAAACCTAATATCAGACTGACTATATTGCTGATTTTAGGCTGTGTTACTATTTTGTTCCCTCTGTACATGACCATTATAATTGCCTTCAAGTCGCCGTCGGAAATGACAAATGATATTTTCGGTGCTCTGAGCTTCCCTAAAAGCTTTAGTTTTGACAATTTTGCCGAGGCAATGAGAGTTACAAACTTCTGGAACTCCCTTAAAAACAGCATAATTATTACCGGAATTACAATTGTTTTTTCTATTGTTATCCATTCTATGGCAGGATATTCAATCGGCAGAAATATGAGCCGAAAAAAAGGCTTCAAGATGATATATTTCTACATCGTAAGCGGGATGTTTGTTCCGTTTGCAATTCTTATGATGCCGCTTGTAAAACAGACCGCAAATCTCGGACTTGACAATATGGCGGGTGTTATTATACTGTACACCGTTTTCTATATGCCCATGAATGTTATGCTTTACAGCGGATACATGAAGAATATTCCCATGGCAATGGAGGAAGCGGCAGATATTGACGGTGCTTCTGCATGGCGCACATACTGGACAATTATTTTCCCTATGATGAAGCCTATGCACGCAACGGTTGCGGTACTCACCGCTCTCGGCACATGGAATGACGTTATGACGCCGCTTGTTATTATGTCCGGCACTGAGAACACCACTCTGCCTCTTGCTCAGCTTAACTTCCAGACACAGTTCGGAACGAATTATAACCTTGCGTTCGCATCCTATCTGCTTGCGCTTTTGCCTATCGTGATATTCTATATCATCTGCCAAAAGCAGATTATCGGCGGAGTCGCAAACGGAGCAGTCAAGGGCTGATACAAGTAAAAATCATAAATTCCCCTGCCCCCGGGGCGGGGGAAATCTATATACGAAAGGACGGCTTTATATTATGAAAATTCAGAATAAAATTATGCTGATAACATATGCGGACAGTATGGGAAAAAATATCAGAGAGCTTCACGGCATACTTGACAGGCATTACAAAAATGCAGTGGGCGGCGTTCATATCCTGCCATTTTTCCCTTCCTCTGCGGACAGAGGCTTTGCTCCCATGAGATACGATGTTGTTGACGAAAGCTTCGGCACATTTGACGATATAGAGGCTCTCGGAAAAGAATATTATCTCATGTTTGATTTTATGGTAAATCACATCTCCGCAAGCTCGGAATATTTCAGGGATTTTCTTGAGAAAAAGGACGAGTCCGAATACAAGGATATGTTTATCCGATACAAGGATTTCTGGGAAAACGGTGAGCCCACCCAAGAGCAGACCGATTTAATTTACAAGCGCAAGCCCCGCGCGCCGTACATTGAGGCAAAATTTGCTGACGGAACCACTGAAAAGGTATGGTGTACCTTCTGCGAGGAACAGATTGACCTTGATATTTCAAAGGACAAAACAAAGAAGTTTATCGCAGATACTATTCGTGAAATGTGCCGCAGAGGCGCTTCCGTAATACGGCTGGACGCATTTGCATATGCGGTAAAAAAGCCGGGAACAAGCTGCTTCTTCATTGAGCCGGATATCTGGGAGCTGCTTTACGATATTGAAAGGATAGCTTCAGAGGGCGGAGCGGATATTCTGCCCGAGATACACGAGCATTACACGATTCCGATGAAAATTGCGGACAAGGGCTTCTGGATATATGACTTTGCTCTGCCTGTCCTTACTCTCCATGCACTTTACAATCATACGGGAAAATATCTGAAAAACTGGCTTTTAAAATGTCCTATGAAGCAGTTCACCACCCTTGACACCCATGACGGCATAGGAATTGTGGACGTAAAGGACCTTCTTCCCGATGAGGAGATTGATAAGGTCAAGGACCAGATGTATGCAAAGGGCGCAAATGTGAAGATGATATACAGCTCCGAGGCGTACAACAATCTTGATATATATCAGGTGAACACCACCTATTATTCCGCACTTGGTGACAATGACAGTGCATATCTTCTTGCAAGAGCAATACAGTTCTTTGCTCCGGGTATTCCGCAGGTGTATTATGTGGGAATGCTTGCAGGCTCAAACGATATAGAGCTTATGGAGCGCACAAAAAACGGACGTGATATCAACCGCCATTACTATACCGCAGAGGACGTTGAAAAGGAACAGTCAAGACCTGTTGTACAGAAGCTGAAGGAGCTTATGGAGCTGAGAAATACTCACCCTGCATTTTCACTTGAAGGTACAATAGAAGTCAGTGCAGACGATGACAGGCTTGTAATCATAAGAAAATACGGTTCTGACAGTATTACATTAAATGCAGATTTGTCAACTTATCAGTTTGATATAAAATAAAGGGGGTACTAATTTGTCGATTTTTATAAATGAAAAAACAGGGCTGTTTCAGATTGTTACAGAAAACACCGAATATCAGATGAAAGCCGATAAATACGGTGTATTAAAGCATTTGTGGTACGGCGGAAAAACAGGGTATGATATGGAATATATGCTGAATTATCCCGATGTGGGATTTTCGGGGAATATATATGATGCAGGGAATGACCGTACATATTCTCTCGATACTTTGCCACTGGAATATGCCTGCGAGGGCGTAGGCGACTACCGGATAACGGCAGCGGCGGCTGTTCATTCCGACGGCAGCTGCGCTCTTGACCTGAGATACAAAGGTTATCGTATAAGTAAAGGAAAATACGGCATAAAGGGACTTCCTGCCGTATATGCAGATGAAAATGAAGCAGAAACACTTGAGATAATATTAAAGGATAACTGTTCGGATATTGAGGTGACGCTTAAATACGGCGTTCTCCCGAAGCTTGATATTATAACAAGGTGTGTTTCGATTGCCAACAATGGTAATGAGCCTGTGATATTTACAAAAGCGGCAAGTCTTTGCCTTGATATACCACAGGGCAGCTGGGAATGGATACATTTTCACGGCAGACACACCCTGGAGCGCCAGATTGAGCGTATGCCTCTTAATCACGGCATTCAGGAAAGCTCAAGTACAAGGGGAACATCAAGCCATCAGCAGAATCCCACAGTGCTGCTTTGCTCTCCCGACTGCACAGAGACTGTAGGCAGCTGTATCGGCGCCGCACTGATGTACAGCGGAAGCTTTCAGACGAAATTGCAGCTTGACCAGTCAGAGCAGGTACGACTTATTATGGGTATTCACCCCGACCTGTTCCGCTGGGAGCTGAAACCGTCGGAGGTATTTGATACTCCCGAGGTAATACTGTCATACAGCGGAAGCGGAATGGAAGCATTGTCCCACAATTTCCAGAAGGTTATAAGAGAGCACGTTTGCAGAGGTAAATACAAGCTTTCTGAGCGTCCCGTTCTGATAAACAACTGGGAAGCTACTTATTTTGATTTTGACGAGAATAAAATACTGAAAATTGCAGAGCAGGCAGCCGCTCTCGGAGTGGATATGCTGGTGCTTGACGACGGATGGTTCGGCAAAAGAGATGACGATTGTTCGGGACTGGGCGACTGGTTCGTAAACGAAAAAAAGATAGGCTGCGGACTTGGAAGGCTTGCGGAAAAGATAAAGGGTCTGGGTATGAAATTCGGCCTGTGGTTTGAACCTGAAATGGTTTCGGAGGACAGCGAGCTGTACCGCACTCATCCGGAATGGGCAATACAGATACCCTCAAGAAAGCCTGTGCGCAGCCGTTATCAGCTGGTGCTTGATATGACAAATCCCGAAGTGAGGGAATATATTTTTGAAGCGATAAGCAACATACTTAACAGCGCAGATATTTCCTATGTTAAATGGGATATGAACCGCAGTATCTGCGATTGGCACACTCCTTGTCTTTCGGCGGAAAATCAGGGAGAAATGCCCCACAGATACATCCTCGGGCTGTATGAGCTGCTTGAACGTCTGACAAATGCTTTCCCCGATGTGCTTTTTGAGGGCTGCAGCGGAGGCGGCGGCCGTTTTGATGCAGGTATGCTTTACTACTGTCCGCAGATATGGTGCAGTGATGATACGGACGCCTTTGAGCGAACAAAAATACAGTACGGCACATCATTTTTCTATCCCGTTTCGGCGGTTGGATCACATATTTCAGCTGTACCCGGTCACCAGACGGGCAGGATTACGCCTATTGAAACAAGAGCTGTTACCGCTATGGCAGGCAGTTTCGGATATGAGCTTGACCTGAATACACTTTCTGACGGGGAAAAGCAGAAGGTAAAGGAGCAGATAGTACGCTTTAAACAGGACGGTCCCCTTATTCACAACGGGCTTTACTACCGTTTAAGCAATCCTATTACGGATAAATTTGCTGTGTGGGAATTTGTCTCGGAAAACCGGACAGACGTTCTCGTAAACGGCGTTATTTTCCGTACAGAGCCTAACAGCAGGCAGTACAGTATAAAGCTGCGCGGACTTCTGCCGGAGGCTGATTATCGGCTTGCAGAAAACGGAAAGGTGTACAAGGGAAGTGCTTTGATGAACGGAGGCATTTTGCTGCCTAAATCATGGGGTGATTATGCGCCTGTTGAAATGCACTTCACCGTCGAAGTATAGCTGAAAGCGGATAAGCATTTTTAAGGTTTGTCTGTGATAAAAGGATGGAGGAAGAAAATGAAAATGTTTGATGTAACGGCACTCGGTGAGCTGCTGATAGATTTTACCGAAAACGGAGTATCGGAAAACGGCAATCCCTTACTGGAAGCAAATCCCGGCGGTGCGCCCTGCAATGTTCTTGCAATGCTTAATAAGCTTGGCAGAAAGACCGCTTTCATAGGCAAGGTGGGAAATGATAATTTCGGCAGGTTTCTGGCAGATACCGTCAGAAGAAGCGGAACGGATATTACAAACCTTGTTTATAACGATACCGTCCCGACAACTCTTGCTTTTGTTCATACTCTTGCCGAGGGTGAGCGCGAGTTCAGCTTTTACCGTCAGCCGGGTGCTGATATGACTCTTGCTAAGGAAGAGGTAATGACAGATATTATTGAATCGTCAAGGATATTCCATTTCGGCACATTATCCTCAACTCATCCGGGAGTAAGAGAAGCTACAAGATTTGCAGTTGAATTTGCTAAGGAAAAAGGACTGCTTATCTCATTTGATCCGAATCTCCGGGAGCCGCTGTGGGAGTCCCTTGATGATGCAAAGCGTGAGATAGAATACGGCTTATCAAAATGCAACATTTTGAAAATATCCGACAATGAGCTTGAATTTGTGACGGATGCAAGGGATTATGATGAGGGCATCAGACGGATCCGTGAAAAATATGATATACCGCTGATTTTTCTTACTCTCGGCAAAGACGGCAGCCGTGCATATTACAAGGATATACGGGTAGAAAGGCCTGCATATCAAGGTGTGAACGCCGTTGAAAAAACCGGTGCGGGAGATACATTTGAGGGCTGCGCACTTGACTTTGTATTGGAATACGGAATTGACGGCTTTGATGAAAGCAAGCTCTCCGAACTCCTGGACTTTGCAAATGCGGGAGCGGCGATTATAACAACAAGAAAAGGCGCTCTGAAGGTTATGCCCGACAAGATGGAAATAACCCGGATACTGGATAAAAAATAAATGCAAGCCCGATGCAATTTGTGGTTTGTGTCGGGCAGGCTTTTTTGCTGAGAAAACTCCCTCTTGTATGCACTTATGTGTCATTTCGGTTTGAAATTGTCAAGATAAGTTGACAATTTGATTCTATTAATTTACTGACAACACCTGTTTTCGTAACATAAGTGCCGCCCGACTTTCTTTCGTCCGGAACAAAATTACTACCTCCGAATATTCTAAAGCTTACTGATAAATCTAAATTTGGGACAGAGGCTAAGGGACTTTAATGCCCCTTATGTTTCTCCCTTTTCTTTTGCTGTTTCAGCTTCAAGCTCACGCTGACGCTTGTTGTTGCGGTTTTGCCTGTCGGTTGCTCCGGGCTGAAAACCGGCACGTTTGAGCCAAGATTTAAGAGTGTCGATGCATATCCCGAGTTCGGCAGCAACCTCTTTGGAAGGGCGGCCTTGCTCGGTGACCATTTTAATTGCACCGCTTTTAAATGCCTCGTCATAACGAGGTGGCATTGTTCCTTTTTTGATTGACATAAAAATTCCTCCTTTGATTTTGGATTTGTTTGTGTCCATTCCATTATATCACACTTTTTTCTGTCCATCAAATCCGGGAAGGAGGCAAGGTTATGGATATAATCACGCAATCATTTAACTCTCATATGGATTGAAGTATTACCAATATATAAATTAAACGATTACCCACAAATTAAACGATTACTAATAATAATAGTGCCGTCGAGAAATTAACTCTTTGACGGCACTATTTGCTTATTCATTAAAGATTTGTAAAAACCGTAAAATACCGCTATACTGCTGTTTTTCAACTGTTTTTGATAAGAAGAAAAGACTGACTATTCTATCAAAATAGTCAGTCTTATTTGGTGCCGGTGGTCGGGGTCGAACCGACACGGTATTGCTACCACAAGATTTTGAGTCTTGCACGTCTGCCAATTCCATCACACCGGCATTTCAAAGCTACCTGTATATAATACCATAAACAAAAAAAATTGTCAATACCTTTGTGGGAAATTTTTTAAAAAGTTCATAAAGAATATTGCTGTGCATCCGCAAATTACAGTTTGCGCACAAAAACACCGAAAAAGACAGTTACTTCCTTTTCGGTGTTTTGCATTACGAAATGCTTTGTTTTTTGCAATCACTCAGCATTCGACGTATTTTATAAACCCTAATTTGTTACCGCACAATCAGACAATAACAAACTCCTTATCCTTTGCGTCAACCTTTATACTGTCGCCGCTCTTAATATCGCCGTCGATAATCTTTTCGGCAAGCATATCCTCGATTTTACTCTGAATGGCACGTCTTAAAGGTCTTGCGCCATATACGGGGTCAAAGCCCTCCTTTGAAATAAGGCTTACTGCATCATCGGTAAACTCAACCGAAATTTCATTTGCATCAAGACGCTTTTTAAGATTTGAAAGCATAAGCCTTGAAATAGCCTTTATATCCTCCTCTGTAAGTCTCTTGAACACAATAATTTCATCTATTCTGTTCAAGAACTCCGGCTTAAAGGCGTTTTTAACCTCTGCCATAACCTTTTCTCTGATTTTCTCATCATTTGAATCGGTATTTTTATCGTTTTCAGAAGAAAAGCCCAGCTTTGTAACATTATTGAGTATATTCTTTGCTCCCAGGTTTGATGTCATTATAATAACAGTATTTCTGAAATCAACACGTCTGCCCTGAGCGTCGGTAAGAATACCGTCCTCAAGAATCTGGAGCATAATGTTGAAAACATCGGGGTGAGCCTTTTCAATCTCATCAAAAAGAATTACTGAATAGGGATGCTTTCTTATTTTTTCGGTAAGCTGACCGCCCTCCTCAAAGCCTACATATCCCGGAGGCGAGCCGATGAATTTTGATACCGAGTGCTTTTCCATATACTCTGACATATCAACTCTTATAATTGCCTCCTCCGAGCCGAACATTGCCTCGGCAAGTGCCTTTGAAAGCTCAGTTTTACCTACTCCCGTAGGGCCTAAGAACAGGAAGGAGCCTGTAGGTCTTTTCGGGTCCTTTAACCCTGCTCTGCCACGTCTTATAGCCTTTGCAACAGCTGTTACGGCCTCGTTCTGACCGATAACTCTTTCATGCAGAATATTTTCAAGGTGCTTTAATTTTTCGCCTTCCTCCTCTGCAATCTTCATTACGGGAATATTCGTCCAGCTTGAAATAATATCGGCAATATCCTCCTCCGTCACCTTTAAATCGTTGGAGGCGGCATTTTCTTCCTTCCATTCGCCCTTTGCCTTGTCTATCTCTGCTTTTACGTTCTTTTCCTCATCCCTTAATTCGGCAGCCTTTTCAAAATCCTGTGTGGTAATAGCCTCCTGCTTGTCGTTGGTAATCTTTTCAAGCCGCGTCTCAAGCTCCTTAAGGGTGTCGGGCGCAACAAGGGTGGAAAGCTTTTTCTTTGAAGCTGCCTCGTCTATAAGGTCAATAGCCTTATCGGGCAGAAATCTGTCGGTAATATATCTTTCGGACAGCTTTGCGGCTGCGTTTATTGCCTCGTCGGTTATTTTAACGCCGTGATGCGCCTCATATTTATCTCGTATACCCTTTAAAATCTGAACCGTTTCGTCAACTGTAGGCTCTCCTACGATAACAGGCTGAAATCTTCGCTCTAACGCAGCGTCCTTTTCGATATACTTTCTGTACTCGTTAAGAGTTGTTGCGCCGATAAGCTGCAGCTCTCCTCTTGCAAGAGACGGCTTTAAGATATTTGACGCATCAATTGCGCCCTCTGCCGAGCCTGCTCCCACAATGGTATGCATCTCATCAATAAACAGAATTACGTTTCCGGCGGAAATTACCTCCTCAACCGCCTTTTTAAGCCTTTCCTCAAATTCACCTCTGTACTTTGCGCCTGCAACAAGAGAGGATAAATCCAAAGCAAACAGTCTTTTATCCTTTAAGGATTCGGGGACGTCCTGATTGGCAATCTTTTGCGCAAGTCCCTCGGCAACCGCTGTTTTTCCCACACCAGGTTCACCGATAAGACAAGGATTGTTTTTTGTTCTTCTTGACAAAATCTGTATAACTCGTTCAATTTCCTTATCTCTGCCCACAACGGGGTCAAATTTGTTTTCCTTTGCCAGCTCTGTAAGATCTCTGCCAAACTTGTCAAGTGTAGGTGTTTTTGTATCCTTTTTTCTTCCTGCCTTCGCCGTACCGCCCTGCTCCTGAGCAAAGTCTGGTATCAGAGAATTATACAGCATACCGGGATTAACTCCAAAGCCCATAATAATCTGCGCAGCCACTCCGTCGCCGTCACGAAGAATTGCCATCAATATATGCTCTGTTCCAACGTAGCTGTGTGAAAATCTCTGTGCCTCCATAGCGCTGTATTCAAGTATTCTCTTGCTTCTCGGCGTAAGAGAAAGCTCGGTTGATAAATCAAGCGGAGCGCCCGTTCCGACTGCCGCCGCAAGCTTTTCCTTTACTCCCTCCTCGGTAATGCCGACATTTTCAAGTGCCTTTGCGGCAACTCCGGTTCCTTCCTTTATAAGACCAAGCAACAAATGCTCACTGCCGACATAGTGGTGTCCCAGCTCACATGCCGTATCATGTGCGCATGATATTGCAGCCCTTGCTTTTTCGGTAAAATTTGAAAACATCATAAAAATCACTTTCCTTTCTGTGTCTTAAAGTCTGCTTCTTATAATTTCCGCTCTCTTAACGTCACGTTGGTCGGGAGTAAGCTGTTTCTTTGCTTCCGCCTCAATCGACGCAGGCTCGGTCATTATGCTCAGCTCAATAAGATTTTCCTTTACATCATTTATTATTCCCATATTTTTGCCCATAATAACATCGGATATAAGAGCTTTCGCTTCCTTTGATGTCATTTTTCTTGCATATTTCAGTGTTCCGTAGGAACGCCACAGTCTGTCTTCAATATAATCCCTGTTATTTTCTATCAGCTTTTTACGTGCCTCTTTCTCATGCTCGGCAATCTGATTTACTATATTTTTCACCTTGTCGATAATTTCTTTTTCGCTTAAGCCCAAGGTTATCTGATTGGAAATCTGGTAAAGACAGCCATATGCCTTTGAACCCTCTCCGTACAAGCCTCTTACGGCTATTCCGAAATTACTTGCCGAGGAAATAATTCTTGAAATATTGTCCGTCATTGTAAGTGCCGGAAGATGCATCATAACCGAAGCCCTTAAGCCCGTACCCGTATTGGTGGGACAGCTTGTAAGATAACCAAAATCGGCATCAAACGCATACTGTAAATTTTCATCAATTACATCGTCAACTCTGTTTGCTGTTTCAAAGGCTTCGTCCAGCTTGTAGCCGCCGAGAATTACCTGTATTCTTATATGGTCCTCCTCCATAAGCATTATGCTCATGGCCTCGTCCTTGCTTACCATAGCCGCTCCCTCGGGCTTTTCCAAAAGCTCACGGCTGATAAGATGCTTTTCGGCAAGAACTGTTTTATCTATATCGCTGATATCGCTTATATTGTACACCTTAAAATCATTTGCAAGAGTCGAATTTGATTCTAAGATTGCCTTTTCAATTTCCGACACCGCTTTTTTTGCCGCTTCCCTGCTTATTGCATTGGGAAAGGGATATTTTGTAAGATTTCTTGCAAGTCTTACTCTTGTGCTTACTACTATATCATCATCATTTTTCTGCTTATACCAAATCATTGCTCTCACCTCTTTAATTAATATCTCCCAGCGACTTAAGCTCCTTGTGCAGCTTTGCCGCCTTTTCGTAATCCTCTTCGTTTACAGCCTTTGTAAGCTCTGCCTTTAATTCCTCGTAGCGCTTTTTCTTTTTCAGCTCCGCAGCGCTTCCGGCAGGAATTTTACCGGTATGCTTTACATTCTGATGTATCTGCTTTAAGGTTGATGTAACAGGTGCTCTGAAGGTTTCGTAGCATTTAGGGCATCCGAATTTTCCCTTGTTTCTGAAATCCTGAAAGGTTCTTCCGCAGCCCGGACAGGCAACGGTATCACGATAGGTAGGGAAAATATTAAAATCATCAAAAAAATCCGCAAATTCCGAAAAAATATCATACATAGCTTTCATCCTTCTTTCTTAAAATAAAACTGTTTTTTACATTAACGCAGCCAGCATATTTTTCAGTATGCCCGCTCTTAGAGAATCCCTTTTTGCTCCGACCGATTGAGGAATACTTTTCTCGCTTACCGCCGCAAGAATAAGTCCTTTGCTTTTCTCATCTATTTCACCCTCTGCGGCAAGATAGTTAACAATGGATACTGCGCTTTTAAAATCCACAGCGTCACCGATTCTCGCTACCGCATCCTGCAAAAGGCTTTCCCCCGAATTTGACAGCCGTCTTATTCTGAGATATCCGCCTCCGCCTCTTCTCGATTCCACCATATATCCTCTTTCCGGTCCGAACCTTGTTGCAATTACATAATTTATCTGAGAGGGTACACAGTTGAAAACCGAGGCAAGCTCATTCCTTCCGATTTCAAGCCAGTCATCATCCTCCTTTAAAAGCTCAAGTATAAAGGCTTCGATTCTGTCGCTCATTGCCATTTTTGTCATCTCCGTTTTTTGATTTATATGTCATTTTTTGACCTTGACTTTCTTTGACCTTTAATGATTACATTATACCACACTTTTTGCTTTTGTCAATTAATAAAAATTATTTATTTTATTAATATTTTGTAAACGACCAAAATATTATTCATTACTTGTCAGTCAGAAAAATAGATAAATTTTCACAATTTTTCCTTTATATATTATACATATATTTTAAAATAAAAATAAAATATAATATCGACTTGAAAAATGTCGTTTTTTATGGTATAAATATATTGTAATAAAATGCTTTTTAATTTGAAGGAGGATATTAATGGATACCAGCAATTCCACATTTGCAAAATTAACCATCATAGGAATGAAGGGCTGTGAAGAAATAACCGATAAAATCGACTATTATCTTAAGCAGTTCAGAAAGGAATATGACAACACTCCCACCTATATTGCACATATTAAATGCCCCCGTTTCGGAACCGGCGAGGCTAAATGCGTAATCAGTGAAACAGTAAGAGGGCATGATGTATTCATCATCTGTGATGTATTTAACCACGGTGTTACATACAAAATGTACGGAGTGGAAAATCATATGAGTCCGGACGATCATTACCAGGATTTAAAGAGAATCATTTCCGCCGCCAGCGGCAAGGCAAGAAGAATAACCGTAGTTATGCCAATGCTTTATGAAGGCAGACAGCACAGACGAACCTCAAGAGAGTCGCTTGACTGCGCCATTGCCCTACAGGAGCTTGTTTCAATGGGTGTATCAAACATAATCACCTTTGACGCTCATGACGCACGTGTTCAGAACGCAATTCCCCTTCACGGCTTTGACGATGTTCAGACAACCTATCAGATGATTAAGGCATTAACCAGAGCCGTACCCGACATATCATTTGACAAAGAGGATACAATAGTTATCTCTCCCGATGAGGGCGGTATGAACAGATGTATGTATTATTCTTCGGTTCTCGGCATTGATTTGGGTATGTTCTACAAAAGAAGAAATTATTCGGTAATAGTTGACGGCAAAAACCCGATTGAGGCACACGTTTATCTCGGCAGAGATGTTTCGGGAAAGGACGTTATGATTGTTGACGATATGATTTCAAGCGGCGAATCGGTGCTTGATATTGCCAAAAGATTAAAAGCTCAGGGTGCTAAAAGAATATTTATTTTCACTGCCTTCGGGCTTTTCTGCAACGGGCTTGAAAAATTTGATGAGGCCTACGCAAACGGCGAAATAACAAAGGTATTTACCACAAACCTTATTTACCGTACACCGGAGCTTTCCTCACGTGAATGGTATTATAATGTTGATATGTCAAAATATATATCCATTCTTATCAACACTCTTAACCATGACGATACCTTAAGTCAGCTTTTGGTTCCCGTTACCAGAATTAAAAAGCTGCTTGAAAAAAGAGATGCGGAAAAGAATAATCAGCAGAATTAATTGACATAAAACCGCAAAGAACATACAATTTTTTCACAATATTCGGAATGGAGGTTTATTATGAGCTTTTCAGAACAAACCATTTCCTCTGAAACTGTTTTTGAGGGCAAGGTGTTTGACGTGTGCTGTCAGGAGGTTATTCTTGACGATAACAGCAAAGCCTCCCGCGAGGTTGTTATCCATCACGGCGGTGCAGGAATACTTGCTCTCGATAATGACAAAAACACATTTCTTGTCCGCCAATACCGCAAGGGCGCGGAATGTGAAATGCTTGAAATTCCGGCAGGCAAGCTCGAAAAGGGAGAAAACCCCAAGGAATGTGCCGTGAGGGAGCTGCGGGAGGAAATCGGCGCGGAAGCGGAGAAAACAGAAATGCTATGCGAATTTTTTCCCACCCCCGCATATTGCAGTGAAAAAATCACCGTATTTCTTGCGGAAGGTCTTACAATGCACTCCCAGCAGCTGGACAGCGGAGAGCTGCTTGAAATAATCAAGCTGCCCTTTGAAAAGGCAGTTGAAATGGTTATGTCCGGCGAAATAACCGATGCAAAGACAATCATTTCCCTGTTAAAAGCAAAAGAGTTGTTAAGGCTGTAAAAAAATGCAAAAAAGCCGCCCGATGCGGCTTTTTTGCGTTTTTGGTATATTTGTTACCGTTCGGCATTGTCCAAATAACCGTTTTATATTTCGGCTCCGCTCTGCGGCTGTTCAAGCTGCTGACGAGTACGGCCGCCCTTTCCAAAGCCGCCCACACCGCCTGCTGTGTTTGTAACAACATTATCGGATACCGAAACGCCGGCTCCGCTTACCTCAATGGCACTAAGATTAATTTCACCCGTATTTTCTTTCCAGCTGTCGTCCGTGTCCTCATCGGAAGTTTCAATCACAACCATTCTATCGTCCTCGTCCCATTCAACGTCATAACATTTATTTCCTCGTTTTTTGCCGTTATCGACTGACAGCCTATTGACACAAGCAATGCAATTATCAAGCCTGTTCCCAAAATTTTCTTTTTCATAATCAATGACTCCTTTCCGAACTCTGTATCAAATTCCCAAAAAATTAAAATGCTTTTCAGAATTTGTATCAGTATGTTATTTTTTTTGTAAGTATGAATGTATTATATATCGGTTTTATTAAAAAAAGATTAGAAAAATTATATTTTTTTCAAAATCATATGCCCTGAATAAAATCAGATTAAAGGGCAATAATATTATTGTACCGGCTAACATAATTTTTCTTCCGTACTATATATTATCACATTTTGTACATAACTGCAAGGGAGGATTTTATGTGATAAATAAGGTAGAAATATGCGGTGTGAATACGGCAAAGCTTCCGGTTATTCCAAAGGAACGCAAGGAAGAGCTGTTTTTGAAAATAAAGGCAGGGGACAAGGAGGCAAGAGAAGAATTTGTGCAAGGGAATTTAAGGCTTGTTTTAAGCGTCATTCAGCGCTTTAATAACAGAGGGGAAAACAGTGACGATCTTTTTCAGGTGGGCTGTATAGGTCTTATAAAGGCAATAGATAATTTTGATTTAAGCCAAAATGTTCAGTTTTCTACCTATGCTGTGCCTATGATAATAGGCGAGATCAGAAGATATTTAAGAGATAACAATACCATACGTGTAAGTCGTTCCCTAAAGGATATAGCCTATAAGGCACTTTATATCAAGGAACGGCTGATTAATACAAACTCAAAGGAGCCGACCGTTGCCGAAATCGCAAAGGAAATGGACGTGCCTAAGGAGGACGTTGTGTTTGCTCTTGACGCAATCTGCGAGCCTGTGAGCCTGTATGAGCCTGTCTACCACGACGGCGGAGAGGCAATATATGTAATGGATCAGGTTAAGGACACGAAAAATACTGATGATAATTGGATTGAAAATATCGCAATCGGCGAGGCAATGAAGCATCTTAACGAAAGAGAAAAGCATATTCTTACACTGCGCTTTTTTAACGGTAAAACTCAAATGGAGGTTGCAGACGAAATAGGCATTTCCCAGGCACAGGTATCAAGGCTTGAGAAATCGGCACTTAAGCATATGAGAAAATATGTTTAAGTGAGCCAGCGAAAAAATGGACGATGCCGTCAAGGAATTGGGGAAATGTCTATAGGGAACTGTCCATCATATAGAGTACAGACATAGTCTTGGATTAACCACTTAAAAATCAGTCCAAGAATATGTCCGCACCCCCACCCTCCTTTGGAAGAGGTATATGCACTGTTTATCGACAATGATTAAAAATCCAATATATACGACACAAACCCACCTGAAAATGGTGGGTTTGTAAGTAGTCTGAACAACTTGCTTCGGCAAGTCGTTTTTTCTGGTACACCTGATGCGATTCGAACGCACGGCACATAGCGTCGGAGGCTATTGCTCTATCCAACTGAGCTACAGGTGCATATACAGACAGCCAAGGCTGTCTTTTTATATTAAGTAAATTACATTGAGACAGATTTTTTTATACAAGCGTCAATTGCGTCAATAACAGTGCCTCTGAAGCCATTATTTTCCAAAACCTTTACCGCTTCTATGGTAGTTCCCGCCGGAGAGCATACCATATCCTTAAGCTCACCGGGATGCTTTCCCATCTCAAGAACCATTTTTGCCGAACCCAGAACCGACTGAGCCGCAAAGGTATATGCCTGATTTCTTGGCATACCCCCAAGAACGGCAGCGTCTGCCATTGCTTCTATAAGCATAAAAATATATGCCGGAGAGGAGCCGCTGACACCTGTCACAGTGTCCATTAAGCCCTCGGGGACAACCTCAGCCCTTCCAAGACCTTCAAACAGGGAAATAATATAAGCCGCATCCTCCCTGTTTTCCTCCGACTGCATTATTTTATTTAAAGAAACCGCAGTCATACCCTCGCCAACAAGCGCAGGAGTGTTCGGCATTACCCTTACAAGCTTTATTGTATCACATTTAAAAGCATTTGTCAACCTTTCAATTGACTGACCTGCAGCAATTGATACTATAACGATATTATGTTTATCAATATAATTTTTAATTTCATCTATTACCGAATAAATTACATTGGGCTTAACGGCAAGAAAGAGAATATCGGCTCTGCAAGCCTCACTCACACTCTCTGCCGGCTTTATGCCAAGCTCAGCCTTTAGCTTGCTTAACGTATCGGTATTCTTATCATATACCGTTATACTCCCTGCCTCGGCGGTTTTTTTATTTACAATTCCTTTAATTATTGCGCCGCCCATATTACCGGCACCTATAAATCCTATTGTCTTTTTCATTTCGGTCTTTTTCTCCTTAAACAATTTTTTTGTGATAAATATAGCTGTTCAGCTCCGCACCGAGCAGCAGAATCATTACACAGAAGTACAGCCAAAGCATCAGCAGTACAACTGCGGTAAGGCTGCCGTATATATATGAATAATTTGCAAAATTATCAATATAAATCGAGTAAATATTAGAAAAAATCATCCAACCGGCAGTGGAAAATGCAGCTCCCGGCATATGAAATTTCATTTTTATTCTGCGGCGGTCAAAAATATAATACATAAGCTGAAATATAATACACATGGTAACAAAGAAAAGTACACCTTTAATCAGCACTATTTCGGTAGCGTTAAAAACTATATATTTTTCCGCAAAGTCGATTATAACATTTCCGAAAACCTGCAGCACCAGCGTAAGCAGTATGGCGACAATAAAAATAACTGTATACACTACGGAAGCGGCATAGTCGGCTATAAATAGTTTTCTTCCCGGTGTTTTATATACCTTTCTGATGCCCCTTTCAACCGCTGCAATTCCTCTTGATGCCGACCATAACGCTGTTATTGCCGTAACAGATATAACATGAATCGATTTACCGAACAGCTCATCCGCAATAACTGCCACTGCCGGCTTGACCGTATCCGGCAGAAACGCTTCCAGAGAAGCAATAATCGTCCGTTCGGGAATAGGTATAAAATATCCCACAAGCGAAATCAGAAGCATTACAAACGGAAATACCGATATTATCAGATAAAAGGATGCCTGAGCCGAATAAACCGTTATCTGATCTTCCATTATCTCCCCGGCAGTCTTTTTAATTCGCTCATAAAGCTTAATCATTCACTTCACCTCATATCGGCCCGTAATGTAATTAATAAATATATCCTATAGCAGTTCTTGATAATCCGTTTTCTGACGCTTTTATTTATTATATCATTATTATCAAAAAAAATCAATATATGCTTAATTATATTTATTATTCATATTCGGTCATATTTATTCTGTTCATATAAACCTCACGAGGCTTTGAGCCGTTTGCTCCGCTGATAATTCCCCTTGCCTCCATCTGGTCGATAATTCTACCCGCTCTTGCATAACCCACCTTCAGCCGTCTCTGAACCATAGCGGTTGAAATCTGACCAAGCTCCACAGCAAGATCTATAGCCGCAGGAAGAAGCTCGTCGGCGTCATTATCATCCTTTGATTCTTCATCTGCCACATCTCCCGAGGCAATGCAGTCAAGATGCTTTGACAAATCCTCGGAATAGTGAGTCACCTCACTGTTCTCCTTAACAAAGGTAACAAGACTTTCAATTTCCGAATCGGAAACGAATGCCCCTTGAACTCTCAGCGCATTGCTTAAGCCTGTTGGGTGATAAAGCATATCTCCCTTACCCAGAAGCTTTTCCGCTCCGCCCTTATCAAGAATTGTACGGCTGTCCACCTGGCTTGATACGGCAAAGGCAATTCTTGACGGAATGTTTGCCTTAATAAGACCTGTAATAACATCAACAGACGGGCGCTGAGTAGCAATAATCAGATGTATTCCCGCTGCACGGGCAAGCTGTGCAAGACGGCATATATAGTCCTCAACCTCTTTTGCCGCAACCATCATCAAATCCGCAAGCTCATCTATAATTATCACAAGCTGCGGAAGCTTAGACTCGTTGTTTTTAACCATAAGCTCATTATATCCGGCAAGATTTCGTGAGCCTGTTTCTGCAAAAAGAGCATATCGGCGCATCATTTCGCCCACTGCCCAATTCAGCGCTCCGGCAGCCTTTTTGGGGTCGGTAACAACCGGTATCAAAAGATGCGGTATTCCGTTATATACACCCAATTCCACAACCTTCGGGTCAACCATTATCAGCTTTACCTCATCGGGCGTGGCTTTATATAAAATACTCGTTATTATTGTATTTATACAAACAGACTTACCCGAGCCTGTGGAGCCTGCAATAAGCACGTGCGGCATTTTTGCAATATCACCGACAACAACGTTTCCCCCGATATCCTTTCCGAATGCCACTGTAAGCTTTGAGGATGCGTCTTGGAATTTTGTGCTTTCAATCATCTCTCTTACCGAAACAGTGTTAACGCTTGAATTAGGCACCTCGATACCTACTGCCGCTTTTCCCGGAACCGCAGCCACAAGCACTGTAGGTACTGCAAGATTAAGAGCGATATCCTCCGCAAGTCCTGTGATTTTTGACAGCTTTATGCCTGTATGCGGCTGAATTTCATATCTTGTTACGGACGGACCCTGGGTCACCTGCAAAAGACGTGCTTCAACACCGAAATTTCTCAGTATTTCCATAAGCTTGTTTGCCGTTTCCTGCATTTCCCGACGCTTATCCGCAGACGCAGGCTGAGGCTTCTTAAGAATGCTGACAGGCGGAAATACATATTCCCTTATCTCCTGCTCTATCGATGCCTCTATTTCATTGTTTATCTGAGCCTTTTCCTCATCACTTACTGCTGCAGCTCGCGGAGATCTCTGCTTGTTCTTTTCCGACTTGTCGGAGCCGGCAGGGGCAGAAGCCTCCTCATTCTGTTTTTCTTCCTCCGATACGTCATCAAGCGAGCCTCCGATTACAATATCCTCCTCAGGCTCCTCCTCCGGCTTTTCCGGGAAGGGGGGCTTGAAGATAATTTCATCAATTCGTGCTTTTATATCCTTTTCGGTAATAACAGCGTCATTTTTATTTTTATCGTCCTCTTCGGCATTGTCTTTGCCCTTATTCTCTTTTGAGTCTGTGTCTTCCTCTGTTGTATTCTTTGTTTTTTTGCCGCTTTGCTTTTTCCGTCCTTCCTCCTCATCATCACCTACGGAAAAATCAATTCGTTTAGCCGCTCCCTGAACCTTACCCGAAATTTTTTCCGCTGTACGCTTTCCGCCGTTATATGCATCGGTATGCTCAATATCGTCAACCTCCTCACGAAGTCGGAAAAGCCCCGAAACAAAGGTTGTTGCAAGACTGAATAACGAAACCTTAAATATTATGCTTATATCGGCAATCAGTGCAAAAATCAAAATAATTGCGGATGCCACCGTTCCGAGCATATTAACAAGCAAATTTGCAAGCGTGCCCCCTAAAAGTCCGCCACTGTGACCGTAAATCGCTTCATATGCAAGATCACCGTATTCCACCGCCCCCTCGGCAAAAACCTGATACACTGCACCAAACAGCACGCAGGCAATCAAAGAAAGAATCAGCTTGACGGGCAGTCTGTCTGCGCTCCTTGATTTTGAAACATAAACGCTCAGCCCCAAAAGTATGGGCGGAATAAAATATGCCGACACCGAAAACAAGGACAGCAATGCGGTTTTAATTATCCCCGAAAGAAATGCAGAACTGTCAATATACAAAAAGATTCCGAACAATATTGCAGCGAAAATAAATGTAATTATGTATACCGAGTAGTGAAGCGGAGCAGGCTTTGAGCTTCTGCGCTTATTTCGAGCCGTCCTTTTTTTATTGGTATTTTTTCTGGCTGCCATAGTAATCTCCATTCCGCCGCCCTGCGTCGGCACAAATAGTAATTATATTTCTCTTATCCGCAGGGCAAGGGATGACAAGAGATTATTACGCCCATGTGCGTTTCCGAGGCTTATGCCGAGGAAAATTTCGCACGGGCAATCAGAACCGCCGGAGGCATAACGTGAAAGGAACTTTCACGTTAACCTCCGTTTATTTTACAATTTTATAATAACTTACTGAATGATTATTATTTAGTGTGATAATTAATATTATAACATATTATTAAAAAAAACACAATAAATGTAATGAATATTTAAAATGAAAAGAGAATTAATATACAATTATTAACAATTTAATATATCTGTGTCCCTTGTTACACTATGCAACCTAAACAAAATACTATGTTGTCCCAAAAATAAATGGCAGATTTATTGACAAAATAACCAAAATGTGATATACTTATACCAAACATATGTTCGTATTTGTGTTCAAAAATATTGCGCTGAGCAAAATATAAGGAGATGAAATTATGTATTTTATAGGATTTTTGTAGCTTAAAGCAAAAGGTTTAAAATTATCTCATAAATGCAGAAAGGAAAAAAATAATGAATTATAATTTTATTGTTAATAACGAAATTATCAGAGGTCGCCCCGATCTGAGGCTGTACACCGGAAATACAGGCACTTATACCTTTGAATTTGAATTTGACGAGCAATGGGCGGGTTTGCAAATATTTGTTGCCTTTACCGGCAATTCCGGTACGTATATTTCAAAAGCAGAGAACAACAGGGTAACAGTACCTCGGGAATTACTTGTTAATCCGGGCAGCTGCCGGTTTGGTGTGTATGGCACAAACAGCTCTGATGACATTAAAAGAATGTCAAGCAATCTGATAGAGCTTGAGGTGGTTCAAGGAGCATATTCCGACGGAACTGCTCCTGACGTCCCAACGCCCGACTTGTGGGAAGCTCTTGTTACAAAAACCGTTCCGATAATCGGTGAAAACGGAAATTGGTGGATTTGGAACATTGAGGAACAGGGATATATTGACAGCGGTGTTTATGCTTCACAAATATATGATGATACCGTGGTGCGGCAGGCTATCGAAAATCTTAACAGTGCAAAGGTTGATAAGGTTACAGGCAAAGGATTGTCTACAAATGATTTTACAGATGAAGATAAGACAAAGCTCGACTCTTTGAAAAATTATGATGACAGCGTATTGCAGCAGGCTATTGAGAACATTAACGGCGAAAAAGAGGATAAGGCAAATAAGGTAATGTCCATTTCTCTGGGAACAACCAACGACACAGCGTATCCGAGCGAGAAGGCTGTTGTGGAATATGTTGATTTTTATTGTAGGTTAAAAGGCTTTGAAAGTTACTTTAATAAATCAAACTATATCGGGAAAGATGCGCCAAGCGATCGTTATCCCAACTCAACGGCTGTTTATAATTATGTTGAAAAAAGGATTAGCCCAACCGTACAAAGCGCACTTACAGACCCGATTACGGTAAATACTATTTACGATTTGGGAGTGCAGACGGAATTGGTTATAACGTTGCCATCGGGACAGGTTGGGGACTTTATACAGGTTGATTTTATCAGCGGAAGCACTGCTACGGATTTATCGGTAAATCCCCCAACCACATTGATCGTCAATTCTTCAAGCGGATTGGTAGGCTTTGATTTAAGTCCCGAAACAAATACTATATATACGCTGTATTTTGATTGGGGTGTGACGGGATATGACGGAACAGAGGTTACATACGGCTGGAGATTTAACTATTCGGAATATTCCGTTAATGTTGTCTGAGGGGGTGCGTTATGCTTTATCGTGATTATTTAAAGGACAAATATCAGAGTACCGCCCTTAAGACTGCATATGCTGAGGGTGTTCCTTGTGTTCTTGAAAACTCTAAGGGTAAGAATATAAGAAATTATGAGGTTTACGGGAATAGCGTGCAGGACGGCACTCCCACTCCCGAAATCCCTGTTGAGATTCAGAGTGTGGGGGATTTGGTTACTGACACCGAAAGCGAGCATTACGGAAAATATAACATACCGATTACGGTATGCGGAAAGAATTTGCTCCCTTATCCATATATCTATACTACAAAAACTATAAACGGAGTTACATTTACCGATAATGGCGATGGTAGTATAACTGTAGATGGAACAGCCACAGCTAATGCTGTATTTTATTTAACAGATACATCGTCTAAGTATACTTTAGATAAATGTGGGTTAAAAATAGGAGATGGATATACGATAAGCAAAAACCTTGTTAGCGGAGACAGCATTGCAAATATATATTTTACAGCAAATTATTATAATGAAAACGGTAGTATGAGAGCAGGTGCAGTTATATCTAATAGTAATACTGCAACCGCAACTATTCAATCTGATTTTGTTATGTGGGGTATGTATTTATTAGTGCTGAAAGACAAAACAGTAAATAACACAACTATAAAATTACAACTTGAAAAAGGCTCATCAGCAACAGAATATGAACCATATAAAGGCAGAATTACAGAGCATATTTACCTTGACGAGCCGCTTCGCAAGGTAGATGACTATTCCGATTACATTGATTTTAAAGGTCAAAGGGTTGTAAGGAAGGTAGGGGTGTCGGATAATACCGGTGCAAAGCCTATATCGGAAAGTCTTGGGGCGCTTGCCATACCAACCGAAGAACCCATACCATTACCTGCATTAAAAACCTTTAAGGGTACAAGCATTATTTCGGTTGATACGTCAGTACAGCCGAGCAACATAAAAGCTAAATATGTTAGATTATAGGAGGACTATTATGTATTACTTATTTATCAACGAAAACCAAATTAAAAAATATGACGGT
>Ga0256406_1002002_pt1 | contig 30578 bp, 25 predicted proteins | sample RumenRJG_03DNA_FD_185986 | JGI IMG/M metagenome (GOLD analysis project Ga0256406, IMG submission 185986) | Bovine rumen microbial communities from Lethbridge, Alberta, Canada - RJG_03 | ecosystem: Host-associated > Mammals > Digestive system > Stomach > Rumen | place: Canada: Alberta | collected... | reverse complement strand
CACCGCAGGGGCGCCCCTTGTGGGTGCCCGATCGGGCTGTAAGACCGACAATAATATAAAGTTATTCGCCTTTGAAAGGCGACCGGGCGCCCACGAGGGACGCCCCTGCTGTGGGTGTTTTTTAGGCAGTTCGAATGACAGAAGAAAATCAACATATATGCCTTTCTGCACGAACCCAAGAGGAAATGGCATAACCAAGCCTTCCCCAAGAGGAAGGCTTTTTAAACAAAAAAGGAACAAAACACCTTCGCTTTGTTCCTTTTTTTATAAACAACACTTCATTTTAAGCAAAAAGTCTGGCAAAAAGTTCCAACCCTTTACTTATCATTCATCACATGCACGACGTAACGCCCAGCGTTGTCGCAATGGCTGTCAGTATACTAATAGCCACGTTGATAATTAATTTCCAAGTATCCTTCTTCATAGCACCAAAAAACTTAAAAGACATAACAAACTCATTCCCTCAATACCATCCACTGCCGGGGCGGCACTCGTGGCTGCCCGGTCTCTAATCAGCTTTTTGCCAAAATAAAACATTCACTGCAGGGACGGCCCTTGTGGCTGTCCGGTCGGGCAGAAAGCCCGAATGATGTTTTGACATAATGACATAAAGACAGATTTTTATAAGTGAATCATTGCCAGCAATCCTGTTATAATGACATAACCATTCGCCTTTGAAAGGCGATCGGGCTGTAAGACCGACAATAATATAAAGTTATTCGCCTTTGAAAGGCGACCGGGCACCCACAAGGGGCGCCCCTGCGGTGGGTGTTTTTGTGGCTGTTTGGATGACAGCGGATAATCAATATATTTTCGTTTCTGCACGAATACACGAATAATACGATTTTATTCATATACGATACATCGTGCCATTCGTGTCTTTCGTGCATAAAATCGAATGCGCAATCAGAACACATCCACCGCAGGGGCGCCCCTTGTGGGTGCCCGATCGGGCTGTAAGACCGACAATAATATAAAGTTATTCGCCTTTGAAAGGCGACCGGGCGCCCACAAGGGACGCCCCTGCGGTGGGTGTTTTTGAGGCTGTTTGGATGACAGCGGATAATCAATATATTTTCATTTCTGCACGAACACACGAATAATACGATTTTATTCATATACGATACATCGTGCCATTCGTGTCTTTCGTGCATAAAATCGAATGCGCAATCAGAACACACCCACCGCAGGGGCGCCCCTTGTGGGTGCCCGATCGGGCTGTAAGACCGACAATAATATAAAGTTATTCGCCTTTGAAAGGCGATCGGGCGCCCACGAGGGACGCCCCTTCAGTGGATATCTATGTTGTGACTTAGGAGGTCAAAGGGGTGGGTAGTTGAATAGTTTTCCTACCCCTTCTCGTTTCCGCCCGCAGTGGACCCGCCATCACTGCCGCTCTCAGCACCGCCAGCTGCCACGCCAGTATACTTCGGAAGCTCCTTGACCTTCACACCCTGAAGGAAGGTCTTGCTGCGACCCGCGCGAGTTATCTTCAGCTCCGGCTGGAACAGAACGTGTACGCTCCTGATGTTCTTCTCCGGAACGAAATCCTTGCGGCTGTCTGCCGGAGCAGACTTAAGACCGAGCTTGAACGTACCGAAACCTGCAAGCTTCACGCGGTGGCTAGCCTGCAACGACTTGGTTATCTCACCGACCAGCGCCTTGATGACTGCAAGCACATCAGCCTCGTTGACGGTGCACTTCTCCATGATTGACTTTGCAAGCTCGTCCGTAGTGTCGGTCTCCACCATTGCGGCGCGACCGTACCACTTACCATAATTAGGACTCTTCTTGCGATTCTCCTGATACATCTTGTAATAAACTGCCATAATTTGAATAATTGCTTCTCCGGGAAATGTTCCTTTTTTGTCGCCGCCGGCTTGACAACTCATCGCAACACCCTCATATCCGGTCTTTTACGAAGCATAGCTTTTAGATAAAAAAATATGAATTACACCACCTGATGCCTGTTCCTCCTTCTCGTCGTATGGCTCACATGCAGCCAATGCGGACGCTTATTCCCACCCGCAACCGCAGGCTCGAATATCAACTGGTCAAAATCCGTGAACGAGATAATGAACTGCGCAAACTTCTGCGCTATCTCCGGACACGAGACATGGATATCGACAGCCTCACCGCGCATGTGCTGCGACTGTGGCGAGCCACCTACCCTGGCGTTCAGCTCCGGGCAACGGAAGCCACTCGTGATTATGATGCGACCGTAACGGCGGCGGAGAGGCTCCAGCACAGTGCGGCACAGCGAACGAAGGTTCTCGATGTCCCGCTCTGTGGGATTGTTCTCGATATTGTATCGAATGGCGGTGCCGGAGCGAAGCATCTCCGCAAGGGTGAAGTGCTCCGACAACCATTCCTCTTCTGCACTCTCCACGCTGGCCGCAACGTTACCATCCTTCCTGTTTTTCATAGTATTCGTCTTTTTCATGTTTTTATATATATTAATATGTATATATTATTAGTTATAAGGTTATACAAATAAATGTTTTTCAATATCTATATATCATCCTCCTTACATTTGCAAAGGTACTGCAAAAACTTCCCGATTGCAAGAAAATCTCTACCGAACACTGTATAGATTATTATAACCATCTGATTACCAACCGTCTTCCCTCCGTACTGAAGGAGCAGGGGGAGGAGGTCTTAAGGGGTCGGGGGCGGTTTAGTTTCTTTTGGTCTCATAATTCTTTACACCTTCCCCACCCCACACCTTTCGCCCTCCAGAACCTCACCTCTTACGCCCCCGAACCTCACTTTTTGTCGTCCCAAACCTACTTTCCCGTCTCTCCAAACCTACCCTTTTCCTCAGCGCCTAACAATCAACACATTACAGAACCCTAAACCACAAAATCCCAATCTGAAAAATCTCAACAGCACAGAGTTGTGAGATGCTCGTTACTTTTATTTTGAAGATTATAGTTGTTAATTTATTTATTAATCATATTCCAGCATATATCGTATATGAATAAAATCGTATTATTCGTTTATTCATGCAGAAATGAAAATATATTGATTATCCGCTGTCATCCAAACAGCCTCAAAAACACCCACCGCAGGGGCGTCCCTCGTGGGCGCCCGGTCGCCTTTCAAAGGCGAATAACGTTATATTATTGTCGGTCTTACAGCCCGATCGGGCACCCACAAGGGGCGCCCCTGCGGTGGATGTATTGAGGGTACATTATTTTTGGGAGGGCTTCATGCCCTCCCTCAATGGCGGACGTTGGGGATAGTGCTAATTGTATAAATCCGTCTGTCAAATTGCCGCAGCAGGCAGTCAAAGAATATTTTCCAGATAATTCCGGGAAAATAGCAAACAAAAATATGTATTATATAAAATAAATATATAACTTTGCAAGAACGAGCAACACGCTATACAAGCTATCAAGCCATCTGCTCCTTATAATATATTCTGTAAGAATACACTACGAACGAAATATTTAATAACAATTTAAAGGTTAAACCATGATTTATTCATCTAATTACCATTCACTTGCAGCTGAAGCAAGACATCGTTCGAAGGGGTTTACGCAGTTTGCCCCCCCAGTTGTCTTAGGATACTGTTGGTCTGCGCCATGCTTTTCATCACATTAGGCACGCGCGCTGATGATTATAAAGAAGTAGGACAGCTCCGTTATCAATGCAACAGCGAGGACAAGACTGCCACATTGGTCCAGGTATCCTCAACATCAAAACCTGCCGAAGGGGCAGACCTCACCATTCCAGAGACCATTGATGTAGATGGCACGACCTACACGGTAACGGCCTTAAATGCCAATTGTCTGAGCACGGAGAATGGCTGTCCGCTACTGGGCTCCATCACGCTACCATCCACGGTGAAGACAATCGGCGAGAATGCGTTCAAAGGCCAGTCCATGCTGACCAGCGTCAACTTTCCCTACGTCGAGACAATAACCGGAGGGGCTTTCTCAGGATGCACATCGCTCAAGGAGGCATATCTCGGCATCTACTCCACCGTTATAGGTCAGGACAACAACAAATTCATTTTCGATAACGACGTACCGTTGGAGAAGCTCACGCTGAGCAGAGCTGAAACAGACAAGTCCACAAATGATAAGGACGACGTCAAAGGCATCATTTTCCAATCTCTTACCAATCTGAAGGAATTACATCTACCGGCTTTAAAGACCTTGAAATGGAGAGGTGCCTTTAACAATTACAAAGCGCTTACCACCATTGATGCTCCTCTGCTTGAAAACATTCCCTCTCAGACTTTCATCTCTTGCGATGAGCTAGACTCCGTCTACCTGCCAGGCGTTAAGGAAATAGATGGTGGAGGAGCGTTTTACAACTGTAAAAAGCTTAGAGGCATATATTGTCCGGCATGCACAAGAGTTGGGAATAGCTTTGTATCTGGCACGCCCAACCTCAAGACCCTCAACTTCCCAGCCATGAAAGATGTAGGGGAGTTTTGGTTCTCTGGTATATCCTCCGTTACCACTATCAACCTACCCAATGCCGAGAATATAGGTAATGATGCCTTTTATGCCTGCACATCGCTAACCAACCTGCATGCGCCAAAAGTAAAAACAATAGGCTCCTATGCCTTTTACAATTGTTCTTCATTACCATCCGTCGACATGCGCTATGTGACATCCATTGGCAGCACTGCTTTTAGTCAATGCACGAAACTGTCATCCGTCAACATGCCGGAGCTGCAATCTATGTCTGGTGAGTCATTTGCTGGAGATGTACTTCTCACCGAACTGCATTTGCCTAAGCTGACCACTCTGTTGAATACCGGCATCTCCATTCCGAACATCAGAGTCCTGGACTTACCGGAGCTTACGAACCGCGGAAGTTCTAACCTCATTGCGACCAACGCCCAAGGAAACACCACACTGGAAGAAGTCAACGTACCCAAACTGGAAACGTTAAATGCCAGCGATTTCGCAGGCTGCACAAATCTGAAAAAGGTCAACGTTGAAGCCGCAAAAACAATTTCCGAAAGTGCATTTCAAGGATGCACCAGTCTGGAGAGCCTGTCCTTGCCCAATGCAACGTCAATAGCAGGTGGTGCCCTTTCTGGATGTACTGCATTGGAATACCTGCACCTCGGTCCAGGGATAACCGATGTGAGCCAAGGACAAATATACATATCCAATGGTACTCTCACCCACGACGTACATATCAAGCTCGACTATAAAGACGGGGTCATCACCGCGCCTCAGTACTTGAGTCAGCATAAGGATGTATACATTTATCACATAGACTATTCCCTTCTCAACAGCTATATGAATGCTGACACATGGAAGAACTTCATCTTTGAGCGCACGCTCGACGACGCATCGGAAATACAGTTCACCAACGGCCGTTACTACTTCTCTCTGAAGCGCGCGCTGAAACCGGGAGAGTGGAGCACGCTGGTGCTGCCCTTCAGCCTGACTGACACCGAAGTAAAGGCGATGTTCGGCGATAATGTGAAACTCGCCAAATACATCGGTTCCACTCAAAAAAGCGCAGACGGCTACATCCTGAACTTTGAGAAGACGGAAACTATCACAGCCGGCGAGCCCGTCCTCATCTGCGGTGCCGACGAAAAGTCCGACAACACCTACCTGGCAGGAAAACTGCTCCTAGGTACTGACGACGGCAACTACGTGGAGAGTACCGTCAGCATGACCGACCCGACCACTGATACAAGCAATCAGTTCAACCTCAAGGGCACCTATATCCACAACGACTCTTTCATACAGGCTGGCGACTACTACCTCGGCAGCGGCAACGCTCTCCATCATGCCAAATCTGCCAAGGCCCTGGGATCTGCCCGCATGGTGGTACGCTACGAAGGCAATAACCCGCAGGCAAAACTCGCCGCACTGAATTTCGACGGAGTTACTACCGGCATAGACGAGGTAAGAATGGACAACGACACACGCGAAGCCCTGACAGGCAGCATCTCTGCACCGGCCTATAACCTCAACGGACAGCGCGTAGGCAGCGGTTACAAGGGAATAATAATTATCAATGGTAAGAAAATCTTAAGACACTAAACAGCCTATGAGCAACAATATAACAACCATCAACGACAAGGGACGGAAACGCCCTTACGTAAAACCGGACAGCGAGGTTATCGAAATAAACGTAGCAGGGTGCATCAACGAAGCGCATGTGTCTAATGTCAACATAAATGGATTCGACAAAGGAGAAGTACCCAGTATAACCATCGATGAGGATGACGAGGGCGAAGCCAATGCTAAGGCCTTTTACGATGTCGGATATAATCCGTGGAACGATGACGACCCTTCGAATTAGCACTATCCCCAACGTCCGCCATTGCGGGAGGGCATGAAGCCCTCCCAAAAATAATGTTCCCTAAATACACCCACCGCAGGGGCGCCCCTTGTGGGTGCCCGATCGGGCTGTAAGACCGACAATAATATAAAGTTATTCGCCTTTGAAAGGCGACCGGGCGCCCACGAGGGACGCCCCTGCGGTGGGTGTTTTTGAGGCTGTTTGGATGACAGCGGATAATCAATATATTTTCATTTCTGCACGAATAAACGAATAATACGATATTATTCATATACGATAAATCGCGCCATTCGTGTCTTTCGTGCAAAAAATCGAATTTGCAAACAGAACACATCCACCGCAGGGGCGCCCCTTGTGGGTGCCCGATCGGGCTGTAAGACCGACAATAATATAAAGTTATTCGCCTTTGAAAGGCGACCGGGCGCCCACAAGGGGCGCCCCTGCGGTGGGTGTTTTTGAGGCTGTTTGGATGACAGCGGATAATCAATATATTTTCGTTTCTGCACGAAAACACGAATAAAACGATATTCTTTCTTTCACGATGCATCACAGATGCAGAGCGAAATACACGATACAAACAGGCACAAGGAGTACATTTGTATGGAATGTCGTAAAGGGTACATCTCTGACAAATATCCTTTTCGGCACATTGTGTCATTCGCCCCGCATCTGTGATGCATCGTGTCAATAACCCAATCATCGTTTATTTCGTGTCTTTCGTGCATAAAATCGAATGCGCAAACAAGACACACCCACCGCAGGGGCGCCCCTTGTGGGTGCCCGATCGGGCTGTAAAACCGACATTTAAAGCAGTGGATTCGCCTTTGCAAGGCGACCGGGCGCCCACGAGGGGCGCCCCTGCAGTGGATGGTATTGTGGCTGTTTGGATGACAGCGGATAATCAATATATTTTCGTTTCTGCACGAATACACGAATAAAACGATATTCTTTCTTTCACGATGCATCACAGATGCAGAGCGAAATACACGATACAAACAGGCACAAGGGGTACAATTGTATGGAATGTCGTAAAGGGTACATCTCTGACAAATATCCTTTTCGGCACATTGTGTTATTCGCCCCGCATCTGTGATGCATCGTGTCAATTACCCAATCATCGTTTATTTCGTGTCTTTCGTGCAAAAAATCGAATTTGCAAACAGAACACATCCACCGCAGGGGCGCCCCTTGTGGGTGCCCGATCGGGCTGTAAGACCGACATTTAAAGCAGTGAATTCGCCTTTGCAAGGCGACCGGGCGCCCACGAGGGACGCCCCTGCGGTGGGTGTTTTTGAGGCTGTTTGGATGACAGCGGATAATCAATATATTTTCGTTTCTGCACGAACACACGAATAAAACGATATTCTTTCTTTCACGATGCATCACAGATGCAGAGCGAAATACACGATACAAACAGGCACAAGGAGTACATTTATATGATACCTCAATTCCGCAACCCTACTAATAGTCTCAGGTCATTGCGGTCAAAACCGCCAAGAATGAGATTTTTCTAGCTCGGACTGATTTTTACCATGTGTTGGCTGATATGCGGGCATAATGCCCCCTTACCCCATTGGGGGTTTACAAACGACAGCCCCTCCAAAACGTTTGGCTTATCCGTAACTGGCATTGAATATGGTCTGGTAGTGCAACCATCTGTCCTTAGGTTCCTCAAAACTTTTCGAAACTTTTTCATCATGGACGCAAGAAATCTTCAACCTTTTATCGAAAAGGCGATAAACGACTTTATCTCCGAGGTCAACGACCGACTCCCCCGTAAGGTAGGCACCGCCGCCGTCAACCACTTCCGACAGAACATCCACGATGCAGGCTTCCGCAACAATGGCATCAGAGCATGGCAGCGCACACGACGGCAAGGCAACATCTCTACTCACCCAGCGGTATCAGCAAAGCTCCGTAAGTACGCATTGGCACATGGTCTACTCTCTCGCAGAATCAATATGATTATTCGCCCGAAATTCTCTTTCAACTGAAAAGCCGTACAAAAACAATCATTCTGAAATATAAAAAAATTAAACTATTAAATGGTCAAAACAGAAAAACTGTAAGCGTTATACCTTTTTCCCTTACAGTTTCAATGTATTTCCATCTTTACAACTTCTCTCAAAAATCGTTTATTTTGGACTTTCCCATCATGTGTCCGCGAATTCTAAATTCTCAAAGCAATAAAATGCGAGAAATCCCATCAATACCATTCATCAGCCCCTCCAAAAAGCAAGTTTACAAGGAAAGATATAGATGATGGTGTTACCGAAGTAAAAAGGCAAATGGCAAGTGGTGAAATGAAAGCGCATCCAAGGTTTTACTTACACATAAACGAAAGCGACCGTAAAATATACAAAAGACACATTAATTTGCGGCGGATTATTCTTCGTTTTCCTTGTTTTGTTCATTGCATCTATGCTTGAAGAAAGCAATTTTTATGGTTCTCCCCGTGATGGCGGCTTTGACTATTGGCCTTACCATCATAACTACAAGCTCGCTTGTAAACCGTATTTTCCAATTGGAGGCTTTATTGAACTTAAAGATTTATATGAAATATCATGACAGTTTTAAAGCGATAATTACATAAACTTCAAAGATGCTATAAAAGTACTTGCAACATTGGGGTTATAACAAGCCACAAACTTTGAAGGGTTTTTAATCGCCATAACCCTTTCAATGGAGACCAACGACCGCAGAAAGGGGATGACTCCAAACGAAGAACTCACTCCGCAAATATAAAAAAACTCTATAAATTGTTGTTTCATTTAGAGTTACGACGCTCTCAAACGATAAAGCGTTTTTATTCTCAACAACTATCAATGGTGTACAAGTATCTGAGAACGGGGACTGTCGAGACCTGTAATAACTTGCTCCGTATCGAAGTTTCTCTACACCACAATCCGCCTTAAATATAACTTCCCTTTTTGTCGTCACATACCCTACCCTACCCTCTTCAAGAGTCAAAAGCAAGAAATCAAACTTAACACAAATTAAGGAAACATTCACCATGAAAAGCCAACATCTCCCCCACCCTATGACCAAAAATCGACTCAGGTTTTAAATAAAAGACCCTGTGAAAAGCTATCTTCCCTTTTTGTCGCACTCCCCTACTAAGCGAACCATCTGGAAAAGTTCCTTTTTTGTCGCACTTAACCCAAAAGCAAGCTGAAAGCAGCTCAAAAGTAAGCAACAAAGTAGAGACAAATAAGGAACATCTTCCGAACTGATTTCGAGTTAAAGTAAAACTACCAATCTACTGAAACAGAGACAAAAAAGTGAAAACAATAAAGCAAAACTTAATCAATTAACAGTCTTTTTCATTTTTTTGTCGCCAAGATACTTTAAGAGTAGAGTTAATGGCACTGATTATCAACTCATTAAATATAAAATATGACCGACTCTATAGACTTAAGACAAATGTTAATAAGTTCCCAATTCGTCGAAAGTTCCTTTTTTGTCGCAGTTCCGCTGACAACCAGGCGACAAACAAGTGGGAAATGCATGAAAAGAGAAGTAAACAGGTTAGAATTCGTACCTCTACCCTACCCTATTTAGTCGCTCGAGAAAAGTTAAGCGCGACAAAAAGGGAAATTGATTGGAAAGAGAGCTGAATGATGACAAAACGTTAAGGAAAGTAAAATAAAGTAGCGACTAACAATGATGTTCTGACGCTGATTTAGAAGGAAACACAAGGAACAAATATGCGTGGAAAGGTTAATCTTGGGGAACAATGACATACGATAAAACTTCAAATATTAAATAAATCGTCTTATGTTAGAAAAGCAGATAAATGACAATATATATGGATTGCACTAAACGCGAATTATAAAGTATGAACTGGGATAATAATCAAAGCTTTGCTGTAAAGCCATGTACAGGGAAGGATATTTGACGTACTGATAACAAAGGTTAGTATTTTTAAAGATGTTAGGACATTATTTGTTGGCAGGCACAAGACCGGACCCTGCGTATGAAAAACAGTTGCTATGGAGTTGATTGCGAATAACACGAAAGTAAACAGAAAATACGAAATAATTTGACATAAGTAAGGAGGCTTTTGGAACTCAAAACGTAATAGAATTGTTTGAAGAACAAAAGCGACAAAACTATTAGATAAGCATAGTCTGAAACGGACAGGGTATGTAAAGAGATGTATAACTGAATTAAGAGGTTGGGACATTATTTGTGGGCGGGTACAAGACAGGACCCTGCAAAGGTATGAAAAGAAATTCGAATGGCTGAAAATGTATAAAGATTTAGATTTATAAATATTATTTTAAAGATATATGTATTTATATAGTTATTTGGTTGTTTATATAGGTATATAACTAATTAGTTGCATACATAAGGAATTAGTAATATCATATATAAAGAACAGATTAAATATTAGATTATATATTTATAGGCGTAGTTATATATATGGTTTTATATATAAGTAATTAGATATATTGGTTAATATATATTTATAGCTTGCTATAGTTATAGGTATGTATATATTTAGAAGAAGATATTTATTTATATTGAGATATTAATAATTATATATACAATAAAAGCAAGAAGAAATAATTTAATATATATTTATTTGTAGGTTTATGGGTATATATAATCATTTGTTTATATGTTTGGTTGTTTTTAGATATTTAGGTTTCCGTGCATATAGGTATATAAGGTTATAGATATATAGGGTTATAGATATATAGGGTTATAGATATATAGGGTTATAGATATATAGGGTTATAGATATATAGGGTTATAGAAATGTATATGTTTAGGTATATAGGAGTATGTGTATTTGGCTATAAAGATATATAGATATATGGATATTAAGGTTTATAGGTATATAGGTTTATAAGTATGTAGATATAAGAATGTATATAGATAAAGATATGGTAATTGGTATATATAGATAAACTTAAAAACAGATAGATTTAGAGAGATAAATATTAAGATATTTTGAAATAGATAATTATTTGTCGCTTTAAATTTTTATTTGTAAATTTGCAGATGAAAAGACAGAATAGAAAGGAAGGAGAAGAAGAAAAGGAGAGAAAACAAGAATAAATAATTATATAGTTTTATATATATTAAATTCTAATTAATTGAGATAAAGAAAGTTATGACAAAGGTAAAAGAAATAAAAAGTGAAAAAGAGGGGCCAAAAAAACGGTTCTTTGAGGTAAGCAAGAAGACCTCCAGCTTCTTGGGATGCACACTGGGAATATACCTTGTGGTCGAATTATTTAAAGAATTAGGGCAATATTTAGGACTGGCAAGAGTATCCAGAGGTCCGATAATATATGGAATAAGTCGAATAACACAGAGTGGGGTAGGGGATGTTCTCATATCACTGGTCATCGCAGGCAGTATTATAATAATGTATGAAGCACTGAGAAGAGCATTATCGAAAGACAATTCAGTGCTAAAATACATTGTGTTGGCAATGATGACATTAATAGTGTGCGACTTTTTAGTGGGATTAGTACCTGACTTTAATAGTAGCAACTACCAAAATTACATGCAGCCATCGCGATTGGATACATTCTCAGAGCGCTTTAAAACAGTTGGAACTTCAGTAGAAGGACTGTTGGAAATGGTGCTTGCGATAGGATTGATGATAAAATACAGAGGAAAGATACTTATTTATGGTGGCGCAGTCCTGGTTTGTCACTTCCTGTCGGGATTGCTTTCTGCTGTTTTTATGAACCTTTATAGTGCTGACCCGCTGGCATACATACCGAAAGGTTACGCAAAAATAGCGATAATAAGTAATTATATTCTGATGGTGCTGCCGATGGTTTTCCTGAAATTGACGATGAAGCATCAGGTAGTGTATGAGTCAGAGAAGGATGGGGACCTGAAGAATGAGTAAAGGAGGATGGATAGAAATAGATATATATATAGATTTGTATAGACTTATATAGATAAATATAGATTGAAACAGAAAAGGGGAGAGCAGATAGATGGACAAAAGATAAAAGACGCATATATATAAGTATAAAAAGATATAAAGATAAAGAAATACAGAGATATAAATATAAAAGATTTAGAAAATAAATATATATATAAATAAAGCAATATGAAGAACAGAATTGTAGTATTCGCAAATCAAAAGGGTGGGGTAGGGAAATCGACCCTTTGCATCCTCTTCGCAAACTATTTGGCATATAAGCATAAGCCGGTGTGCATAATCGATACCGACTTGCAGAAGACAATATCAATGCAGAGGAAAAAGGATGAGCAGATGTTCGAAGACGAAGAACCTTACGAAGTTCAGGATTTCGACGTAACAGACCCAGATACAATGCAGCAGTTAATGGAATCGGCAAAGCAAGTAGACGGTTATGTACTTTTCGACAGTCCAGGTAACGTATCTGAGGACGGACTGGTACCTATGTTCACAAATGCAGATTTCATCGTTTGCCCATACGAATATGAGGATAAAACGCTGGATTCAACGGGTACATTCGTACAAGTCATCAACGCATTGAGACAACAAAATCCAGATATGGCAGCAAATTTATTTTTCGTTCCGAACCGTATAGATGCTCGTATAGGAACAAGCGAAGAAAACAGGATGTGGCGACAAACTGACCAGATATTCAAGAAGTTAGGTAGTGTGACTCCACGAATCGCCAGCCGCGCAACGCTGAAGCGTATCAATACGTACGAACTGCTGGCTACGCAGCGTGATGCAGTCAGCGACTGCTTCGATTATATGATTAAAAAGATGTAAAACAATAACTAAAAGAACGACAAAAATATGGCAAAGAAGAAGACAAGTGTGATGTTACCGGGTAGTGTATCAGACCTCGCAGACCTCGTGCGCAGTGTGCAGCGTGGTGGGGGAGACACCAACAAAAAGACGAAAAAAGCAGAAGAAAAGCCGATAGAGAAAAAAGAAGAAAAAGTTGAAGAGAAAACGGCAGAGGTTGAACAGGAGGAAGTAAATGAACCTGCTGCTTCACCGCAACAGTCTGAGAAAGAGGAAGTAAGGCGTAAGCCTGGCCGTCCTGCCAAGACATACGAAGGACAAACTCCGACGCAAAAGGCAGAGCGCGACTATAATATCATTATAGACAAAGGCGCCGACAGTTGGGATTTATTCCTTGCGCTGGCACGCGACTACAAAACTCGTGACTCGAGACTAGCGACAATATATATAGATGGTGACTTGAAGAAGATACTCGACAGGCTGCGCACAGCAAGTAGTGTTGAGCTGCCTACTGCCGCTATTCTTTCTGGCATTGTGGCAAGGTTTATCTTCGAGCATAAGGACGATATAAACAATGCTATCTTTGGGGACAGGCTGCTGTAAATGAGGGGGATAGACTTGATAGGCCAGGATAGACTTGATAGGCCAGGATAGACTTGATAGACCAGGATAGACAAAAAAGAAAAAAAGACAAGACAAAGAGAACAGATAGAAAGATAGAAAGAGCAAGGAACCTCCCTAATGGGAGGTCCTTAGGAAAATAAAAAAGAGGAAGATTAAAAACCTTCCTCTTTTTTTGTAGTCGGTACGAGAATCGAACTCGTATGCCAAGATTGAGAATCTTGTATCCTAACCATTAGATGAACCGACCGTTAGTATTATGGATTGAAATCCTAAACCTCAAAAATAAAATGTTCTTGCTTTAAAAGCTCAAACAACATCCGACTGAACTCAACTGTGTCAGAGTCTGCGGAAGGAGGGGGATTCGAACCCCCGGTACGAGAAAGTCGTACGGCAGTTTAGCAAACTGCTGGTTTCAGCCACTCACCCATCCTTCCTCGGGCCGCTTATTATGACCAGTCGTTTTTGTCAAACGCGGTGCAAAGGTAATACTTTAATTCCAAGTCTGCAAATTTTTTCCAATGTTTTTCAAAAATAAAATAAAAAGGATGGGTTAACGACAACTTAACCTCTTCGAGGTTATTGCTAGATAAGTTATTTATCACTCTAAGTGTATGATGAATCAAAAATAAATATATTAAAAACTAAAAACTTGTTCATAGAATTAGAATATCTTTAGTATATATCATTATTATAAGATTAGTAGGAAGCCGTAAGTGATTGAGTGTAAGAGATTTCTGCGTTTTATCGCTGACAAATTGGGAGGTTATCGCCGACAAATTAGTAAGATAGCGCCGACAAATTAGTAAGGTAGCGCCGACAAATTAGTAATAGAATGTACTGATATAGCGACATTTAGGGAGTTTAGGCGCGACAAATGGGGAAATTACAGCTGTTTTGATGGAAGATTATTGACAAATTAGGCGATAATTGGCGATTATAAGTGTTTATAAAGGTGAATTAAGATGGATGAATTGAATTTTGTTAGCTGAAGAGTTTTTAATCTTTATTTTTAGACGGCTAATTATCAGTTTGTTATGATTTAGTCGACAAAAAGGGAAAGATTCGGTGTCCTAAAGTAAATCAGTTTGGCGACAAAAAAGGAACTTACTCGTATATTTTGACAAAGTGTAGAGATGGGCGTTATCTTGCCCCAGGCTGCGGTCGTTGCACTCCCTTGCCAGTGGTTACCGAGAATTAAACCTCTCGAGGTTTGTGGACGTCTATTCTTCAAAATTGCGGATGTAACTTTTTTACTCGAAATGTTGGCGGCGAGAAAGTAGTGAAACGATGATGGAGTGAAGCGTGATAGTGAATTAATGTCGACGAAGGGTGGGGTAGGGAACAGTGATGGTAGTGGAAAGATGCAGGTGAGGAAAAATATGGGAGAGGGACAGGGGTGAAGAGTGTATTGCGATTTGATTTTGCAAGCAAGTAGGGACGATCGGGTTCGAACCGATGACCTCTGCAATGTGACTGCAGCGCTCTAAACCAGCTGGGCTACGCCCCTTTGATTGTTTGCGTGTGCAAAGGTAACAATAATAACGCTAATGGCAAACAAATTCCGGTCTTTTTTGTAGAGCGTCAACAATAATGGAATGTTCATAACGTTTATATAATAGACTGGAATCACAACGTCTAAATAATAAAGCTTAAACTACAAAAAGATGAAAAAGCTAATATTCACATTATTAATTATGGCAACACCATTTCTGGCTCAGGCACAGAAGCGTCCGGGAACAGTGACGATATATCCGCGGATTGGCGTGAACTGGTCGCGTTTTACAGGCGATAAAATATACATAGCCGACATGTGGGATTCGGAATACGATGCCGACGCCAAGTACCGCACGGGCTTCACCGCCGGCGCCGAGGTGCAGTATCAGTTCAATAGCAATGTCGCTGCCAGCTTCGGCGCACTGTACAGTAAGCAGGGCACCGACTACAACCATATACCCGGCGACTTTGGCAAGACAAGCGTCCGCACCGACAACCTCCTCGTTCCGGTGCTCTTCGTCGAGACGACACCTGTCGGCGTCTCGATTAAGGTGGGCGTGCAGGCGGAGTTCCTTCTCGACAGTAATATCTACAACGACTTCATGAAGAAGGTGAACCTCTCAATACCTGTGGGCTTGTCGTACGAGTGGCATAATATTGCGATTGATGCTCGCTACAACATCGGTGTGACGAAGGTTTACAAGAACTATTTCTTTCCTGATGCTAAGAGCAGTTCGTTCCTGCTGACACTGGGGTATGGGATAGACCTGTGAGGAGATGAGTCGTAGGCGAGGAGATATGAATTTCCGCAATTATCCAAGTCGCCACAGAGATATCCACCGCAGGGGCGTCCCTTGTGGGCGCCCGATCGGGCTGAAAGACCGACATTTAAAGCAGTGAATTCGCCTTTGTAAGGCGATCGGGCGCCCACAAGGGACGCCCCTGCGGTGGATGTTTTTGTGGCTGTTTGGATGATTGAAAGGCGACCGGGCGCCCACGAGGGACGCCCCTGCGGTGGGTGGCATCATTCGAAAAGTTGGATGAACCTGATTTTCATGACTTCGATTTCGGACGGATTGTAAAGGGGGGATATACAGAAAAAGCCCACAGCATGACAGGCTACTGCGTCCTGCCTTGCTGCGGGCTTCTTGCGTTGTAAATTATAATGGCTTTGGGGTGTGGCTATATAAGCACTTGGGTGTGGCTATATAAGCACTTGGGTGTGGCGAACATCAATCGAAACGCGGGATGAACGCCATTGCGTTTGTGGTACGATGCCTTACTCCTCGCTGAACTGGTCCTTGTCGACTCCGCAGACTGGGCATACCCAATCCTCAGGAAGGTCCTCGAAAGCTGTTCCCGGCTCGATGCCGTTATCTGGGTCTCCAACTTCTGGGTCATAGACGTAGCCACATACGTCGCATACATACTTTTTCATAATGTCTTTGTTGTTTTAAATTTGTAAAATGTTCATTATTCGATTTTGGCTGAAACGCTGTACTGCCTTAGGCAACAGAGAGATAGCGTTTTTTGCTATGTTTATCGACTGTAAAGTTACGCCTTTTCCGTCGCATCTCCAAACATTTCGCAAAGTTTTTTAGTTAATTCTTCCTTAGAGCCGGCAGGCACTCCCTTGCCTGGGGTTGCCGAGAATTAAACCTCTTCGATGTTTGTGGATGTCTTCGCTTCTAATGTCAGATGAACTTTTCTTCCTCGCCACAAGACATTTTAAACACCCCTCCCTTGGGGAGGGTCTGGGCAGGATTTCGCGGCTTGGGCAGGCTATACGAAAAAAGCCCTGAGCTTCTGCTCAAGGCTTCTTGTTGGCGGTGCGTACGAGATTCGGACTCGTGACCTCCTGCGTGACAGGCAGGCATTCTAACCAACTGAACTAACGCACCAATCCAGTGGATAATTTAAGATTTAAATATTGAAAGAATGAAGGAATGAAACAATCTTTCAATTCTAATTGCGGTGCGTACGAGATTCGGACTCGTGACCTCCTGCGTGACAGGCAGGCATTCTAACCAACTGAACTAACGCACCTCGTCATTAGCGAGTGCAAAGGTACTACTTTCTTGTGTAAAAAGAGAAATGGTATTGTAAAAACTTTATGCAGTTAATGTTTATTAACACTCTGCTGCATATTATCCAACGTACATCGGACGATTATCCTATGGGTATGGGATACTTACCCAACAGACACGGGACTTTTACCCAACAGGCACTGCATGAGTGCTGCGTCGCAATAAGCCTCGCCACGATGGAGCCACTCGCTCAGCTTTGCTTTCCGCACGAAGCCGCATCCCGACAGCAGCTCAATGCAGGTTTCGTTGTCGTCGGCTACGAGAGCGTAGAGCTGGTGGAGGCACAGGATGTTGCGGGCGTAGTCCTTCAGCTTCGCAATTGCCGCCGTGGCATAACCCTTACGGCGGTAGCTGTTGACGATGACGACGCCAACCTCCGCACGCTGATGGCGCGGGTCGAAGTTGACAAGGTCGATGATGCCCACCACCTCGTGCTCGTTGTTCTCAATCATCAGGCGCAATTGCTTGTCGGCATAGATGTCGTTGAGCGAGTCGGCGATGTAGTTGTGTAGCGCAAAGCGGCTGTACGGCACGTTCGTCACGCCCACATTCCACAGCTTCGTGTCGTTCTCAATCTTGTAGAGCACGTCCAAATCCTCCGGCTCCAGGGCTCGAAGCTTTATCTCCGGTATGTCTTCAGGTTTCATATCTTGTATAATTCCTCAGGCGTTATGATGACGCGAGTGCGGCGGTTGTACGTTCCAATCTGCACGTTTGTCAGCGGATGCGACTCGAAGATGCCGAGTATCTGCTCAAAGCTGTAAGCGTCGGTGTCGTAAACGATGAAGTAGTTCTTCTGCGGGTCAAAGTCGTCGACCATGTCGGCATGTCCCTGCGGCAGCGTCCCGGCATTGCCGGCGACGAATTGTCCGCTCAGTCCCTTCTGCCTGGCAATCCTCTTGCATTGTCCTATTGCCGTCTCCTCACCGATGAAGACGAACTCAGGGAAAGCCGTTGCGCTGGGACGGAAGAAGCCCAATGCCTTCGTCATGCGGTGGTAGCCCATACCGGCGAGTGCCGACAGAGCCTTCATGTATATCGCGAATTTGATAGGTATACCGAGTAAGAACGACAGATGGCCGTAGTGTTTGCGGAAGAAGATGAGCATTGCGTCGTAGAAGACGTGGACGTAGCGGAACGAGCTCTTCTGCGTACTTTCGCCTTTGTAGTGCAGGATGGGGTAGGGCAGGTACCAGTTCTTGTAGCCCCCCTTCAGTACACGGTAGCTGAGGTCGATGTCCTCGCCGTACATGAAGAAGTCCTCGTCGAGCAGTCCCACCTTTTCGAGTGCCGAACGCCGCAGCATACAGAATGCTCCGCTCACCACTTCTATCTGCGAAGCCTTGTCCCACGGTAGTCCACCCATGTAGTAATGGCCAAGTTTCGGATTGTTGGGGAAGCGCGCGCAGAGTCCCGACATCTTGTAGAACGCCGTCAGCGGGTCCGGAATGCCGCGTCGGCTCTCCTTCGCCTTCTCGCCGTTGGTGTTGAGCATCTTCACACCGCACGCCCCCGCGTCAGGGTGTTCGTCCATGAACTCCACGCAGTGCTCCAGCGTATGCTCGCCGATGAACGTATCGGGGTTGAGCAACAGCACGTATTCGCCTTCCGAGTCGCGTATGGCGATGTTGTTGGCACGTGCGAAACCAAGGTTGTGGTTGCTTGAGACAAAGTGGACATGAGGGAAGCGGCGTTCCAGGAAAGGCACGGAACCGTCGCGCGAGTGGTTGTCGACTACATACACTTCGGCGTCGATGTTCTCGATGGCACGCTTCACGCTGGTGAGGCATTGCTCAAGGTAGAACTTGACATTGTAGTTGACTATGATAATGCTCAGTTTCATTCTATAGATATAATATGTAACTGATTCAATACGAACGGGGATTGTCGTCGTTGGGGTCCGGGTCGTAGTCCTTCGCCTTCGAGTTGATTCCTGTTTCGGCAAGGCACCGGCTCAGGTTGGGATATACCATGAACAGGCACAGGGCGCATATCACCGAGAGGTAGAAGAAGCGGACATTCTCGCCGAAGATGTAGTAGAGTATCATGCAAACGAACATGGGGAGGCACAGCATCATCATGCGTATCGTTCCCCAGAGCAGCAGCCGCCGCGGCGCAAGACTTTCGTCGGACGTAAGCTGTTCGTGAACGTATCTAATCTTGAACAGGTACAGCGACAGGGGGATGAAGCCGATTACGACGAGTATCATTAAGATACCCGCCATCAGTTGTGCCTGGCCGTCCTCTGAGAACGCGCCCGGCAGCAGTATGTTTGTTTCGAACAGCAGAACCGTCAGTGCCGTCAGTATCACCGACGTCCACAGCTCAGCCATCAGTATGTCACGTGTGTGTCGCATAAAAAAAACAAGCAATAAATGCCTCCCCAAAGGGGAGAATGTTTAAATACCGAATGCCTCCTTGCGCCAAGTCGGGTTATCTCAGTTTCGTCCTGTTCATTATTGCCCTGCCGAGGGTGACCTCATCGGTGTATTCGAGCTCATCGCCAACGCTGATGCCACGGGCTATTACGCTGATGTTGACACCAGTATGCGCCAGCTTACGCGAAATGTAGTAGTTCGTAGTGTCGCCCTCCATGGTACTCGCCAGCGCAAGGATGACCTCCTTGATGCCACCCTGCTCGACACGCTCGACAAGCGAATCGACCTCGATGTCACCCGGTCCGATGCCGTCCATAGGCGAAATGATACCCCCGAGGACATGGTACAGACCGTGGTACTCCTGCGTATTCTCCACCGCCATCACGTCCTGCACGTTCTCCACGACACAAACGGTGGAGCGGTCGCGCGACTTGTCGGAGCAAATCGGGCACACCTCCTCGTCGCTTATGTTGTGGCATATCTTGCAGTGGCGCACGTCGTGGCGGAAGTGACTTATCGCACCGACAAACTCGTCGACATCGCCGGAAGGCTGCCGCAGTATGTGCAGCGCTAGCCGCAGTGCCGTCTTCCTGCCCACGCCGGGCAGTTTGGCAAACTCGTCGACAGCCTTCTCCAGCAGGGCTGATGGATATTCCTGCATGAATTGGTTTACTTGTCGTCGAAGAGGTATATGCCCAGTCCCACCTTGAGTCCAACGGTCGAGTACTTGCTCTTCTTGAACGACTGGTCGTAATACACTGCCGGCTCTATTGTCACCGAACGGTTTATGAAGAAAGCATAGCCCACTTCGGCACCCGGCATCAAGTCGTTGTAGTCGTGGCTGGCATGCACGAACTTGCAGTTGACGCCAAGGTACAGTCCGTTCTGCGTGATGTAGTAGCGTCCGCCAACGCCAACCTTGAATTCGTCGGCAACGTCGTCGTCGCCATTATGATGGTAACCGACAGTGCCAAGCAGCATCAGGTTGTCCCAATGCAGCACCCCAGCCTTTGCCTCTACGCCGAGACTGAGCTTGTCCTGTCCGTTATAGTGAAGGTCGAGCCCCGTTACCGATGCTCCCAGGTAGGCTTTGCCGGCCTGGAACTGGGCGTTGGCGGCAACCGTCATGAGCAGTGCCACCAAGAGCAATGTGATCTTTTTCATAAATTCGATTTACTTTTTTTATGTGTTATTAATTTTTCTGCAACTCAGCCTCGCGGCGCTTGTTTGTGTACTTGCGGAACCAAACGGCGAACCATACAATTGATATTATGAGGCTGACGATGCCTGTTGCGTAGCCGACCGGACGCGGAATCCATGTGCCGAAAGCCTGCTCACTGACGAAGAGGAACGTCGAGCAAACCGTCGTCATGAAGAAAGCCGGTATCAGCGTAATCCAGAACGGCTTGTTCTTCTGTACCAGGTAAATGGTTATTGTCCACAAAGTGAACACTGCAAGCGACTGGTTGCTCCATCCGAACCAGTTCCATATCGTGTTGAAACCATTCGGGTCCTCAATCTGCCATACAAGCAATGCTATTGCAGCGGCGAACATCGGGATTGCAATGTAGAAGCGCTTGCGTATGCTCTTCTGGCTGAGACCGAGCGCTGCGGCAATTATCAGGCGGGCGCTGCGGAACGCTGTGTCACCGCTTGTGATAGGAGCGGCAACGACACCGAACACGGCAAGGATACCACCGAACACTCCGAGCCATCCGACGCAGATATATTCGACAACCTTAGGAGCCGAGAAGAACTGGATGAGACTCTTCCCGCCGTGGTTGTGAACTTGTGCCATGAACGTGTTGACGGTGTTTGCGTCAACCGAGTTGGCAACGTCCTTCCACCCTCCGTAGTAGAAGAAGTACATCGAAACAGTTGCCCAGATGAGGGCTACGACACCTTCCGTAATCATACTACCGTAGAAAACCTGACGGCCAACCTTCTCGCTCTTCAGGCAACGTGCCATCAGCGGGCTCTGCGTACCGTGGAAACCACTGATTGCACCGCACGCGATGGTGAGGAACAGGCACGGGAACAGCGGGTTGCGCTTGAAGTAGGCAACGAGCCCGAGCAGTCCGGCAGAGTCGTGCTGCTGAGTGTATGCTGTCATATCGGTCCACACCTCAGGCAGTGCAGGGTGATAGAAGTAGAGGCAAACCATCAGCGCAACAGCCATGAACAGCAGCGCGAAGGCAAATATAGGGTATATCTTACCGATAATCTTGTCGATAGGAAGCATCGTGGCGACCACGTAGTAGGCGAAGATGATGATGATCCACGACGTCGTTGTCAGGCAGATGTCGCCCAGGATGAGCGCCGGGGAGAGTACGAAGACGACTCCCACCATCATCAGCAGGATGACCGAGAATACCAGCATGACCTTCCTCGTGGTGCTGCCGAGGTAAATTCCGACCAGCTCAGGCAGGTTGGCGCCGCCGTGGCGTACCGATAGCATGCCCGAGAAGTAGTCGTGGACGGCTCCAGCGAATATGCATCCGAGCACAATCCACAGGTATGCCATAGGACCATACCATGCACCCATGATAGCGCCGAAGATAGGACCGGTGCCCGCAATGTTAAGAAATTGAATCATGAAGACCTTCCACGTTGGCATGACGATGTAGTCGACACCATCAGCCATAGCAACGGCAGGAGTGGGACGGTCGTCAGGCTGGAATACACGCTCAACGAACTTACCGTAGAGGAAGTAGCCCACAATGAGAGCCAGAAGGGCAATCGTAAACGATGTCATCGGTTTATTATTAGTTTTTTAAATTGTTCCGAAATTTCGACAAAGGTACAGATTAAATTTGAAACAACCAAGAAGTTTCATTACCTTTGCCACGAAAATGAGAAAGTTTCTATCCATATCGCTATTGCTCGTGCTGGTACTCACAGCCGCCGCACAGCCGCCGCAAGCACCCAAGCGCGAGGTGCGTGCCGTGTGGCTTACGACTCTGTTCGGACTCGACTGGCCGCACACGAAGGCTGACAGTCCTTTGGCTGTCAGACGACAAAAACAGGAATTGCTGACAATACTTGACAAATGCCGTGCGGCAAATATAAACACAATCCTTTTCCAGTGTGTCGTCCGCGCCAGCACCGTCTATCCTTCGGCTATCTGTCCGTGGGACGCATGCATGACGGGCACGGCGGGACGAAGCCCGGGCTGGGACCCACTCGCCTTTGCCGTCAGCGAGTGCCACAAACGGTGCATGGAGATACAAGCGTGGATAGTGGCGGTGCCCGTGGGCCACACCGACAGCTATGCTGCCAAGCGACTGAAAGCCAGGGGATACAAACTCCTGAAGCTCAACGGCGACTCCTATCTCGACCCCGGTGCCCCGTCATCGGCTAATCTAATCGCGTCGCTGGCTCGTGAGGTGACCACGCACTACGATATCGACGGAGTGCACCTCGACTACATCCGCTACCCGGAGGCGATGCCACGGCCCAAGACTCAGTACATTGCCGATTGGCGCCGTGGTCGCATAACGGAAATTGTACGTGAGGTTCACGATGCTGTCAAGGCTGAGAAACCGTGGGTCAAGGTGAGCTGTTCGGTAATCGGCAAGTACGCCGACATGCCCCGCTACTCGTCGCATAACTGGAACGCGCGCGAACGTGTCTCGCAGGACGTGCGCCTGTGGCTGCTCACGGGACTCGTCGACGAAATCTATCCGATGATGTATTTCCGTGGAAACGACTACTATCCCTTTGCTGTCGACTGGGCGGAACACTCCTACGGCGGAAACGTCGTCAGCGGTCTTGGCACTTACTTCCTCGACGAGCGTGAAGGCGGACGCCACGGCTGGCGCCTCGACGACATAGCCCGCGAGATGATGTTCACGCGCCAGCTGGGCATCGGCACTGCCCATTTCCGTGCCAAGTTCTTCCTCGACAACTGCAAGGGAATATACGATTTCACATCAAACCATTATGCTCCGTACCCCGCCCTTGTCCCACAGTCGGGCAGCGTGGCCCACCAACTACCGTCGGCGCCCACGTCCATTGAGGTGAAGGATGGCAAACTCGTCATCAACGGCACTTCACATTATTATAATATATATGCCTCCGACTCGTGGCCCGTCGATGTCAGCGATGCCCGCAACCTCGTCCTGCCGCGCTTCGAAGGCTCCGTTGTCAACATCACCGGCACCGCGTCGTGGCTGCCCCCCTACTTTGCCGTCACGTCCATGAACCGCTTCGGCGACGAGAGTGCGCCCGTCCAAAGCTATCAGCCCAAGCCTCTCGCCCCCGGGGAGCTCCGCTGCTCCGCTGGCTTCCTCCTCCTCGACACCCTCCCGTCGGCATCGTCAGTGTTCGACATCATGACCTTGCAGGGCACGGTCGTCCTCTCCGTCCCCGTCCGTGCGCTCGCTTCCAGCCGCATCGACGTCTCCCGCCTTCCCTCCGGCACATACCTCCTCGTCCTCCGCACCCGCCACAACAAGCGCAAGGAAATAGTCAGTAGGGTGGGGACCTTCATGAAAGCCGAGCCTTAGGACCTCAAGGTACGACCTCTCCAAGCCTCCCCCAAGGGGGGAATGTCTTGTTACCTATCCAAGTTTATCCCCTGTCTGTCCCTGTCTGTCCCTGTCAGTCTAAGTCTATCTCTGTCTGTCTCTGTCTGTCCAAGTCTGTCCCCCAAGTCAAGACTTTTCGCAGTGCGCCCCCGTCTCCTCACCCCATCCTAACCCACTGACCCACAGCGCCTCCGCAAAACCACATCTTTGGGCTCGTAAAACCTCACCTTTTGCACGACAAAACCTTATCTTTTGCAAGCCAAAACCTTACCTTTTGGTAACCATCCATTTTAGGCCGCCTTTTCTATAAGCTGTAAATTTCCGACCTTTGCCGAAAATTAACACCAAAAGTAACAATTGCAATTAGCTAATGTTGTATATCGTTCTATTCGTGTGTTCGTGCAGAAATGAAAATATATTGATTATCCGCTGTCTTCCAAACAGCCACAAAAACACCCACCGCAGGGGCGTCCCTCGTGGGCGCCCGGTCTCTAATCAGCTTTTTGCCAAAATAAAACATTCACTGCAGGGACGGCCCTTGTGGCTGTCCGGTCGGGCAGAAAGCCCGAATGATGTTTTGACATAATGACATAAAGACAGATTTTTATAAGTGAATCATTGCCAGCAATCCTGTTATAATGACATAACCATTCGCCTTTGCAAGGCGATCGGGCACCCACAAGGGGCGCCCCTGCGGTGGGTGTGTCTTGTTTGCGCATTCGATTTTATGCACGAAAAACACGAATGGCACGATGTATCGTATATGAATAATATCGTATTATTCGTTTATTCGTGCAGAAACGAAAATATATTGATTATCCGCTGTCATCAAACAGCCACAAAAACACCCACCGCAGGGGCGTCCCTCGTGGGCGCCCAGTCGCCTTTCAAAGGCGAATTCACTGCTTTAAATGTCGGTCTTACAGCCCGAACGGGCACCCACAAGGGGTGCCCCTGCGGTGGATGTGTTCTTACAAAGGCGAATAACTTTATATTATTGTCGGTCTTACAGCCCGATCGGGCACCCACAAGGGGCGCCCCTGCGGTGGGTGTGTTCTTACAAAGGCGAATAACTTTATATTATTGTCGGTCTTACAGCCCGATCGGGCACCCACAAGGGGCGCCCCTGCGGTGGATGTGTTCTGATTGCATATTTTGTTTTACGCACGAAAGACACGAAATAAACGATTATTAGGTTATTGACACGATGCATCACAGATGCGGGGCGAATAACACAATGTGCCGAAAAGGATATTTGTCAGAGATGTACCCTTTACGACATTCCATACAATTGTACCCCTTGTGCCTGTCTGTATCGTGTTTTTCGCTCTGCATCTGTGATGCATCGTGAAAGAAAGAATATCGTTCTATTCCTACATCAAACCGCAACAACGCCAAGCATGTCACGCAACATCCGTAGTTGTATATCGTTCTATTCCTACATCAAACCGCAACTCCGTAGCTTCGCGAGATTAGAGTAATCAGTTGTATATCGTTCTATTCCTACATCAAACCGCAACACAGAACTCAGAGAGGTTTGTCAGTTCCGGTTGTATATCGTTCTATTCCTACATCAAACCGCAACATAATGTAGCCTTTTCCGGCTCTTTTTTCGTTGTATATCGTTCTATTCCTACATCAAACCGCAACAAGGGTGACGAAAAGAAATACGAGTATGTGTTGTATATCGTTCTATTCCTACATCAAACCGCAACCTGCCTCCGCTGTTCTTTACACCTTTGGAGTTGTATATCGTTCTATTCCTACATCAAACCGCAACGTGTTTCCACTGCATACCTTTCTCGATAAGTTGTATATCGTTCTATTCCTACATCAAACCGCAACCGTATTTAATAATTTAATAATAAAAGTCAGTTGTATATCGTTCTATTCCTACATCAAACCGCAACTTTCGGGAGCTCGGCGCCGGGCTCGTCCTGTTGTATATCGTTCTATTCCTACATCAAACCGCAACCGCTGTTGCCTGCCTACGTGCATCTTCATGTTGTATATCGTTCTATTCCTACATCAAACCGCAACTTGGTCTTGCGGGGGCTGCTGAGCTCAAAGGTTGTATATCGTTCTATTCCTACATCAAACCGCAACTCCGACTTGCCCTTGATGTAAGGAGCGGAGTTGTATATCGTTCTATTCCTACATCAAACCGCAACGTATCTGAGCGCCTTAAAATAATCAATACTGTTGTATATCGTTCTATTCCTACATCAAACCGCAACCTGGCGGAAGAAGTACCCCGACTTCGACGGTTGTATATCGTTCTATTCCTACATCAAACCGCAACCGTCACTGCCTGTGCAGTCCATTATGCTGCGTTGTATATCGTTCTATTCCTACATCAAACCGCAACCTCCGCAAAGTGTTCGAGGACCCCGGTGCCGTTGTATATCGTTCTATTCCTACATCAAACCGCAACTGCGGACGTGGCGGCTCACGTGGCAGGGTGGTTGTATATCGTTCTATTCCTACATCAAACCGCAACTGACTTGCCGAAGCAGCCAACGCCCATTTCGTTGTATATCGTTCTATTCCTACATCAAACCGCAACTGTGTCGTTGCTCGTGTTCATCTTCGCCGTGTTGTATATCGTTCTATTCCTACATCAAACCGCAACTCATCGGGGTTGAATGGTTTATCTTCTCTGTTGTATATCGTTCTATTCCTACATCAAACCGCAACGCGACATCATGCACTCTCCACGTCTCGATGTTGTATATCGTTCTATTCCTACATCAAACCGCAACTCTATTGCCTCCCATGTGTTCAGATAGCAGGTTGTATATCGTTCTATTCCTACATCAAACCGCAACTTATAATATGATAGCAAGAAAATATTAATGTTGTATATCGTTCTATTCCTACATCAAACCGCAACTCCATTATGCTGCCGAAAAGTCAACTTTCGGTTGTATATCGTTCTATTCCTACATCAAACCGCAACTTCGCTTGTACTTGACGATGATTCAGACGGTTGTATATCGTTCTATTCCTACATCAAACCGCAACCTTTGGGGTGGGTTCAGGTGTCCGGCGGCGTTGTATATCGTTCTATTCCTACATCAAACCGCAACTCAGATCCTGATAGTAACATGGTTTCAGCGGTTGTATATCGTTCTATTCCTACATCAAACCGCAACGGTGAGCGCCTTGGTTATGGCGTCGATGGGTTGTATATCGTTCTATTCCTACATCAAACCGCAACTGTTTTAGACCCGACATGATGCGGAATCGCGTTGTATATCGTTCTATTCCTACATCAAACCGCAACGCCACAGCCATCGGCAAGAAGGCAACAACTGTTGTATATCGTTCTATTCCTACATCAAACCGCAACCTACGGGCACGTTGACACGCATCAGCGGCGAGGTTGTATATCGTTCTATTCCTACATCAAACCGCAACCTCGTTTTTATTCGTCCGTATGTCTATTGGTTGTATATCGTTCTATTCCTACATCAAACCGCAACTCCTCGCTGATTGTCTGAACGTGCTTTGCGGTTGTATATCGTTCTATTCCTACATCAAACCGCAACCTGTGGAATGGAAACCTTGACGACGAAGCGTTGTATATCGTTCTATTCCTACATCAAACCGCAACTGCCATCATCACCGTAGTAGAATATATTATGTTGTATATCGTTCTATTCCTACATCAAACCGCAACGCATAAGTCGGCACTATCTCCGGCAGCCCTCGTTGTATATCGTTCTATTCCTACATCAAACCGCAACGTAAAGATGCCGCCCTCGGAGTTGTGGATGGTTGTATATCGTTCTATTCCTACATCAAACCGCAACCTTAAACAGCGCAACGAACAGTTGAAAAAGGTTGTATATCGTTCTATTCCTACATCAAACCGCAACCTCGAACAAAAGAACGAGCGGCTCCAGCAGTTGTATATCGTTCTATTCCTACATCAAACCGCAACTCCTCAAAAGTGCATATCTGTGCGGGTAAGTTGTATATCGTTCTATTCCTACATCAAACCGCAACCGTAAGAACGACAAGTCCGGGTTCTCGGCAGTTGTATATCGTTCTATTCCTACATCAAACCGCAACTGCTATAACATTACATGGCGCAATGCCACGTTGTATATCGTTCTATTCCTACATCAAACCGCAACTGCCCGAAGTCACGGTAACGAGAGTAAAAGTTGTATATCGTTCTATTCCTACATCAAACCGCAACCACTGTTCGAGGCGCACTTGCTCGCGTGTCGTTGTATATCGTTCTATTCCTACATCAAACCGCAACTGCTTTTAGTGGTTTAGTTCGTTTGGAAAGTTGTATATCGTTCTATTCCTACATCAAACCGCAACTCTCCGACCACTGGCCTGTACGCATAAGCGTTGTATATCGTTCTATTCCTACATCAAACCGCAACCTGATTCCGTGCTCCTCGCACTTATTACAGTTGTATATCGTTCTATTCCTACATCAAACCGCAACACGAGAAGGGCGGCAAGCGGCGCGTCCAAGTTGTATATCGTTCTATTCCTACATCAAACCGCAACTCTACGTCTACCGTATGCTGGAACTGCCGAGTTGTATATCGTTCTATTCCTACATCAAACCGCAACTATTAATTGACTTTATATCCCGATTGCATGTTGTATATCGTTCTATTCCTACATCAAACCGCAACTCGAGTTGTTCTGCTGCCATCTGACCGTCAGTTGTATATCGTTCTATTCCTACATCAAACCGCAACTATCGGGCGAGTAGTGCTTCTTGCGGCGCGGTTGTATATCGTTCTATTCCTACATCAAACCGCAACAATCCCTACGACAGGCTGAGGGGAAAATTGTTGTATATCGTTCTATTCCTACATCAAACCGCAACTTGCCACCAAATCTGCCGCCATAACCTTGGTTGTATATCGTTCTATTCCTACATCAAACCGCAACGCCGGGGTGTATAGTCCGCCGCGCTGCACAGTTGTATATCGTTCTATTCCTACATCAAACCGCAACTAAAAGAAGCGCGTGAAAAAAAGACACTTGGTTGTATATCGTTCTATTCCTACATCAAACCGCAACCACTCGCTGCCTTTCTTTATGAGCATGTCGTTGTATATCGTTCTATTCCTACATCAAACCGCAACAAAAAAGCAGCAAACTCTTGCGAGTAGCTGGTTGTATATCGTTCTATTCCTACATCAAACCGCAACCTTATTCTCAAAATTGCCCTTAAATAAAGAGATTCAAGGCTATTGGAGAGATAAAAAAACGGAAGTGCAGGTCTATTTACAGTGCAAATATACTAAAAAAGTTCTAATTGTATCGGTTCGCTGATATGTTTTATTTCTTTTTTTAGTTTCCGATTTTTAGGAACTCCACGGAAGTTGTATATATTACTGTATTGCTTGTCTGTAACCGAGAGAATACTTACGGCCCCATATTTTGGTATAAGGCTTTTTACCCTTTTGACGTGAACATCCATACTCTCATAGGAACCGCAATGCCTGATATAAACAGAAAATTGCATCATGGAGAAGCCATCTTTCTCCAGGTTCTTACGGAAGAGTGCTGCGTCGTGGCGTTCTTTCTTTGTAGTCACAGGCAAGTCGAAGAATACGAACAGCCACATGATATGATATGCATTAAGTCGGTTAAAAGTCATATAAGAACTGGTAAGGAAAGCTTTTTCGTTTCACCTTTATAGAATTTGACAAGAGATGCTGATGTGATGGTTAGAGCTATTGACAGAGGTCGCGTTACCTTTCCAATTCCGACATCAGCCGTGAGCACTTTAAGCATTCTCGTTTTCACGTCCTTATTCAAATCGAGGAGCCCCTCTTCGGCCACATCGAAGGCCACCTTGTCGACATAAGGTCTGTAAGGTTCCATAACGTCGTCAGCAAGAGGGAAGGCATTATATTTGTTTCTATGAAACAGGCCCAAAGCAGGCAGCAGTCCCGAGCCTACAAGAGCTCTGGCCGTAGCAGCCCGGAGTATGGCATATCCATAGTTCAGCAGGTTGTTTGGAGGCAGTCCTTCCCTTTCTCGCCGGAAATCTTTTCCGAACAGATACGACCAGTACTGCCGTGCAGCTATTCCCTCACGGTTAGAAGAGTCACCACTAAGTACTGAACTGTAATAAGCTTTTAGATTATGATTCTTCACACCTAAGATATCCAACACAGCAGCCTGATTCTTTATCTTCTGTTCCACTAACTGTTTCCAAGCCTGCTTTCGTGACGGTTCTGCGACGTGTAACTGGTATTTCAGACTTTCCGCCGGGGTAGAGTTGTTGTCAAGTCCCATCAGCATTGACGATGGCATGCCCTTGCCGTTACAGATGATGACACCTGTATTATTGTTTACAAGCTCATTCAAGAGAGGTACAGTAAACGAGACTTGCTGGTTCTCTATCACGACGATGCCTATATCCTCTATGGGACGTGTAACTATTTCATTACTATCCTTTTTAGATATGACA
>Ga0256406_1001999_pt1 | contig 30652 bp, 24 predicted proteins | sample RumenRJG_03DNA_FD_185986 | JGI IMG/M metagenome (GOLD analysis project Ga0256406, IMG submission 185986) | Bovine rumen microbial communities from Lethbridge, Alberta, Canada - RJG_03 | ecosystem: Host-associated > Mammals > Digestive system > Stomach > Rumen | place: Canada: Alberta | collected... | reverse complement strand
AGGTTAACTGGCATGGATAGCAAAGCGTAGGGGGCATTCTCACCTCTTTTGCTACGGCCATAAACCTGGAAATCACAGGGGTAAAGCCCCGAAAGGAAATTCTTCTATGAAGAAAAACATCAAACTCCTCATCGCTGGTGGTGCACTTTTTGTCACTACATTAGCCTCCTGCAGCAGCGGCACTGGCAACGCCATTGACGCCACCGTACCGGATCTTCCCGCCAACGCGTATGTTTATCGTGGCCAACAATCCAGCACGAAAGTCATGTTCTATAGCGCTGTCATCTACACGCTTCGTGATGAAGCCCGTGCCTACATCGGCAAGAGCAAATTCGGCATCAAAGCAGGTGATGATGAAGACACCATGCTTAAGAAACTCCACGACGCGAACGCTGTCTGGGGCCACATGTCGACCACTTCCTCGGCTGGCTATGTCTATCCGACTTATTACCTCTATCAACATGGCTATACGCTTGGCTTCAAGACGCGGAGCGAATATAACGCCCTTTCTGATGCCGACAAGGCAAAAGCCGTTATCGGTGTGGAACAAGGCACCTATCCGGATGGTGTTGATGGCTTGATGACGGGCACCTTTGACGTCACCTGCGGCTTCATGGATACCCGTTATGGCAGTGCCTATGTGCAAGTTGATGGCAAATACCACAACAATGAAAAACTCTTCACGAACACCTATACCATCGCAATCACTGACCCGATCATGAACGACACTGTTTCGATTCGTTCTTCGTTAAGCGATGCGAAACGCGAAGCCATCAAGACTGCCTTCAAAGCTGCTGTTCAAGACGGAACCAAAGACAAAGAAGGCACTGGCGCATACCTCTTGTATCAGATCTACAGCCACACTGGTTATGTGGACGCGAAAGATTCTGATTATGATTCCGCGAAAAAGATGTATGTCTGGTCCGAAAAGCAAAAAGGCAACGATGTCACCATCCCGACCAATGTGACTTGGGATACGAAAGACACCACGGATTCCGACACCACTATCAAGATTCAGTTGGTTCCTTCCAACGATGCGCAAACGTTGGAAAACCGTGCGAAAGCGTTACAACCAATCTTGAAGAAACTTTCTGGCGGCACTTATGACTTCCAAATCACCGTCGGTACCTCCGAAGGCGGCTATGAAGTTCCGACCCAAGCCTTGGTGGCTGGTCAAACCGATGCCGTGTTCCTTCCAGCGGCCTCTTATGCTTCTGCTTTCGTGAGCCATCCAGGAAAAGTTGAAGTTTTACTTTCTGCTGCCCGTGCTGGCTATAAAGTCCAAGCGGATGATTTTGCCGGCAATAGTTCCAGCGAAATGTTTGACGATGCCCACAAGATTCTTCAACGCAAAGCCATGAATGGCGAAGTTGATGCGAACGGCAAAGACCTCTATTAATTATTAATCTCTTCCTCTTTTGAATTCACAATCGTGAACACCACGGTTGCCGGAGATGTCCCTATGATCGAAATCAAGAATGTAACCAAAGTATATCCCAATGGATTTACGGCTTTGAAAAACGTCAATTTGACGATTCAAGACGGCGAATTCGTCTCGATTATTGGGCTCTCCGGCGCCGGGAAGAGCACACTTATCCGCTGCATCAACCGGATGCACGAAATCACGGAAGGGCAAATTTTGATTCCCAATCCTGTGATTTATGAGATGACGCCAGAGCAACGCGAGCAATATGATGCGGTGCAAGCGGACCCTTCGTTAGCAGAAGCGGATCCTTCCTTAAAACGTCTTCTCAACATTCCTTCGAAAGTCGACATCTCCAAATTGAAAGGCAAGAAGTTACGGCAAGCCCGTAAGAATATCGGTATGATCTTCCAGTCTTTCAATTTGGTGAAACGTTCCACGGTCTATAAAAATGTCTTGGCAGGCCGTGTTGGTTATCACAACACCTTTGAAACGATGTTCGGCATTTATACCAAAGAAGAAAAGATGTTGGCGTTACGAAATATGGAAAAGCTTGGCATCTTGGATAAAGCTTATGTCCGCGCCGACCAACTTTCTGGCGGCCAACAACAACGGGTTGCTTTAGCCCGTGCGTTAACGCAAGAATCTCATTTGATTCTGGCCGATGAACCGGTTGCCTCTTTGGACCCAGTGACCACCATCAGCGTGATGGATGACTTCACCCGTATTAACAAAACGGGCATCACCATTCTCGCCAACATGCACCACGTGGATTTAGCCAAACGTTATTCCACTCGTATTATCGGCATCCGAGCCGGAGAAGTGGTTTACGATGGACCCGCTTCCGAAGTCACGGATGAAGTGACCATGAAAATCTATGGCCGCGCATTAAACAAAAACGAAAATCTCGGCATTGAAGAAGGCGGTGTAGCCCAATGAGCAGTGATTCTGAAGCAACGGAAAAGCCATCGTTAAAGGAACGCCTGCGCTATCGCACCGTCACCGTTGATTTGTCTCCTAATCAAGACGGATCCATGGTTCGTTCCATCCAAAAGCCGCGGCATTTGGGACGGTACTTATCGGCATTGATCGCCATCGTTATCCTTGTTCTTTGCTTTTTCTCCATTGATTATTCGACGTTCCAAGGCTTTAAATGGGACCAATTAGGTGCCATTTTCCACGACATGTTTAACCCGCTTCCCGCCTCGTTAAAGACCTGGGATGCGTATTGGTCTTACATGTGGGGCGAAGCCATCCGTGCCATCTGGACCACGAATGAAATGTGCTTTATCGGCGTCATCTTAGGCGCGGTCATTTCAATTCCTATCTATTATCTTTGCGCTAGCAACATTAACCACAATCGCATTTTACGTGGCATTTTCCGCGTGATTAACGATGTTCTCCGTACGATTCCTCAAATGGTGATGGCCTTAATCTTACGGTTGTTCTTTGGGCCGACATTAGTGACCGGCATTGCCTCTATCATCATCTTCACGTTGGGCATTATGTATCAGTTAATGTACCAATACATTGAAACATTGGAACTGTCTCCTTTTGAAGCCATTCGGAGTAACGGCGGCAATACGATGCAGTGCATTCGTTTAAGCGTGCATCCGGAAGTGCAACCCATGTTCTTTGCTAATTTGCTTTACACGTTTGAAATCAACATCCGCGCTTCGGTCATCTTAGGTTATGTCGGTGCCGGTGGTTATGGCTTCTTATTAAAGACAAACTTCGGTTCCGGCTATTATGACAAGATTGGCGCCATGATGATTCCACTTTTCATAGAAGTCGTCATTTTACAGATTATTTCGAATGCCATGGGGAGGAAATCGCGATGAAACTCACCTTTGGTATCGGTACCATTGCTTTGCTTGTGGCCGCCATCGCCATGGCGATTTACGAGTATTTACGTTATCGGCAGGCCAAACATTATCCCAATGCCGAGAGTGCCTATCATAACCGCCCTTTAACTTGGTTAACCGATCTCTTCTTTTTCTTGGCCTTAATTGCCGCCTTTGTATTCCTTCATTTTGACTTAAACATGAACGATGAATTCAGTGTCAGCGGTAACCCCAAACAGGGCTTCTATAACTTAGGATTGCTCTTCCAGCCGGATTGGGAATTCTTCTTCGGTTATGGTCAATATCAATTTAGCGAAAGTGTCATTTGGTTCATCATTAAAACGTTTGGCATCTCGTATATTGGCACCATCATTGCCTCCATCTTAGCCATTCCGTTTGGCTTATTGGCCTCCCATAAGTTATTCGGCAATGTGGCTTGGCCTTTCGAAATCATATTAATTGCCATTCGTACGGTTCCAGAACTCATCTTCGCGTTAATTCTCATTCGTTTCACGGGATTTAGCTATGTCTCTGGCATTTTGGTTATCGGCATTCACTCTATCGGCATGATCGGTAAGCTTTATGCTGACCAAGTGGATGGCATTCAGCAAGAACCGGTAGAAGGGGTACTTTCTTGTGGGGCAGGCAGATGGCAACAAATCCATTTGGCCGTCATGCCGCAGGTGTTACCAAACTTTATCTCAGTGGCGTTATATCGTTTCGATATCAATGTCCGTACCGCCACGATTCTCGGGGTTGTTTTGGGATCTGAAGGTGGCATTGGTTACTATCTTTCTACGGTGGCCTCGCATTATCACAAACTCGGTTCTTGTGTGCTTGGCATCGTTATCTTAGTCGTTGTGATTAACGTGGTTTCGAGCTGGCTAAGAAAGAAGCTCGTCTAATGAAACAACTCATTTTAATGGCAGGTATCCCAGGAAGCGGGAAGTCCACCTGGTGCCATGAATATCAGAAAACCCATCCGAACGTTTTTATCATCGATACCGATGAGACGCGGAAGAAAATCACGGGATCCTATTTGATTTTTCCAGAACATATGGAAGTCATCTTTGACGAAATGATTCTGGAAAGCAATGAGATTTTTAAAAATACTCCGGGCGATTGCACCGTCATTGAAGACTCGATTTTCTTAGAAGATTATCGTCGTAACTACTATATGGATCGCTTAAAAGGGTATGACCGTTCCCTTTTGTTCATGGTTAAGATGCATGATTATTCGATTTGTTACCGACAAAATCGGATGCGGCCCAAAGACAAATGGGTCCCTGATGACGTGATTGATCGGATGATTCAACAATACGTAGACCCGTCCCCTGAAACAGCAAAGCGGTTTGACGAAGTCCGTGTCGAATACTGGAACTAATTCTTAACAAAAATCAGCATTCCGTAAAAAATAAGCCTCCTCTTCTTAAAAGAAGAGGTCTTTTTGTTGCATCGATGATTTTTCCACGTAAAATTCGTTTGTTATGGCAAAAGAAGAAGGCTACTCACTAGGTATTGATGTTGGCTCAACGACCGTGAAAGCGGTGCTTCGTGACCCGAACGGGAAGATTCTCTACGCTTCCTATGTACGGCATTTCGCGAAGGTAAGAGAAACATCGTTAGAAGAAATCCAAAAAATCCGGCAACAGTTTGGGGATCTGTCCGTTCATTTTGCCTTTACGGGCTCTGCTGGTTTAGGGCTTGCTGAGCGGAGTGATCTTCCGTTTGTGCAAGAAGTGCAAGCGGCTTATACCACGATGAAGCGGCTTTACCCGCAAGCGGATGCCGCGATTGAACTAGGGGGAGAAGACGCCAAGATTATTTTTGTCACCGGTGGGTTAGAAGAACGGATGAATGGCCAATGTGCCGGTGGCACAGGTGCCTTCATCGATCAGATGGCTACGTTATTAAACGTAACGCTGCCCGAGATGGATCAAATGGCCTTAAAAGCTGAGAAAGCTTACCCCATCGCTTCTCGTTGCGGTGTCTTTGCCAAATCCGATGTCCAATCCTTATTAAACCAAGGGGCTTCGAAAGAAGATGTCGCTTTATCGATTTTCTATGCCGTTGCTGATCAAACCGTAGCCGGTCTTGCCCAAGGAAGAGAAATCAAAGGGCACGTCTTGTTCTTAGGCGGCCCGTTACATTTCTTAAAGGGGCTTCGGAAAGCGTTCCAACAACGGCTTTCCTTAGATGATGAATCCGCCATCTTCCCTGAAGATGCCGACACATTTATGGCCAAGGGAGCAGCCTTAGCCGCCTTAGAATTACCCAATACAGTCCCGTTATCTTGCTTAGAAGATAAGCTAAAGAACACGCCGATGAACGGGGCCGTGATGACCGGAAAGCCATTATTCCAAGACGAACAAGACTATCAAAATTTCTTGGCCGCTCATAAAGACTTCGATATTGTTCGGGGCGACTTAAAAACCTATCAAGGCAAAGCTTACTTAGGTATCGATGCCGGATCCACAACCACAAAACTGGTCTTACTTGGGGAACACAATGAAATCCTTTACGATCATTATGAGGCCAACCTTGGCTTGCCGATTGACCGTATCGTCAATCAATTAAAGATTATCTATGCCGAAAAGAACCCCCGATGTGAGATTGTGGGTTCTGCCGTCACGGGCTATGGGGAAGATTTAATTCGCACGGCGTTACATGTCGACTATGGCATGGTAGAAACGGTGGCCCATTTCCAAGCGGCCAAATATTACGAACCCGATGTGAACTTCGTGCTGGATATCGGGGGACAAGACATCAAATGTTTTAACGTCAAGCAAGGCGCGATTGATTCGATTATGTTAAACGAAGCCTGTTCTTCGGGTTGTGGCTCTTTCTTACAAACTTTTGCGCAAAGCTTGGGCTATGACGTAGAAACGTTTGCTAAGATGGCATACTTTGCGAAACATCCGGTGGAGCTCGGAAGCCGTTGCACCGTCTTTATGAATAGTTCCGTCAAACAAGCACAAAGAGAAGGGGCGTCCATTGAAGACATCTCGGCCGGTCTTTGCCGTTCCGTCGTGAAGAATGCGTTATACAAAGTAATCCGAATTCATTCCGCGAGCGAATTAGGAGACAAGATTGTCTGCCAAGGTGGTACCTTCTTAAACAATGCGGTGTTACGTTCGTTTGAGCAAGAAATCGGAAAAACGGTTATTCGTCCTTCTATCGCTGGATTGATGGGCGCATTTGGCGCTGCTTTGACCGCAAAACGAAAAGGCGGTGAAAAAGGCTTAATCCGCGAAGAAGAACTACAAAACTTCTCTTATTCTTCGACCCATTCTACCTGCCATGGATGTGGCGCGCATTGTCCTTTGACGTTCCTTCGTTTCCCGAACGGTCGGATTTTCCTTTCGGGCAACAAATGCGATAAACCTGAAGGCAAGAAAGCCTCTTCTGGTGAACTAGACATTTATCTCTGGAAACGGGAACGATTAATGCAGTTACTGCCATCCCCTTCCTCTTCCATCAAAGTGGGTATTCCGATGGGTTTAGTCATGTGGGAACAACTTCCATTCTGGGATGCGTTCTTTAAGCATTTAGGCTGGGATACCATCGTTTCTCCGTTTTCCACGCGCGCCATGTATCGTGCTGGTCAAAAGACCATCCCTTCGGATACGGCATGCTACCCTGCCAAACTCATGCATGGCCATGCCGATTATTTGTTAAAACAAAACCCCACGTTCGTGTTTTATCCATCGGAATCCTACAACGTGAATGAAAAACGCGGCGACAACCATTTTAACTGCCCTGTGGTGGCTTATTACGGTGAGCTTTTAAAGAAGAACGACATTCGTTTTGAGACGACTCCCTTGTTGGATCCTTTTGTGGATTTATCGCGTCCGAAGAAAGCAATAGATACCTTAGAAAAAACGTTCAAACCATATGGCGTTTCTAAAAAAGACGTGAGAAATGCATTTGATTTTGCGATTTCTATGTATGAATCTTATCGAAATGACACCCAAGCGAAAGCCAAGGAAATTATTGATAAAGCTAGAAAAGAACATAAGACCATTGTTGTCTTAGCAGGACGTCCATATCACGTGGACCCCGAAGTCAGTCATGGCATTGAACGATTATTGGATTCGTTGGGCGTTGCTGTGGTCAGCGAGGATTCTTTGCGGTATGAGAACGCCCCTAAAACGCATGCTCATGTTTTGAATCAATGGACATTCCATGCCAGACTTTACGACGCGGCAAACTATGTGGCGCAGCAACCTGATATGGAGCTCGTTCAACTGATTTCGTTCGGCTGCGGCATCGACGCGATTACTTCGGATGAAGTACGGCGCATCTTAGAAAGTCAAGGCAAGCTATATACTGGCATCAAGATTGATGAAATCAATAACTTAGGTGCCGTTCGAATTCGTTTACGAAGCTTATTAGCGGCAGTAGAGGAGAAACACCATGAGTCGTGAACGGAGAAAGTTTTTCCGAAAGCTAGAAAAAGAACATTACACGATTCTGATTCCGGATATGTGCCCGATTCAAATCGGGATTTTAGCTCGTGTTTTAGCCAAGGACGGAATGAATTTAGTGGTGGTAACCCCGAAGGATCGTGGCGCGAAGGATGAGGGATTAGCCTCCATTCACAATGACGCCTGTTATCCTGCCTTAATTACCTGCGGCGCCTTTGTCGAAGCGTTAAAGAGTGGCAAATACGATTTAAACCATACCTGCGTCTTAATGACCCAAACCGGTGGAGGATGCCGCGCTTCGAATTACATCGCGTTATACCGCAAAGCATTTGAAAAAGAATTCCCAACCATACCTGTCTTATCTCTCAATTTCTCGGGCTTAGAGAAAGACTTCTCTTTGCCGATTGGGCCAAAACGGGCGATTAACCTCTATATGGCCGTCCTTTATGGTGATTTCTTAATGAACTTAGTCAATCAATCTCGGCCATATTACGGGGACGAAAAAACCAACGCCGCCTTAGAAGATTGCTTAAATACATTAGATGCCGAGATCGGTCATTTGTCCTTCTTAAAGATCAAGAAGAACTACCAAATGATATTGAACCGTTTCCAGGAATTGGAACCTCCCGAAGAACGGAAGCCACGCGTTGCCATTGTCGGTGAGATTTTTGTGAAATACTCGCCTTATGCGAACAACCATTTAAAAGACTTCTTGGTCAAACAAGGTACCGAAGTCGTGGAACCATCCTTAAATGAGTTCTTGCTTTATTGCATCTATAACGCGATTAATGATCACCGCTTATATGGCAGCAATAAGGGGAGCGTTGGCCTTTATCGCTTTGCCTATCGGAAAGCCTTAAAGCTCACTAGACAAGCGAACGCCATGTTAAAAGGTACCAGATTTAACCCATTTGAAGACTTTGAAGAAATACCGCAGAACGCTACTGAAGTCATCTCTACCGGCGTCAAAATGGGGGAAGGTTGGTTGATCCCAGGTGAAATGGTCACGTTCTCCAAACACGGCATCAAAAACATCGTGGTTGTGCAACCATTTGGTTGTCTTCCCAATCACATCGTTGGCAAAGGAATGATTCGTCCTGTAAAGGAACGTTATCCGGATGAAAATATCGTTCCTTTGGATTTTGACGCCTCTTCCACTCAAGTCAACCAAGAAAATAGACTGAAATTGATGTTAGCAAACATTGAAAAATAAACGAAAGGCGGCCTTGCTAAAGACCGCCTTCATTTTTTCTTCGCCAGCAGGAATATTTCGTTTCCTCTTAGAGAGAGGTGGTATCCATGGTCGCCCATTAGGATTCCTGAATCTATCCTTTCGAACAGTCAGGCTTTCAACACAGGGGTCTCCCGTCAGGATGCCTAAAACATGAGTTGTAGGGGAACATGCTTCCTGTCTGGTGGCTAGTTACCCAGCAACCTTATTATAGCGTGTTTTTTGACTTGTACAGGGGGAATTCTTGACGTTGACCAAACAATGAAATTTGCGTTTTTCTATCTTTCTTAGACGATAGAGGCATTTTATAAAGTAAGCGCTTACTTAGAATGACAGCAGAAAAACTTTTTCCTTTTTGAATTAGGGGAGAAACAACGTGAGAACGCCTCACAAAAAGAGTCATTTGCTGGCTGTGATTTGTTTTTGAAACGGTCCAAAACCAGCCAAAAAGAAAATAGACGCGAAACAGAAATTCCATTTCGCGCCTATAGGAGGATGGTTAATTAAGCCGCCAAATGGCCGACTTTAAAGGCGTAGATGTTTTGTGCTGTGTTTGATTCGTTTACGATGTAAAGAGAAGTGATACCATCGGGAAGATTAATGGTATGGAGATAACCGGTTGTTGAATCGTAAGTGGTGTCTTTCACACTGGTGCTAAGGTTTAAGGATAGTTTGTTGGCTTCAATCGCGCTATCGCCGGAATAGAAGGTCAGTTTCAATTCGCCAGCAGACTTGGCATATCGATTAATTTGTAGCTGATCCATTTCGCCTAAACCAGTAATATGGAGGCTACAAATAGTTTTCACACCAGTGTCGGCAGCGGTAACTGGCTGATCAAACTTCGCTTCTTTATATCTGTCTACCTTTACATTGGTAAAGATGAAGTTGTCCGTATTAGTCGGAGCGGCATTTGCTGCGACATTTTGGAAATCAAAGACGGTGTCCGTATAGTTTTTCACATTAACCGGGAGGTCTACCGATAAATCACCCGCAGAAATGGTGACCTTTTTGGTTTCGGCGGTTAATGCATCTTTCGAGTAGCTGTAATCCGTGACAATGGCAGAAGTACCGTCCGAATAATGGCCGGTTACTTCCATTCCTGTCGGGTCAAAGACGGCGCCAGGGCGATAATTCTTCTTGACGGGATCTTTGGTGATTTCTAAGGAAGAAAGAGTAACCACTTTCTTCGTGACGGTAAGTTCGATGGTGGCTTCACAGCTACCGGCTTTCGCCTTGATGGTCGCGTTCCCTTCTTTCACGCCGGTGACCAATCCTTTTTGATTAACGGTGGCGATGTCTTCATTCAATGAAGACCAAGCGATTTCGTCATCTGTATCGTTGGGGGTCACAGTCGCAGAAAGTTGCAATGTGCTTCCTTCTTCAAGGGATTTGCTTTCCGGTTCAGCAATGCTGATGCCGGTGGCAGGCACGTATTGATGCTTTTTTACGAAGATATAAATCTTGAAAGCATCGGTATCGCTCTTGGTCTTATAACCGGTGAAGTTGTTTTTGTAGTATTCCATCCAAAGGCTAGAACCATTTTGCAAATAGAAGCTACCATCCTTGTTGTCCGTCAATGTCCACGAGGTATCGTTATTGATTGAAGTGGAAAGTTCGGAATTTGTGTATTTTCCGCTCTGATAGGCACGGAAATATCCTTTCGCGCAATGGAAGGCATAGGTATTGTCTTTGTTGCCTTTTTCAATGGTGTAGATACCTACCGAGTCAGCGGGATTTCTGACTCCAACCGCATCCGGAGAAACGGCTGTGCCAGCCACATAAAAACCGCTCTTGGTGTTGCCTAACGCGGCATAGCCACTCTCGTTTTTGACAGCAAGAATGACTTGATCTTTTAATCCCAGTTCAGAAGCGGATTTTACTTTGGTGTAACCACTATAATCCGCAACGTGGATGGCCAACGTTCCTTCGACTCCTTCATAGGCGGTTTTTGCCGTAATGGTGGCGTCCCCTTTGCTCACGCAGTGGACTTTGCCATCGCTTACGGTCGCGACTTCAGGATTAGAAGAGGCCCAGGTCAAAGTTTTATCGGTGGTATCGCTAGGCGTGAAGGCGGCAGTCAAAGTCACGTCCAATCCCGTTTCAAAGGCGGCATCTTTCGGGGCGGAAAGCGTTAAAGCCGTCGCGGCGGTTTCCCCCACTTCCACTTGAATGGAAATGGTTTTTTCGACCGTTCCAGCTTTGGCTTTGATGACGGCTTGGCCAACAGTGACTCCTTGCACCAAACCAGTCTGATCCACAATAGCGATGGCATCATTCGAAGAAGACCAAACAATCGTATCATCACAATCTTCTGGTGTGGTAACGGCGTTTAAGGCCAGCTTTTCTTTGACTTTGATGGTGGTTTTCTCGGCCTGCAAAGTAATGTCGGTGGCAGAAATGTGTTCGCGCATCACCTGGAAGAGATAGACATCATCCGGCAAAGAAGAAGCGCCGCAGAATTCATTGTTTTCAATTTTGCTGTTGTAAACGGAGAAGTCCAGATAAACATTGCTGAGGGATTTTACGCTGGCGGCATAAGTGGTGGGGTCAATGGTTACGTCCCATCTCGATCCGTCGCTGACGCTGGCAGAAAAATTCGCATTGTAATGGGTTCCGTTTACTGCGCTATTCAAATAGCCAGCATTGTTTGCGGAAAGGTCATGGAAGGTGAAGTGGCCGTTGTCTTTCGCCACTTTCCAGGTGGCAAAATCGCCTTCTACCAGTCCATCATCTTGCATCGTTGGAGCGGTGGTCATAGCACTGATGTAGTATTGCGCCTTGACGGTTGAAACCATCGGATAATAGGTATCCTTGAATTTGCCTGCAAACACAACGGTGTTCCCTGCTTTTAAGTCTTTGACATCAGTCACCATCTGATAGACAGTCTTCTCGGGTTCTACCGAAGAGGAACTGCTGCTGGTATCAACGCTAGAAACCGAAGAATCGCTTGAGAGAGACGAACTAGAAGAAGCAGAAGACGATGACTGAGCGGCCTCGGATGAGTGCTGCGAATCGGCGGATGTGTTGCCCTTACTCTCTACTGAAGAATCAACGACGTTTGAAGTGCAAGAAACTAACGTCAAGAATGACGCGATGGAGAAGATAAACAACGACTTTTTCTTCATTTCAAAATAAACCTCCATAAAAATGATAGAAAAGAATGATGATTTGCCTCTGCTCGATAAGAAGGGAAAGCGGATGATGAGAAAACTTTGACTTTGCTTGCTTTTCTTACAATGGTGGGGACTAACCCGAATCATAGAAACGGTTCAGGAAAGGCTTATTTAGCCTTCTATTGTCGCCGAGCGCAGGGTAGAAATCAACCATGAATGGATGATTGCTAACGACTCGACAACAAAAGAGGATAGGAAAAAACAAAGAAAAAGAAAACCATATTTCCCTAAAAACAACGTAAAGAGAAGCACAAGATGTCATTTATTGTCATAAAATGAATTGCTTTTTGAAGCTTGATAAAAAAAGAAACGGCTTGAAAAAAAGACAACTTTTAGCATCGCCATGTCGTTCATTCTCACGCTGCCAAAAACATCTACGCAAATCTATATAACAGAAAGACTATCCTTGATTTATTTTTTATTATCAAAAAGTTATATACAACTAACATTAATGGTAAATCAAGAATATAATGAAAATAAGTTAAACGAGGCTAATTATGGAAAGAAGTGACAAAGTAGAATTCGTGTTAAAAATCGATGGCATGCATTGCCCGATGTGTGAAGAGCACGTGAACAATGTCATTCGTAAAGTGGAAGGGGTGAAGAAAGTCAATGCTTCATACCGGAAGGGCCAGGCTGATATTGTGATGGCAGCAGATACGGATCGTAACGCCATCTTAGAAGCGGTTAAAGGGCAAGGATACCGTGTCTTAGGGCAAGAAGAAAAACCCTACGTCAAGAAATCGATTTTCTCGATTTTCCATCATCAAAAATAAAAAATACCCTGCAAAACGCCAGAGAAATGATGAAATGGCTACTTATATGGGTAGCTTTTCTATAGACAACAAAAAAGAGCTGGCGAACCAGCCTTTTTTCGGTATAAAGGAGGGATAAAATCAATGAGATAAAGAATCGGTCTCTTTGGCTTTTTCTTTGGCTTCCGCCTTTTTCTGAATCTTATAAAGACGAACCAAGTCTTTTCCCGAGAGGTGGCAATCTTCTTCTAAAATCCTTCGGCCATGTCGTTTGAGATAGATCCAGTAAGCCAAGACGGCAAGGAATCCCAAAACAGCAAGGACGATAATGAGGTAGACATACCAAGCCATAGGGGTCAACCGCGATTAGTTCGCGGCAGCCTCCTTGGCATTCATACGGCCATTGTAGACATAAACTCCGACAAAGACCAAGGCAAGAACCGGAAGCGTGATGGCTAAGGTCCAAACCCATTCGAGCGTAATGTAAGTGACACATCCTGCAATGTAAGAGGTTACCAGCCAGAAGACTAACGTACCGATGTAGGATTTCCGGTCAGGAAGTTCGCCTTTTGCCGTACCAACCGACGCAAAGCAAGGAATGGTCGTCATGTTGAAGACAGCGAAGGCCGTTAAGCTTGCAGCATCAATATGCCCGCCCGTTAAATTCGAAGCGGCCACAATATCGGCAAAGGATCCCGTTAATTCAACACCGTTTTGGGTCAATACATTCGTGACGGAACCTAACGCCGAGAATTGTTCCAAAGCAGAGGTGACGTTTTCCTTCGCCACGATACCTTGAATCGAAGCGACAGAGTACATCCATCCCATATTGCCGCCTTGGACATTGCCAAAGCCCATTGGGGTGAATAATGGAGCGATAATCATACCGATATGAGCAAGGATCGAATAGGAATCATCTAAGCCTTCCGCAGACGGAATGAAGGTCCAGTTCGGGGTGAAGGACGATAAGAACCAAATGACAACGGTGGAAGCAAAAATGATGGTGAAGGCTTTCTTGAGATAATGTTTGCCCTTATCCCAGACGTGGATCGCCAAAGCGTGTGGTTGCGGTCTATGATAGGCTGGAAGTTCCATGATAAACGGTGGCACTTTTTCACGTTGTGTCGTGTGATTCATGACAATCACTGCGGCAATCGCGATAGCCACGCCGACTAAGTAGATGAGAAAGACGAACAAGCCAGCATCAAAGCCAATCGCGGTCGCAACCGCAGCGGCGATGACGGCTAAGAATTCCGATTTTGCTCCACAGGTGAAGAAGGGAATCACACGGATGGTTTTGATTCTTTCTTTATCGGAAGACAACGTTCTGGTGTTGATCATTGCGGGAACGGCACAGCCAAATCCCATGAACATCGGGATGAAAGCACGTCCCGAAACACCGAAACGACGGAAAATACGATCTAATACAAAGGCAACGCGGGCCATGTAACCAGAATCTTCGAGAATGGCAAAGAAGAAGAACAAAACCATGATTAACGGAACAAATCCAATACAGGAAGAAATACCGTTTAAGATGCCATCATAGAAGAAACTCGTCAACCATTCCGGACTGCCACCCATTTCAAGCAATTGTTTGATGCCGATGCAAATCATGCCTTGGATGCCGGCATCATTGCCAGAACCAATTAAATTCTGGAAGATAACACCGAGAGAGTTAATCCCGTCCGCGCTATAGAACAATCCGGCGAAGGGATAGAATTCTTCTCCGTCGACGCTCCAATGGATGAATCCAGGATAGCCATCCCCGAAATCGACTCCCATCGCATGGAGATAGAAGAGGTCGGTAGAGAACGTGAAGTGGAAGACGAGAAACAGGATAGCAATCATAATCGGGATTGCCGCCCATTTATTCGTTAAGACGCGGTCGATTTTATCGGAACGTGATAACTTTTTCTTTTCGTGTTTAGGTGCGCCTTTCCGATAGATAGAAAGATGAGAAGTGATGAATTGATAACGTTCATCCGCGCTTTGCGATTCGAAATCTTCCGTATTGGGCGCGAATTTATGAACGGCTTCATACACTTCTGGGAATTGTTTTTGCTCGAGTTCATCGCCTTCTAACGCTTTGACGGCGTGGAATAATGGGTTCGAGGCTTCGGCGTTTTGATAGATTTCTTTGGCTTGCCGTATCTTTTCTTGATCAGTACCTTTCACCCAGCAAGAAACAGCAGCACGCTTGGTGGAAGCAGCTTCTTCCACAGCGTCCATCAAATCTTCCAAATTGCGGTTCCGTAATGCGGAAACACCAACAACAGGTAGGCCTAACGCTTTGGAAAGACCTTTCACATCGACGGTTTGACCGTTTTCTTCGAGCGCGTCCATCATGTTTAAGGCAACAACGATAGGTACGTCCATTTCCATCAACTGTGTGGTGAGATAAAGGTTACGTTCAAGGTTTGTTACGTCAATGACATCGACCACGACATCCGGTTTCTCATCCAAGACGTAGTTCCGAGAAATGACTTCTTCGGACGTATATGGCGACATCGAGTAGATGCCAGGAAGGTCAACGACTTCGACTTCGTAGCCACGTTTCTTGTTTTTGTAGACACCACTCCGTTTTTCAACGGTGACACCGGGCCAGTTTCCGACATAGGCAGTGCTGCCCGTCAAAGAATTGAACAAGGTAGTTTTGCCACTATTGGGGTTACCTGCAAGGGCAATACGAATACGTTTTTTGTCTTCCATACTCGTTATTTCGCCCCCGTTTCGTCTTTCACTGACAAATCTGTGATTTTCATGATCACGTGAGACGCCTCATCCTTCCTTAACGTTAACTCATAGCCCCGCAACGTCACTTCTAATGGGTCTCCTAACGGTGCCTTCTTTCGCAAGAAGACTTCGGCGCCTGGGGTTAGCCCCATATCGAAAAGACGACGTTTAATCCGTCCTTCTCCTTCGACACGGACAATTACTCCAGTCATGCCGATTCGAATTGCATTCAAGGCTGCCTCATCTCCAATTTTGTAGGTGATTTCTTGGGGATTTTGGCTTTGAATCTTGTCGTTTTCCGACATTTGAAAACCTCCTTCTGCCTATGCGACAACGACGGAAATTGCTTTTGCCAAATTGATATCCAGCGCTAAACGGCTGTCGCCGACCCGTAAAATCACACCACTCGGCTCAGAAGAAAGCACACGGCAATGCATTGCCGGCACGATGCCTAGCTCACGAAGGTGTTGGATGGTTTTGTCGGTTCCATGTACGTGAAGTATCATGAGATCCGTATCCGTTGGCGCAAGTAATATTGGCATAGTTAGTATTTCCTTACTCAATGAGTATCTTACAAACAAAATGCACTTTCAATATTGAAGTTAGTTTTAATTAACCGTAAGCGTTTTCGTTCTTTTACTAAAAGCCTTATATAATCAAAGAGATGAAACCGACATTTGTTTCTCACAAAGATTTGCCACCTTTTGTTCCCGTAGGAGCAAAAGTTCTTATCTTAGGTTCCTTACCGTCTGTCGCTTCTCGGGAGGCTGGTTTTTATTACATGCATCCCACCAACCGTTTTTACGCGACACTCGCAGGACTATGGCAAGAAGCGGTTCCTCTATCGGTAGAAGAGCGGAAACAATTTCTAACAAAGCACGGGATTGCTTTATATGACACGATTGAATCTTGTGAGATTGTAGGTTCAAGCGATAGCAGCATTCGTTCCGTGGTTTCGGCAAAGCAAACCATCGAGAAGATTGAGGCCAAGCAGAAGTTACCGGTTTTCACAACAGGCAAGAAAGCCCATGCGATTTATCAAAAATATATTGGGGACGATGACGTTGTTTTGCCTTCCCCCAGCGCCGCGAATGCTGCCTTCTCCTTAGAAGACTTAAAGATCGCTTATCGGGTTTTGCTTCCTTTCCTCGAGGAAGAAAAAAAGAAGTGCTAGAATCAATGCGAACAGTTAGGTTTGTTAGCTATGGAAAATGAAGAAAAGAAAATTCCCCAAGTCATGTTAACAGGGGATCGTCCTACTGGGCGGTTACATATTGGGCACTATGTTGGTTCACTCCGCCGGCGTGTGGAATTACAAAACCAAGGCGGTTTTGATGAAATGTACATCATGATCGCGGATACTCAGGCGTTAACCGACAACGCCGGGAACGTGACGAAGATTCGCGATAATGTCTTAGAGGTTGCCTTAGATTACCTGTCTGCCGGCATCGACCCAAACAAGGTGACGATTTTTGTGCAATCCCGCGTTCCCGAACTTTTTGAATTAACCTGCTACTTCATGGATTTGGTGACGGTCGCAAGACTGGAACGCAATCCTACCGTGAAGAATGAATTAAAGATGCGGGGCTTTGAAGAATCGATTCCGGTTGGTTTCCAATGCTACCCCATCTCTCAAGCTGCCGATATTTTGGCGTTTGGCACCACCATCGTTCCTGCTGGTGAAGACCAAGAACCAATGGTTGAGCAAGCACAAGAAATCGCGCATAAGTTCAACTCGTTATATGGCGAAGTTTTCGTGGAACCCAAAATCATGTTGCCGGAGAACGAAGCTTCTCGTCGTCTGCCAGGAACGGATGGCAAAGCAAAGATGTCAAAGTCTTTAGGGAACTGCATTTATCTTTCGGATGACGAAGCAACCGTCAACAAAAAGGTCAAATCCATGTTCACCGATCAGACGCACCTTCGCGCTGAAGATCCTGGTCACACGGAAAATAACCCTGTCTTTATTTATTTAGAAGCGTTCGCGACGGATGATCACTTCAAACGGTTCTATCCTGAATTCCCCAACCTTGCTGCCTTAGAAGCAGCCTATCGTAAGGGCGGCATTGGGGATGTCCGTGTGAAGCAATTCTTAGCCGCCGTCTTAAACGATGTGTTAACTCCAATTCGGGCAAGACGTCACGAATGGGAGACAAAAGTGGCGGACGTCTATCAAATTTTGGAAGCGGGCTCTCAAAAAGCAGAAGAGAAAGCAAGACAATTTGCCATTCGTGCTCGGCGCGCCATGCAAATCGACTATTTCGAAAATCATAAGAATATCGAAAAGCAACAAAAGGCTTATATCAAAGCTCATAAGCAAGAAGAAGCGTACCAAGCTTATCTTGCCAAACAAAAGCACTAATCCATTCCGCATTGAACGGCAGAAAATGGAAAAATAAGGCAGATATATATATCGTTTTTAGCTCACAATAAACGGAACAAAGTAAAACGGTTCTAAATATAACGCCCCTTCCTTTCCGACATCTTTTTGTGAAAGAAGATAACTCTTCCCGATGTTTTGGGAGTATTTTTCGGCAAACGCAGTAATGGATTCGTGTTTGCCTATTCCTGATGATTTGACCTCGAATGCATCAACTTTACTTCCTCTAGAAATAAGAAAATCAACCTCATAAGAATGAGAACTGTCCTTCTTTTCCCAAGTGTGGTAATAAAGCTTTCTTCCCGTGGAAGCAATCATTTGGGCGACTAAATTTTCATAAAGATAACCTAAGTTAGCAGGTAGTTTATCCGATAATAGTTTGGCATATATTTCGTTTTCGGTGGTTTCCCGGTCAATAAACATTAATGTGACGAAAAGACCCGTATCAGAAAGATACAGCTTATAGCGATTGAAATCTTTTGTGGCCGCTAAACTCACCCTAGGATCAGTGGTGTTATAACAGGGCAACACCGTTTTAGAATCGAATAACTCATACATTAGCCTTTCCATTCTTATGCTGTTCTTTTTCCCTGTGGCTTCCCTGATTCTGTACCTCTTACTGCCACTCGCTAATTGAGCAGGAACGGAATGATACATTTGGGAGATTATTCCCGATGGATCGATTTTTCGGAAATCTTCTTCATAGAGGGAGATGATTTCTCGCTTGACGCGGTCAATTTCTGAAAAGTTTTTGCGTTCGAGATAAGCTTCTACCGCTTGTGGCATGCCGCCGACTGCCATATAGAGGCGGAGATCTTTCATCAGTTTGCGGTTGACGGCTTGTCCCAATCCTTTTCCGATATCGTATATTTGTTGCAATATCCCATAATTGCCTCCGGTCGCATCACAAAACTCTTCGTAATCCATTGGATAAACTGAGATTTTCATTTCTTCTGAAGGAATGAGAATGTCTTTTACGTTGCGATGAATGGAAATCAGAGAACCGGTTTCTAAGAAATGATAACGGCCATCAGCCACTAAATATTTGATGGCTTGTCGCGCTCTTGGGAATAGCTGGACTTCATCGAATATGATTAAAGATTCGTGTTCATAAAGCGTGATGCCGGTTTCGGTTTGGAGCCTCAGGAAAAATAGGTTTAAGTTACTGATGTCATCAAAGCAATGAAGTATGTTGCTGTTGGCCTTAGAGAAATCAATCAAGATATAAGACCGATATTCGTTTTTGGCGAAAGCTTCTGCGATGGTTGATTTGCCAACACGTCTGGCACCTTCCAACAAGACCGCATACTTATCGGCATATTTTTGCTTCCACGCAATTAATTTTTCATAGGCTTTTCTTTTGAAAATCATGATCGTACCTTGCAGATACATATTAACGTAAATTAACTATATTTCAAAGTTTTAAATCGCTAGATTTGACCAAATTTCAAAACTTTTTTATACAAAAACTGTCCAAATTTCAAAGTTTTCCGTAAATTGTGACTTTGATTCGTTGCTTAGAAAAGGAAAATCGCCCGGTTCCTTTTCTTAGGAATCCAGGGCGATCCGTTACTTTTTCTTGGAATCTGCAGGGGCGTGTGCCTTCTTCCATTCCTTAATGGCTTTTAACCGTTCTGCATATTTGGCCTCTAAACCTTGTGTTCCTGGCTGGTAGTAACTCTTCCCCGCTAAAGAAGGTGGCAAACATTCCATGGCGGCCACTTTTTCTTTGGTGTCATGCGCATAGATATACCCTTCTCCATAGCCTAAGTCTTTCATTAAAGCAGTGGGAGCGTTTCGAATTTGTAATGGGACTGGCTCATCTAACATATTTTTGGCATCCGCGGCCGCGTTATTGTAGGCGACTTCCATCGCGTTCGATTTCGGCGCCAATGACATGTAGACTACAGCTTCCGTGAGGTTCACGCTGCATTCTGGCATCCCAATGTCATGGGCGGCTTGATACGCCGCGACGGCAATTTCTAAGGCGTGAGGATCGGCCATGCCGACGTCTTCTGACGAAAAGCGAATGATGCGTCTTGCGACATAAAGCGGATCCTCTCCGGCTTCTAACATACGAGCCAACCAATACACGGCAGCATCGGGATCGCTATTACGCATGGACTTATGCAAGGCAGAGATGATGTTGTAATGTTCTTCGCCATTTCGGTCATAAAGCAAAGACTTCTTAGACGTCACCTGTGTGAATGCTTCTTGGGTGACAACAACAGTGTCGCCTTCCTTGTCTCCGTTTAAGACTAACATCTCTAATGTGGATAAGGCGCTACGGGCATCCCCATTTGAGAAAACGGCAATTCCGTGGAGGATATCCTCGGAAATTTGGATTTTTTCGTTTCCAAAACCCTTGGGAGAAGTTAACGCACGATGGAGCAACGAAACGATGTCATCTTCCGTTAAGGCATTCAGCACAAATACCTTGCAACGGCTTAATAACGCGTTATTGATTTCAAAAGATGGGTTTTCGGTCGTTGCCCCGATTAACGTGATGGAACCTTTTTCTACATAAGGCAAAAAGGCATCTTGTTGGGCTTTATTGAACCGATGAATTTCATCGACAAAAAGAATGGTCTTCGTACCATATCGGCGGTTCTTCTCTGCGCTTTCCATGACTTCTTTGATTTCTTTGATGCCAGAAGTCACGGCACTAAACGTGATAAAGTCGGCTTTTGTCCGATTGGCAATAATCCGTGCCAGCGTTGTTTTGCCAACGCCCGGCGGACCCCAAAAAATCATCGAACCGATTTCATCGTCTTCAATGAGCTTCCGTAAGACTTTGCCTTCGCCTAACAAATGCGTTTGTCCCACAAACTCTTCTAACGTTTGAGGACGAAGCCGTTCGGCTAACGGAGCATTTTGGTTTTGATCAAAAAACAACGACTGTTGATTCATACCTATATTCTAGAAGGATTGTTCTCGAAAAGAAAAGACTTCGGATTCGCTGAGAAAGCTTGAAAGTTGAAACTTAGACTGATGCACATTGAAAATAAGGCCATCTCCTGTCCTTATGATGCATTCGCCTTTGCGTGTTAAAGCACGGGGTGTCTATTTACACCATCCACCGAAAATAACAATTTGTTGTGGAAAATAGAGAAAGAAGTGGCAGGCTGTTGTTAGACGCCATTCAAATAAACATTAGGGATTAGCAGAATATTGGCTTTAGGGCCCTTATTCAAACTGCATTTGGGTCAGCACGAATTCTTTAAAACGAGGAAGGCGGAAAGAAAGACGGCCATAGGAAGGTGATTCGCAAACGCCACTCCGGAGCAGCGAGTCACGATAGTAAGAGAAAATATTCGAATTCATATTCAAGCTGCGGCGGATGGTTTCTATTTTGTCGTCTTGCGCTTGGCACATCGCCTTGACTACCTCTTTGGCGCGAGCCGATAAATCCTCGTAGATTTTTTGGTAGACGAAATCGGAAAGATAGTAATCGAACTTGTGCAGTAATTCTTCGTCGATCTCTTTCTTGTTGGATTCGAATGCCAGGTAGCCGAGAAGCTGGTAAGCAAAGGCATACCCTTTCGTTAATTTGCTAAACTGAATGGCCTGATTATCTGACAAGGATAGTTCTTTTTGAAACGATATTTTGATGTTGTTAAGGTTCAATGCAGTCAAATCTAGTGGCATTGCTCGGTATAAGAAAGTAAGGCTTTTCTCGTTTTTCAAGGAACGGATGTTCTCATAAAGGCCAGTCATCAGCAAAAACACCGGGAAATGCTTCCGAACCAAAATCTGGAATTCCTGCGTAAAAGCGCGCATGAATGAGTTGTTCGTCACCTCATCGATTGTAATGAGAACCTTTTTCCCACTTTTAGCGATGGGAGATAAGATTTCCTCCAACAATGATTCGATATTGGAAATCGGTTTCTCGCCCGTTAACGTGAACGTTAACCCGTGAAAAGAGAAACTAAATGATTTCTGCGCGAAATGAAATTTCGTCTTGCTCTTTTCGTAAAGTAAAGAGGCCAGGCTTTCCAACAAATTAAGATTAGGATTTAATTCGACGACGACCCAATCTTCTTTGGCGTTAAAAACATCTTCGAGATAAGAAAGCAAAACAGTTTTGCCACATCCACGTACGCCGGTAATTAAGAAAACGCGTGTCGATGGCGATTCACTCGTGAAAGCGGAAACCACCTGATTCACCGCCGTTTCGCGAGGGATCATCAATTTCGGTTCTTCTCCAAAGGATATCGTAAAGGGGTTTTCTTTTTGCATCATGCTTTACCTCCGAAAATATTGTAACTCTTAATAATTTTATAAAAAACTGTAACTTCTAATAATTATTGTAACCTCTAATAACTTTTATAAAATTTGTAACCTCTAATAACTTTTAAAAAAGTAAATTATTTAAGCCGCTTAGATGACGCAATAGGATGATAAAGACTATCCTTTTGCGCTGCCTTGTCTAACTTGGCTTAGGATGAAATGGCATTCTAATAATGATTTCTTGATCAGAAAATCGATTATATCTTTCCTTGTTTTGTGACTATTTAGATCTTTCGAATTTCTAGTTCAAGCAAAACTTCTTCATTAGCGCCGATAGATTTATAATGAAGACATGGATTTCTCAGGTTGGGAGAAGCTATCGCTTCTCGATTATGACAATCGGATTTCGTGTACGCTTTTTACGGCTGGATGTAATTTCCGTTGCCCATTTTGCCATAATGGACCTTTGGTATTAGATCCTTCTAAGGCGCCAAAAATTCCATGGGACGACATCATGGAATACTTGAAGAAACGGAAAAACGTCTTAGATGCCGTCTGCGTGAGCGGTGGAGAGCCCACCTTAATGCCAGATTTATTAGATAAGCTTTCGGATATCAAATCCTTAGGCTATCTGATAAAACTCGATACGAACGGCACAAGACCCGAAGTGGTGGAGATTGCCGCCCACCAAGGCTTAGTTGATTATGTGGCCATGGATATCAAAGATTCGTTTGAGAAATATCCTGCCATTACGGGAACGTTGAACTTGGATTTAGACGCCATCCAAAAGACGATTCATTTCTTGATGTCAGGAGAAGTGGATTATGAATTCCGTACTACTTTAATCGCGGAATACCACACCGAAAAAGACATGGAAGAAATCGGTTCATATTTACAAGGTGCCAAACGACATTTCTTACAACGTTACATTGATAATCAAGACTGCATTGCTCACGGATTACATATGGTTCCGTACCAAAAAGCCTTGGTTTTCCAGGCGATTTTACAAAAATATATCCCCGAAGTCTCACTTCGAGGATATGACCGATAAATAATGTTGGGCGCTTAAGGAAGCAGTAGCGCCATCCCCACAGGCGGTAATGACTTGCCGCCATTTTTTCTTGCGACAATCTCCTGCGGCAAATAAACCCGGAGTGCGGGTTGCCATGTCTTCATCCGTCACGATGTAGCCACGATCTAAGTCCACAAGATTGCCGAAGCGATCGTTGTCGGGAATCTGTCCGATGGCCACGAAGGCACCGGCACAGGGAACGGTCACGAGTTCTTTTGTATTGGTGTTTTGGAACGTAATCGATTCTAAATTGCTTCCCCCGTTAAACGATTGGGCTGAAAGGCAATGCGTAACGGAGATATTGGGGCAATCTCCTAACGCTTTGACCAATGGAGCGTCGGCAAAGAAGCAGTCAAATAAGGTGATTAACGAGACATGATGGCAAGTCTTAGACAAGAATAAGGCGTACTGTAATGCGCTATTGGCATCCCCAATCACCACGACATCTTTGCCAGCATAAAACGAGCCATCGCATACGGCACAATAAGACACGCCATGCCCGAGGAATTTGTCTTCTCCAGGAATCCCTAAATGACGATGCTTCACACCCGTTGCTAAAATGACGGCACGGCCTTCATAATCGCCATAGGTGCCATGGACTAGGAAACCTTGTGGGGTTTTCTCTATGCTTTGGGCATCATCCATATCAAAATCCGCGCCTAAAGACGTGACTTGCTCAAACATTTGATTGGAGAGCTCAAGCCCCGAGATTTCTGAGATGGTCGGATAATTCTCAACCCGTGGGCTGTCGGCAATTTGACCGCCAATCGCTTCTTTTTCTAAGAACTTTACCGAGCAGCCACCCCGAAGTGAATAAAGGGCCGCGGTTAACGCCGCTGGCCCTCCTCCGATGATTAAGATATCAGCCGACATGCTTCACTTTCTCAATGTAGCCTTTGATTTGTGAGGCATTCTCATAGACATCATAGCTATCGCCGTGCGGGACGATTAGAGTCGGCGCGCTCGTAATGCCATAAGTCTTGGTTTCTTCGGCATGGCTTGCCGCATCCACATTCGTATAGGCGATATGATCGCGGTCAAGCATCATCTTGGCCATCTTGCAATTCGGGCAAGTGGGAGAAGTGAATAACAATGGCTGCGTAAGCTTCTCTTGCGCAATATGAGCTTCATGGCAAGCGCATTCGTCTTCTGGTCCTTGGTGACGGAGTTCGGAATGGGCAGGATCATAAGTCTTTCGATCCCGGAATTCTTGGAGTTTGCCATCGTTCCAGTTCTTAACCGGACGGTAGTAACCAGTGATACGGCTATAGACTTCGGTTTCTTTGCCACAGATCGGGCATTTCCAAACTTCGCCCGAGAGGTAACCATGATCTTCGCAGACCGAGTACGTCGGGGAGATGGTGTAATAGGGTAACTTGTAGTTTTCTGCAATCTTACGGACTAAGCGCATGCAAGATTCCCAGTTCGGGAGTCGTTGTCCTAAGAAGGCATGGAAGACGGTGCCAGAGGTGTATAACGTCTGGAAACGATCTTCGATGTCAAGCGCTTCAAAGATATCGGAAGTATAGCCAACCGGTAAGTGAGAAGAGTTCGTGTAGTATGGGGTTTCTCCACTCTTACCAGCTGTGATGATGTCGGGATAGCGTTCCTTATCGTGTTTTGCCAAACGATAGGCGGTGGATTCTGCCGGCGTTGCTTCGAGGTTAAAGAGGTCACCATAACGTTCCTGATAGTCAGAAAGACGAGAACGCATATGATTTAAGACTTCCACAGTGAAGTCATCGGCTTCTGGATGCGTTAAATCCGCTTTGATCCAACGGGCATTCAAGCAAGCTTCGTTCATGCCTACCAGACCAATCGTGGAGAAATGGTTCTTGAAGCTCCCAAGATAATGCTTGGTATATGGATATAAGCCAGCATCCATTAATTTCTCAATGGTTTTCCGTTTGATATTCAAGGAACGAGCGGCAATATCCATTAAGTGATCGAGCCGTTGATAGAAGTCGGCTTTGTCGGTGGCAAGGTAAGCAATCCGCGGGATGTTTAGTGTGACAACGCCGATAGAACCCGTGGATTCGCCGCTTCCGAAATAGCCGCCCGATTTTTTCCGGAGTTCCCGTAAGTCCAACCGTAAGCGGCAGCACATCGAACGGACATCGCTTGGTTTCATATCCGAGTTGATGTAGTTCGAGAAATAAGGTGTGCCATATTTGGCCGTCATCGTAAAGAGAAGACGGTTATTTTCCGTATCGGACCAGTCAAAGTCTTTCGTGATGGAATAGGTCGGGATGGGATATTGGAATCCACGGCCGTTCGCATCGCCTTCGATCATCGTTTCGATGAAGGCTTTGTTCACCATATCCATTTCTTTTTGACAATCGCCATAGGTAAAGTCTTGTTCTTTGCCGCCGACAATGGCCGGGAGATTCTTTAAATCATCGGGAACAACCCAATCTAACGTGATGTTCGTGAATGGTGCTTGTGTGCCCCAACGAGAGGGGGTATTCACACCATAGATGAAGGATTGGATGCATTGCTTTACCTCTTTATAAGAGAGGTTGTCTTTCTTCACAAACGGAGCGAGATAGGTATCAAACGAAGAGAACGCTTGTGCGCCAGCCCATTCGTTTTGCATGATGCCTAAGAAGTTCACCATTTGGTTGCATAAGGTCATTAAGTGGTTCGCCGGAGAGGAAGTGATTTTTCCCGGAACACCGCCTAAGCCTTGTTGAATAAGCTGCTTTAATGACCAACCAGCACAATAGCCGGTTAACATGGACAGGTCATGGATATGCATGTCGGCATTGCGGTGTGCATCGGCAATTTCTTTGTCGTAAATTTGCGATAACCAGTAGTTAGCCGTAACAGCGCCAGAGTTCGAAAGAATCAAACCGCCGACGGAATAAGTGACGGTCGAATTCTCTTTGACACGCCAGTCACTTACTTTGAGATAGTTGTCTACCACGGCAGCATAGTCGAGTTGTGTTTTCTTAAAATTCCGTAAATCGGCATGGGTGCGGCGATATTCCATATAGGATTTAGCCACATCAGTATAGCCAGCTTGGATTAAGACGGTTTCCACGGAATCTTGAATTTGCTCCACCCCGATGGTGTCGTTCTTGATTTCCGGATTAAAGTCAGCCGTCACGCGGATGGCCAATATCTCCACGATGTTGGCTGGCACGTTCTTGTGCTCAGCACAAAAAGCGCGGTCCAACGCACTTTCAATTTTCTTCAGATCGAAATCAACAATCGACCCATCTCTTTTTTGAACTCTTAACATATGATGGTGCTCCATTCCTAAGAAACAAAGTGATTTTAGGGGGCAATAAAAAGGCAGCTTTTACACTACCCCACGATAAAGGGTCAACCACTTTGGTGCTTAGCAAACTTATCTTCGAACAAGCAAAACGGAATTTCAACGAAAAAAGCGGGACTGAAGTTGAAGAAACTTTTACATCGATTTTTCATTTTGCTTTCTTAGGTATCAATTTCTTCATTCACCACCCGAAATTTCATTCAAATCACAAAGCGGATGCGAGGGGAAATACCGATTATACGCTGTATAAAATTTTGGCATTATAATTCGATGAATGGCTGTTTTTACAATTTTCAAAACGAAAATGTCGCAAAAAAGAGAAGCATTTCAGACTAAAAAGAGGTGAAGCAGCATTCGCTTTCTTTCGAAAGTGACCCGACTTTCTTTCGAATCCTGATTCTTTTTTCTATATTTGTATATTTTTTCGCTTCCATTTGCATTTTTCAGGCTTAGAATAACCTTACGTTGCCCGGAGGTTTCAAATTATGGACACAAAAAAGAAGAAAAAAGAGAAGGGAAAACTTTGGAAAGAATTCAAAGCTTTCATTAGCAAAGGTGACGCCTTCATGCTCGCCGTCGGTGTGGTCATCGGGGGCGCGTTCAATGCGATTGTCACTTCTCTCGTCAACATTTTACTTTCCGTTTGCACTTGGGCTGTCCCAGGCGGCTTAAAAGGCTTAGTCAGTGTTTTACCAGCCGTCAATGACGCGCAAAAAGGCTTGGATCCTGCCGTTGGCCTTGGCCAAAAATTTGCTGCTAGCGAATTGCAAGCTTTAGCAGAAGCAAAAGCAAAAGCAACCTATGGGGATGTCACTCCGCCTGTGATAGAAAGCGTCAAGAACACCATTCTTTCTAAATATACGCTTCACGGCACTCTCTATACCTATAACATGTCTGCGGTGATTGACTGGGGTTCTTTCATCAATGCTTGCATCTCTTTCTTGATCATCGCTTTGGTGCTTTTCATCATTGTGAAAGCAATCAATACGGCAGAGAAAAAGAACGCCGAATTCAAAGCGAAATTACAAGAAGAATATTATCAGAAACATCCAGAAGAACGTCCGGCACCGGTTGTCCCTGGCGCACCCGCTCCGACCGAAGCTGAATTGTTGACACAGATTTTAGCCGAACTCAAAAAGCAAAATACTGCTGGCAAAACAAACGCATAAAGAGATTTTCAATTAGGGCAACAAGAAAGACCATCCGCGAGGGTGGTCTTATTCTTTTGCCTGCATTGCTTCATTGATATAGGCAGCGTAGCGCGCCGCTACATTGATTCCTGTTGTTTCTTCAATGCCAGTGATAAAAGCATTGGAATTCACTTCGCAAAGAACGGGGTTGCCATTGGCGTCGTCCAAAAGATCAACCCCACCATAGTCTAATTTCAATAAAGTAGATACCTTTTCGGCCAAAGCGCGATAAGAAAAAGGAATATCCACTTTCTCCCCCTGTCCTCCTTGCGCTAAGTTGCTACGAAAATCGCCATGAAGATTGACACGTTTCATTCCCGCCACATAATGACCGCCAATCACGATGATACGATGGTCAAATCCAAACGAAGAACGGATAAATTCTTGATAGAGATGGGGGACGTTCCAATGGGATTTTTCAAATGCAACCAAATCGTCGTGATTGGAAAGCAAGAACACCCCTTTTCCTAACGAACCATAATTCTCTTTGGCCACCATAGGATAAGGCAGCAAAGCCTCGACTTCAGACAAAAAAGAATTAGAAGACTCGTAACCGCTGTAATTTAACGGCGCATTGATGGTTTTAGGCATTGAGATGTTTTCTTTTGCCAAAGCAATATGGGTCAGCATCTTATCGTCACAAAGACGAATGCTTTCAGCACGATTAAAAAGACGCATGCCTTCTTTTTCTAACATTGCCGCGACATATTCATCTTTATCTAAATAAAGGCAAAATGCATAAGGGGAAAGATCGATGCCGGCAATATCTCCTTTTTTGTCGATATAGTTAAGTATTTCACGATTCGTTTTGGCTTCTAAAAGATAACCATAAGGAAGCAATTCTTCCTTCATTCGTTCATAAAAACGCTGAGGCCCGCTTTGGCGACTATAGGCATTAAAAATAAACAAAGCTCGTTTCATCTTGATAAGTCTAGAGCTTTTCTTAAAGACATCAAAGACATAAAAATGGTATTATTTTGACATGAACAAACGTATTCAACCGATTACCGCCTTACGGGACACCACCAAATTAGAACGCGATTTGGCTGAGCAAGACGGCATTATTGAAATCACTAAAAATGGTTATTCTGACTTTGTGATTCTTTCTAGCGAACGATATGAGGCATGGAAAAACGAAACCACCAAGAAAGAGTGCCCTCGCATTGAACCTTCTCATCTTGTGACAGAAGAGCATCTTTCCGATCCTTTGGGGTTTGTCAAAGTTCGCTCCGCTTGTTTTGATTTAAATGTGGCCGGCGTTCGCCATAACCGCGATGCGATTGTTTCTGCGGTGAAAGTAGCAGAAAAGGATGGCATTTCTATCCTTTGTTTGCCGGAACTTTGCTTAACTGGTTATACGGCAAACGATCTTTTTGAGACGGATAGTTTGCTCTCTAAAAGTCAGGAAGCGATTCGTGCCATTCTTTCGGAAACAAAAGATATCCCTGTTCTTTTTGCCTTTGGCGCTCCCTTAAGAAGAAAAAATTCACTCTATAATTGCGCCTTTATTTGTTTTCAAGGAAAAATTCTTGGTATTGTTCCCAAAACATATTTGCCGAATTATTCCGAATTTTATGAAGCCCGTTGGTTTTCTCCCGCGCCCGAAAAGAACCTTATGGTTTCTTTCGATGGAAAGGAAATTCCGTTTGGTAAGAATTTGATTTTTTATGACACCTATTATCCTGACTTAAAAATCGGTGTGGAACTTTGTGAAGACTTATGGGTTCCTAATCCTCCTTCTACAAAGTTGGCGTTAAATGGCGCCACCGTGATCTTAAATTTATCTTGTTCCAACGAAATTGTCGGGAAAGCGGACTATCGTCGTGATTTGGTAAGAATGACTTCCGCTCGTCTTCGTTCCGCCTATGTTTATGCTGACGCTGGCGCAGGCGAATCCACGACAGACTTGGTTTTTTCTGGTCATCAACTGATCGCGGAAGACGGCACCTTATTAGCCGAATCACCGCTTTTTTCGCGACAAGCAGCAGATGCCGAAATTGATATTGAAAAAATTATCTCTGTGCGACGCAAAATGACAACTTTCTCTTCTTTTGAAGACGAGGAGATGGCTTGGATCCCATTCTCATTGCCGTTAGTGACCCCTAGCGTGATTCACCGGCACTATGCCCGCAACCCCTTTATCCCGGAGCAAAAAGAAATCGACTTAGAAAGGGTTAAAACAATTTTGGCCATTCAAGCGATGGGTCTTGTCAAGCGCTTGCAAACCGTGCATCAACAAAAAGTCATTGTCGGGCTAAGTGGGGGATTAGATTCCACGCTTGCTTTACTCGTCGCGGTCGAGGCGTTCCGGCTTGCTGGTTATGATAAAAAAGGCATCACTGCCTTAACGCTTCCTTCGTTTGGCACTTCGGAACGGACACATCATAACGCGAAGCTTTTGGCAGAGGAATTAGGCGTCAGTTTTCGCGAAATCCCCTTGAAAGATACCCTGCTTTCTCATTTTAAGGATATCGGGCACGATCCCGAAAACCACAATATTACCTATGAAAATGCGCAAGCACGCGAACGGACGCAAGTATTGATGGATATCGCCAACGAAGAAAATTCTTTGATGATTGGCACAGGCGATCTTTCGGAACTTTGCTTGGGTTGGTGCACCTATAATGGCGATCATATGTCAATGTATGGGGTCAACGCCTCTATTCCTAAGACACTAGTTCGTTATCTATGCGAAGGTTATGCCTTGCTTTATCCCGAATCTGCTCCCGCTTTAACGGATATCATTGCCACCCCGATTAGCCCGGAACTCTTACCGGCGGATGCCAAAGGGCAAATTGCCCAGAAAACCGAAGATAAAGTTGGTCCTTATGAGTTAAATGACTTCTTTATCTATCATTTTTTGCGGTTTGGTTATCGTCCTAAAAAGTTATATTTCTTAGCCAAACAAGCCTAT
>Ga0256406_1001998_pt1 | contig 30656 bp, 12 predicted proteins | sample RumenRJG_03DNA_FD_185986 | JGI IMG/M metagenome (GOLD analysis project Ga0256406, IMG submission 185986) | Bovine rumen microbial communities from Lethbridge, Alberta, Canada - RJG_03 | ecosystem: Host-associated > Mammals > Digestive system > Stomach > Rumen | place: Canada: Alberta | collected... | reverse complement strand
GCAAACCATATGAAGTACATGCTTCGCACGTATGGACCTAAGAAGATTAAACATTAAACATTAAAGATTAAACATTCTTGGCGGAGCCAAGCGGCAAAGCCGAGCGAAACATTAACCGAGTCGGAGGATGAGCGTGGAAATGTGTACGTACGAATTGAGCTCAAACTAAAAACACGCTTTCCAAAACTCATAATTCGACAACAAATGAAGAAGTATATTTTTGTATTGAACGCCATTGAGCTGTTGGCTCAGCTGATGAATGGCAAGCGAGTGAAAGGTGTTCTGTATCTGGATCAGAACACAGGTAAACTGACCTTCAAGGCGTACCACTGTCAGGTGCGAGTGCGTCATAAGGATCGTCTGGTGAAGAAGTTGCCCTGGGGATGGGTGAAGGAGTCAATGCAACGCGTCAAGGTGTTTGGCAGTTTCCCCAAGGAGTACAGTACGGCTCAGGTAATGGGACTCTTGGAGGAGCATACCAAGGAGGCTAAGAATGCCTTGATTGACAGGGAGTTGGATAGTATTGAGTTCTGTTAAACGTTGTAGGTAGTATGATATATAGAATAGAATATGAAGGAAAGGGTAGGGACAAGCGCAAGTTTGCCCACCCTGTGAAAAACCGCGAGGCATTGATGGCTCTGCGTAATGCGCCTGAGAATCTGGAGAACCTTGCGAAGGCACGACAGGGCGACCATGAGGCGAAAATGAAGTTGCTGCAGTTGGCTTATAACATAGGTCATGCGGACGGTCAGATAGCAGGCTGCAACAGCATTGGCAGTTATTTCTTCCATGATGTGGACTGCTACGACAGTGAGCATTCGGAACGTATCAAAAGCCTTGTTCTGGAGAAGAAGGACGAGATAGGACTGATGATGCTCGAAAGGAGTGCCAGCGGCGGATGGCATCTGGTGTGCAAGCGACAGCCAGGCACCACGATTCTGGAGAATCAGGTGCGTGTGGCCACAATCCTGCAACTGGAGATGGATACCTCAACGAAGGACTTGCAGAGGGTGGTTTTCTCGACCAGTGGCAGTGAGGACGACCTGCCTTATCTGGACGACGCCTTGTTTGACGAACTGATGTCGGCAGAGGAGTGCGTGGCCGAATACAAGCGACTGAAGGTGCGCGTGATGCGGAAACAGGAGCAGGTGCCGGCTGGGGCGAAGAAGGCCAACAAGCACTACAGGCCGTGGGAGGAAAAGACCCACTCCCAGCCCCTCCCTGTGAGTGAGGGGAGTGGTCAGACTCCAAAATTCAAGGGTATCCCTTATTCGGAGATTATCGCGGAGTGGTGGCAGCGCAATGGCGGTGAACCGCAGGAGGGCGAGAGGAACGTGAAGTTGTACCAACTGGCCGTGAACCTCAGGGCTATCTGCGACAACAACCGTGAGCTGCTCCTGGAAATCATGCCTCGCCTGGGACTGGATGAACAAGAACTCAGGAATATTGTGGAGTCGGCTTGCAAAGAGCCGCCCAAAGGACTTAGCAAAATGCTTGATAGTATTTTGAGGGAAAAGGGAATAGTGAAAAGTGAAAAATTGGCTACCGCTACCTCTGAGCAAAACATCGACCGTCTTTTGTGGGACTGGGGTGCACAGATTGAAGCCCTGATGCCTGAATATCCGCTGCTGCGTGACATCTGCAAAGGCCTGAAGCGCAACCAGTATCCTGCGGCAATGTTTGTGGCTGGTGGTCTGCTGATGACCTTGATGACAAGGTGTACTTACAGGTTTTATCATCGTCCTGAGGAACTTCGTCGTCTGAATAACTCGACGCTGATTATTGGTGACCCAGCATCAGGTAAATCGTTCGCAACCAGGCTCTTTAAATTGCTCGCTTCGCCCATCGTGGCAGCTGATAAGGTGGGCAAGGAAGCCATCAATGCCTATCGTGAGCAGATGCGAACCAAGGGTGCCAACAAGGAGAAGCCCAAGAAGCCAAAGGTGGTGGTCAGAGTGCATCCGGCCAGAACCAGTAACGCCCAGTTTATTCAGGATATGGTGAACTCGGTGGAGAACGTGGATGGCGAGGATATGCAGTTGCACATGCTGACCTTCGACACGGAGCTGGACAACACGGTGAGCGTACAGAAGGGCGGCTCCTGGATTGACAAGTTCTCGATGGAGCTGAAGGCTTTTCATAACGAGGAGGACGGTCAGGCTTACTCGAACAACGACTCCATCCTGCAGGACTTCATCGTGACGTGGAACTTCATCTATACGGGTACGCCCATCGCGCTGAAGAAGAAGGTGAACGAGCAGAATTTCGGTTCTGGTCTCGCAACCCGTTTGACCTGCATCCCTCTGCCTGCCACCAACTTCGAGATGATGAGTCGTGAATCGACCGTGGACTACGACAGCGATAATCGCTTGAAGGAGTGGGCTGAGAAGTTGGACAAGATGAAGGGCGAGTTGACCGTTCAGAAGATCGTCGATGAACTCTATGACTGGACGGCTCGTCGCATGGCTGACGCAGCAGAAAATGACTCGAAAGCCGACGAGATGCTCTTGAAGCGCTGCGCTTATCACGGCCTGAACTTCTCTGCACCCTTCATCGTGATGCGCCATTGGGATAAGATGCATCAGGACGGCAACTATTGGTGCGGTGAGTTCGAGACGGATGACATAGACTGGAAACTCGCAGAACTGATTGTCAACATCCAGTACGCCTGTCAGCGCCACTACTTTGGAGCCATGGCCGAGGCCTACTTTGACAATAAGTTGAGGGACGCCAACGTGAATGTGCAGCGCAGGCAGAAAACCTTCGAAGGCTTTGAACGCTTGCCGGAGGAGTTTACCATCGAGGATGTAGTCCGCTGTTTCAATCTGGGGAGTGCGGCCTCTGCTCGCAAGAAGGTGACGCGCCTGTGTCGCGACCATCTGATAGAGAAGATTAGCGAAGAGAAAGGTGGTCAGAAGGCCCTGTTCCAAAAGACAGGCACCATCATGTTGTAACCACCAAACCCTGATGCCGCGGCACTGCGGCAGCGCGGCATCAGGAAAATGTAAATAATAAAATGTAAAAATTATGATTGCAAGAGGAATTCGTAATAACAACCCATTGAACATTCGTCGTTCAAAGGATAAATGGCAGGGCATGAAGGCCTTGCAGACAGACCCTCAGTTCTGTCAGTTTGAAACCATGCCGTATGGCTGGCGTGCAGCCTTCGTGATGCTGACACGCACGTACTACCACACGTACCGCCTTTACACCATCAGGGCGATTATCAATCGCTGGGCGCCGCCCAATGAGAACAACACGCGGGCGTATATAGAGAATGTGTCGAGACTCACGGGCATAGGTCCCGATGAGCCCCTGGGCATACCCAGCGATAAGCCCGCCCGCTGGATTATGCTCGGTGCTGCCATGGGCATCCAGGAGTGCGGTCTGGAAGGCTTCGACATATTTGCCATGCTCCGAGGCTGGACAATGGCGAGGGGGTAGGACAGACGGAGGATACCTGAACAAGTTTCGTGTTGCGTGAATAATGCAACACGATTCTTGCGTTTTCAGAGAAAAATATCTGAAAAAACGACAAGAAAAGTAGAAAAAATGACAAAAGTATTTGATTGTTTAGTAAAAAAGTGTTATCTTTGCACCTTAGATTACTATTAATCATCTATAAAACTAGATTTATGGTTGAGATTAAGAATGAGAATGGAGTCTACACAGCCTCTTTTGAAGGCCGCTTGGACTCTTCAGCGGCTAAGGATGTCGAGGACGAGATAGATGGGCTGTTGGCTCATGCTGATAAGGAAATTGTGCTTGACTGTACAAAACTTGAGTATATCAGCAGTATGGGACTTCGCCTGTTTCTCCGTATTCGCAAGGAGGTTAGTGCCAAAGGTGGTCAGGTCTCTATACTGAATATCAATAAAGATGTCAAGAATGTGTTTGCGATGACAGGTTTTGACGAATTCTTCAACTTTCATGAGGGTTAAGCCTGGCCTTTTTTAAAAACACCTAAAACTATAATTTGTAATGATATGAGGGAGAAAGAGTACACAAGCATCGTCAAGCAGTTGGAAACGGTTATGCGTGAACAATGGGACTGCGATGCATTGACAGATTATGGCTCTGACATTACCTATAAATATAGCAGCGTGGCCAAGCGTATATGCTATTTGCACTTACTGTTTGAGTCATTGGGCATTAAGGCTGGCGACAAGGTGGCCATCTGTGACAAAAACAGCAGCAACTGGGCTATTGCCATGCTTGCCATTCTGACTTATCGTGCAGTAGCTGTTCCTCTGTTACCTGACTATAGTAAAGAGCAGTTGAAGATGCTGTGCGAGCATTGTGATGCCAAGTTTATGATAGCCTCCCACCGGTTGTCGAACCTGTGGCCGGAAGGGCAGTGCCCGATGTACATGATTGATGTGAACGACCTTCTTGCCATGACACCTTCGGGTTTTACCGACGAGGTGGAAGACAAGGCGTTTGCTATGTTCGCTAAACGCTATCCCGATGGATTTACCAAAGAGCACGTACACTATGAGGCAGAGAATCCTGACGACCTGATGATATTGAGTTACACCAGTGGGTCTACAGGTAATCCAAAAGGCGTGATGCTGCCCTGGCGCTCGTTGCAGTCGAATTTGCAGTTTGCTGCAGATGCCATACCATGTAAAAAAGACTTGCGTGCGTTTTTGATTCTGCCTATGGCTCATATGTTTGCTTTTGCTTTTGATTTTCTCTATTGCATTACATGTGGAGCTCATTTGTTTATCCTGACGAAGGTACCGGCCCCGAAAGTGATCTTGGAAGCTTTTGCCACCATCAGACCCGACTACTTCCTGTGCGTTCCCTTGGTGATGGAGAAGATTATCAAATCCAAAGTGATGCCGGTATTGAACAAACCCTTGATGAAAGTACTGCTTAAGATTCCAGGTATACATGGGGTGATTTGCCGAAAGATACGTCAGCAGTTGACCAGCGCTCTCGGTGGCAACTTTTACGAGGTCATCATGGGCGGTGCCGCTTTGAGTAAGGAAGTGGAGAAGATTCTGCGCATGGTAGGATTCCGTTTCACCGTCGGCTATGGTATGACCGAGTGCGGCCCCATCATTACCTACTCCGACTGGAAGGTGCAGCGTCCTGGTTCTTGCGGCAAGGCAGCCCTGAATATGGAGGTGAAGGTAGATAGTCCTGATCCCAGAAACATTCCTGGCGAGATTATGGTGAAGGGTCCCAATGTGATGCGTGGCTACTACAAGAACCCTGAAGCGACGAAAGATACCATCGACGAGGACGGATGGCTGCATACAGGTGATTTGGCAGTTGTCGATAAAGATGGTTATTTCTACATTCGCGGTCGCAAGAAGAATATGCTGCTGGGTTCCAACGGTCAGAATATCTATCCTGAGGAGGCCGAAGACCAGGTCGTCACCCATTCCCTTTTCGAAGAGTGTGTGGTGGTGCAGCGTGAGGGTAAGCTGGTAGCCCTGGTCTATGCGTCGGATATGTTGCTGGAAAAACTGGGGACGACACGCGAAGAACTTGATTTGGAAACTATCCGTAAGGAGGTGAACCTGCATCTGCCTAACTATTGCCAGCTGTCGAAAATTGAACAGCGTGATGAGGAATTTGCCAAGACTCCCAAGAAGAGCATCCGCCGTTTTTTATATAAGTAATTGTTTAGAAAAATGACATTCACCCGCAATCCGTATCTGATAACGAAGGCGATGAGGAACTTCCTGTGGGCAAGTATCCTTACGATGGCCTTGGCGCAGGTAAACACTACCGTCGACGGTATTTTCGTGAGTCATTTGGTGGCTCCTGACGCCCTTTCGGCAGTCAACTTGTATATGCCTATTTCGTTGCTCATCACGTCGTTTAGCACGTTGTTTGGCATCAGCGCCACCATTGTTGCTGCCAGAGCCCTGGGTGAACGCGACAAACAGCATGTAGAGCACCTGTTGTCTACCGCTGTGTTGTCTATTGTTGTTGTCGGAGTATTGATTGCCGTGGCTGGCATGGTCTTCCAGCAGCCCATCTCGGATCTGATATGCCATGAGGAGCGTCTGCGACCCTACTTCAATAGTTATATGTCGGTCATGATGAGCTTTTCCTTCGTCACCATGATGTCGGCACTGTCCAATGAGTCGGTATCAATTGACGGACACCCAGAGCTGGTTACCAAATCCATTGCCTTGACAGCCGTATGCAACGCTCTTCTAGACCTGCTGTTCGTTGGTGCGTTCAAGCTGGGCATTGCCGGTTCGGCCTATGCCACCATCGCAGCAACCACCATCAACATTCTTTTTCTGAGTCGCTATCTTTATGGCAGGCAATGCTCATTCCACATTAACCCCTTTACCAAGTCTGACAAGAAGAGTCTGATAGAGAATACCATACAGGGCACCCCGCTCATTGTCAGCAATCTGATACTGACCGCGATGTTCCTGTTGATGAACAACATTATTCAGGACAAACAGGGAGCCGATGGCATGTTTACCCTGTCTGTATGTTGCAACCTGCTGTCGATAGGCATGATGTTCTCCGGTGGAGTAGGGTCTACAGCACTCACCATAGGTGGATTCCTGCGTGGACAGCAAGACTACATCGGACTGCGCATGCTTGTCTCGAAAGCCATCAGATGGCTCTCTTTCAGTCTTATAGTGGTGGCTGGCATTATTTTTCTCTTCCCAGAACTCATCAGTTCACTGTTTGGTGCCAACACGCCAGAACTGACAAGCTATGCAAACCACGGACTGCGCATCTTCGCCCTGATGCTGCCATTCATCCTGCTCATACTCCTGCTGGCCAATATCTACCAGATGTTAGGTCATCTGGTTATGACAGTAGCCGTTGTCTTCATGTTCCCTGTAGTGCTCATTTCAAGCCTGCTGATATGGCCTCAGATTGCCGGTAACGATGCTATCTGGTATGCCTTTCCCACGACAGGTATCCTGGTAATGATTATTACCATCATCATCACGGAGGTTTACAGGATGAAGAAGAAAAATGTCACCCACCTAACCTTGGTACCTCTAACTATCGATGAAGAGCAATATGCTTTCAATATCTCTATCCAGGCCAATGAAGAAAGCATGGCACAGTCTCTTGACAGTATTCACGAATATCTCTCTAATGCCGGAGTGGGAAAGAAACTGACCCACGACATCGCACTATGCATCGAGGAATTGTTGCTGAATATCGTGCATCATGCCGGTCGCAATATGCAAAGTCACTATATAGATGTTCATATACATATGCGAGAGGGACAGATGCTCGCTTCCGTGAAAGACGACGGACGTGCCTTCGACCCCGTTCATTTCGATATAGAGAAACGCCAGGCAGGGCTGAAACTGCTGAACGGACTCTGCCCTCATATCGACTACCAATACATGTACGGTCAGAACATGACCTTCATGAAGTGGGACAGACAACAACAAACTGAGAACAATTAATAAAAGACATAAAAATATGAAAACCTATCCTTTACTACAATCGCAACTAGGGGTGTTCACAGAGTGGATGGCTGACCCTTCCATCACCCGATACAACCTTCCGGCAGTAGTTCGCTTCTCGAAGAAGGTTATTCCCGAGAAAATCATCAAGGCCCTTGAGACAATTATTGCCAAGCGCGAAGTACTTCGCACCCGTTTTGTCCTTGATGACGAAGGATTACCCATGCAGTACTCCGACCCGGATATGGTGATTCCCATCCAGCAGAAGTCTATGACGGAGGGGGAACTGGAGGAATATCTGAAGAATGATTTCATACATCCTTACGACCTGTTGAGCGGCGACCCGCTTTGTCGTATGGAGGTGGTTGAGACACAACAAGCCAACTATGTACTTTTTGAGGTACACCATACCATTGCTGATGGTCTGACCCTGGGTAACTGTATCACCCTCCGCGATTTCCCCACAGCATACAGGGGCGAGGCCCTGGAGGATATTCCCTATGGCATGTATCAGTATGCCGAGGACGAACAGGCTACGTTGCATAGTGACGCTTACGAACGCTCAAAGCAGTACTATGCTGAGAAGTATGCCAACATGGAGTTTACCACTATTTCCACGAGTGCAGCCAACCCGTTGGGCAACTCCATTCACGAGGATTCGTACTTGAGTCAGGAAGCTGTAGATAACTGGTGTCAGCAGAATGGCACCTCGTCTAATCTCCTCTTCATGGCTGCTTTCAGTTATGTCCTTTCGGAAGCCAGTCGCGAGGAACAAGTGGTCTATCGCACCATCAACCATGGACGTATGGACAAGCGCCTGATGAATGCCTATGGTATGTTCGTGAAGTCGGCACCAATACTGGCCAATGTTGATCGTAGCCAGAGTGTCATCGACTTTATCAAGGGCTTCCGTCGCGAGTTGATGTCTATCGTCCGTTATGGCAACTATCCCTTCAACCATTTCTGTCGCGACTTGAAGATGTCTGGTGGTGTGGAGTTCGGTTTCCAAGGCTTTAACATCCAGGAGTCAGTTGAGGTAGAAGGCGAGAAGGTTTATGCCCAGCAGCTTGACAGAGGAAAGTCCACATCAGACCTTACGTGTATTATCTATCTAGTTGACGGCCAGTATGACATCCGTCTCAGTTCCAGCGACGCTCTCAATAGTCGTGAGAGCCTCGTCCGTCTGGCAAGAGCTATTAAGGCTACTGCAGAAAACATGATGGCACAACCAGAGAAACTGCTTTCAGAACTGAGTATGCTCGATGCGGAAGGTGCTAAGCAGGTGGCCTCTTTCCGCTATACTGCAAAGGCCGACGTGCCCTATCATCTGTTCTATGAACCCATCGAACAGAATGCAGTCCGTTTCCCCGATCGCAACGCATTGATAGCTAAGGACCGCACACTGACATTCCAAGAGTTGAATACGGAAGCTAACCGTGTGGCCCATGCTCTTTTGCGCCGTGGTGTGAAGCGAGGCGACCGTATCGTCCTGCTGTTGCCAAGACGTTCAGGTGTCATCGTAAGTATGTTTGGTGTCAGCAAGACGGGTGCAGCGTATATTCCCTGTGACCCTGCTTATCCTGCCGACCGCATCAATCTGATTATGACCGATTCTGAGGCGCAGTATGTCATTACTACCTCTGACCACGCCAATGACTATCCTGCTGAGAAGGTTATTCTGATTGACGATATCTACAATACAGGCAAGACACAACCCGAGGACGACCAGAATCCGAATGTGGAGGTTAGTCCGGAGGATCTCGCATACCTTATATATACGTCAGGTTCTACAGGACGCCCCAAGGGTGTGATGTTGCGCCATGTGGGCATCACTAACTACCTGTATGATCACCCTGCCAACGTACATATCCATGGACTGATGGAACTGGGTGTCAAGACGTTTGTGAGCATCACCACGCTGTCATTCGATATGTCACTGAAGGAGTTTGCCGGTTCTCTGTTCAACGGCATAACCTCCGTCCTGGCCGACGAGCAGGAAGTACTCGATGCTGCACTGCTCTCAGATCTGATGGACCGTACTGGTGCAGAGGCCATCAACGGTACCTGTTCGCGTATCCTCAGCTATATGGAACTGCCCGCCTTCTGCCAGTCGCTGTCACGCTGTAAGGCTGTATGGGCAGGTGGTGAGAAATACCCCATGCAGCTGCTATCATCATTACAGTCCATGGGTGTGCATATTTTCAATACCTACGGACCTACGGAGATTACTGTGTCATCGAACATTGCCGACCTGACAAACGCCAGGAAGGTGACTGTAGGACACCCGCTGCTGAACTACGAGGAATTCATCGTCGACGCTTGGGGCAACCAGTTGCCTGTCGGCTTTGTGGGCGAATTACTCATCGGAGGTCCTGGTGTGGCAAGAGGCTATAATAACCTGCCGGAGATGACGAAGGAGCGCTTCGTGGAGTATCAGGGTATCAGGGTTTACCGATCTGGCGACCTGGCTCGTTGGGAGCCTGACGGCGATGTGGAAATTCTTGGACGAAACGACGGACAGGTAAAGCTGCGTGGCTTCCGCATAGAACTTGGCGAGGTAGAGAACCTCTCAGTCAAGTTTGAGGGCATCCGCCAGACCGTTTGCGATGTCAAAGAGATTGGTACTACACAGCATCTCTGCCTGTACTATGTCTCTGAAAACGAGATTGACGAAGAGTCATTGAAGCTGTTTATCGCTGCCTCATTGACAGAATATATGGTGCCGACAGTGTATATGCGTATAGACTCCATCCCGTTGACGCCTAACGGAAAGACCAACCGCAAGGCACTGCCCAAACCTACCCTCAAGCTGGCCGAAGTCGTTGCTCCTGAAACGAAAATGGAGCAGGACATCTTCGACATTGTTTCGGAGTCCTTGCAGATGACAGACTTTGGTGTCACCAATGACCTGATTGCCCTGGGACTCTCGTCTCTGGCTTCTATGCGTCTGTCTGCCACCATCAAGAAACGTCTGGGTATCCAGATTCTGATGAAGGATATCATGCAGCATCCTACGGTTAGGGAAATCGCATCGCTGGCAGAGAATGCCCAGGAGACCATCGTGCTGAAGCCTTACGACAAGCGGGAATGGTATCCGCTGAATGAAAGCCAGCGCGGTATGTATGTTGACTGGATGATGAACCCTGATGCCCTGCAGTACAACATTCCTATCCTGTTGCACTTCAGAGATGTCGATGAGAATAAGGTGAAGGAGTCGTTGAAAGCTGTGGCTAACGCCCACCCTTATATGAAAGCCCGTTTGGCTATCAAGGGTGATGATGTTGTCCAGTTGCGTAACGACGATGCTACTATAGATGTCAATATTGAACAACTGGACCACATGCCCGACCGTACCTGGTTCCAGAACCGTGTAAAACCTTTTGACTTATTGAAAGAGCCGCTTTACCGTTTCAATATCTTTACCTATGCCAATCATGTATTCCTGCTGCTCGACCTGCACCATATCATCAGCGACGGTAGTAGTAACTATGTCATTGCCAAGGAGATGGAGAAGGCCTATCGTGGTGAGGTGCTTACACCAGAGACCTATACTGCCTATGACCGTGCCCTCGACGAAGAGGCACTGATGAAGTCAGAGCGCAAACAGGAAGCCGAAGACTACTTTGACGCTTTGGTTGGAGGTGTCGAGGCTACCGTTTATCCTCATTCTTCACAGACAGATGGCGAACGTAAGCAGGGTGTTGTCGATGTCTATGTGACCGCCAGTGACATTGATGCCTTCTGTAAGAAACATGCTTTGCCAGCAAGCAGCTTCTTCCTGACGGTGTTCCATCAGGTGCTGGAGCGTATCACACGCGAGGAGAACACATTGGTATATTTCATCAGTAACGGTCGTTCGGAATTGCTGCTCGACAACTTCTTTGGCGTCCTGGTCAAGACGCTTCCTTCTGTATGCGGTCAGTTCAAGGGACAGATGGCCGAGGTTGTTCGTTCCCTTAACACCCAGATGCAAGAGACCATCCGCAATGACTTCTATCCGTTTACGAAACTGGTAGAGCGCCATGACCTGAAAGCTGAGATACTGTATAACTACTTTGTCGACCTGCAGACGGAGGTTTGTCTTGGTGATCACAAGAGTGAGGAAATCTACGGTCTTGACTGGGATATGGCCAAGACCCCACTGTCGATTACCATGCTGCGTGCCGACGACGGCGTAGGCTACACTGCCCGTATAGAATACGATGCCACACTTTACTGTCGCAAGGATATGGAGGTGTTGGGTAATGCCTTCAAGGCTTTTGCAGAAAGCAGTTGTACGGCGGCAGGCAACGAAATGGCCAATTGCCGTATCGTACTGCCTGAGGAGCAGGATCAGCTGATTCAGTTGTCTAAGGGTGAGACATTGCCCGTTGACCCGAACGAAACGTTTGTCAGCATTTTCATAGAGCAGGCTGCAAAGACTCCTGACGCTACGGCTGTGATTGATGAAGATAACAGCGGTGATAGTCAGTCGTCAAGTTACACCTACAGACAACTTGACCAACTTTCTAATGCGTTGGCCACCGAGCTCCGTTCGTTAGGTGTGGGCGACCCGAACACACCATCGCCATTCGTCAGTATCATGCTGGGCTACGAGAAAGCATTCCTGGTAGCAGCCATCGGTGTGGAGAAAGCTGGCGGTGCCTATGTGCCACTGGATTACGAATATCCTAATGACCGACTGCTTTACATGTTGGAGGACAGCGAGAGTCAGGTGCTCATCACCAGTCACGCCATCTTCAACGAGAAGACCAGCGAGGGCGATAACTTCACGGCTAAGAATATCCTGTTTATCGACGACTTCCTTGCGGGAGTCAGTGGAAAAGCCGCCGACTACTCAGCCGCCGTCAATTACGCTACCCCTGATGGCCTGGCATATATGATCTACACATCAGGTTCTACAGGTAAGCCAAAGGGTGTGATGATTCCTCACCGTGCAAAGGCTAACTTCGTGCGGTTTATCGCCAAGGAATGGCGACACACCGCCCAGAGTCGTATTTGTTGTCACTCGTCATTCTCGTTCGATGCGTCTATCGAGGACCTCTATCCCGTGCTCACTGTGGGCGGTACCCTTTATACCGTACCAAAGGAGGCACGTAAGGATCTGGTCATGCTCTATGACTTCATCATCAAGAACAAGATAACAGGTGGTTGCTATACCACCCAGTTGGGTCTGATGCTGTTACAGCAGTTCCCCGACCTGCCCGTTGACTACCTCGTTGTTGGTGGAGAGAAGATGGCTGACAACCCCGACTGTAAGTGCCGTCTTATCAATACCTATGGTCCTACGGAGTTTACCGTCGATGCTACGTTCTATGAGACCGAGCACGGACGTGACTATAAGAATATACCTATCGGTCGACCACTCTACAACCTCTCGGCATTCGTCCTCGACCCGATGGGACAGCTCGTTCCACAGGGTGTTCCCGGTGAGTTGTGCATGGCAGGTCCGCAGGTTGCCTGTGGCTACTGGAAGCGCGAAGACCTCACCGCAGAGAAGTTCGTTGACTGTCCGTTTATGGAGGGAAAGATGTACCATACCGGCGACCTCGTGAAATACAATAGCGAAGGCCAGATAGAGTACATGGGACGAATCGACAACCAAGTGAAGTTGCGTGGCTTCCGTATTGAGCTGGGTGAGATTGAAACCCTCATCAGCAAGTACGAAGGTGTGCAGATGCAGTGTGTTCAGGTCAAGGAGATTGGTGGTGTGCAGCACCTCTGTGCCTACTATACCGCTGACCGCCAGATAGACAGTGATGCACTGCGTGACTACCTGGCCGAGCAGCTTACAGACTATATGGTACCAACAGCCTATATGCAGCTTGACCAGATGCCGTTGACTCCCAATGGTAAGGTGAACACCAAGGCACTGCCTAAGCCAAGTGCACAGGCTGAAGAGCTGGTAGCACCTGTCACTAAGACAGAGAAAGAACTCTTTAAGCTTGCTGCCGAGATGCTCAAGCATGATAAGTTCGGCATTACCAGCAACCTGATTTCTATGGGACTGACCTCACTGACTGCCATGCGATTCACCGTGGGTGCTTTCAACACCTTCGGAGTACAGGTTACAGTAAAGGAAGTGATGCAGAATCCTACCATTCACCAGATGGCTGCCCTTATCGATGCCAAGCGTGAAGAGGAGGGACTGACAGCTTCTTCTGATGACAGCCAGTTCTGGGCGGAAGGCAAGTACTACTATTATCCCATCACCGAGAATCAGCGCGGCGTATTCTTCGATTGGGAAATGAACCGCGACACCACACAGTACAACGTTCCTGACGTGGTGGTAATGAAGGATGCTGATGCTAACAAGTTGCGTGAAGCCTTGGAGAAGGTGGTCAATGCACACTCCTATCTTAAGACACACTTCGTACAACATGATGGTGACGTGATGCAGATTCGTCGTGACGAGGAGCCTGTCAATATACTTATGGAGTCATTGACAGAAGAGCCCGACAGAGATTTCTTCCAGAACCGTGTACGTCCGTTTGATCTTTATAATGACCAGCTTTACAGACTGGAGATCTATACATATAATAATAAGGCGTATTTGTTCATGGATATCCACCATAGTATCTACGATGGTGCATCTTCACTGATATTCCTTAACGACATCCAGAAAGCTTATGAGGGTGAAAATATCGAAATTGAGACCTATACAGCCTTTGATTTCGCCCTGGATGAACTCAAACTGATGAAGTCGGAGAAGTATGACGAGGCAGAACATTACTTCAGAAACTTGATGGGCGATGCCAGCACTGTTGTTTATCCACATTCCATTAAAAAGGAGGATGATGACCCAGGCGTACTGTCTGTTCATTTCACAGGTGGCGACATCGAATCCTTCTGTCAGCAGAACGGATTGACTCTGAACAGTTACTTCTTGGCCATAACAATGCATGTGTTGCATACAGTGACACGTGAGGACGACATCATCATCACGACCATTAACAACGGACGTTCCGACGTAAGAATGATGAGCATCATGGGTATGTTCGTCAAGACCATTCCTGTCGTAAGTTCGAGTGCCGACAGCCAGAAGAATGTTGTCGATGTGGTTAAACAGATACAAGATCAACTGCTTGAGACACAGTCCAGGGACTTCTATCCATTCACCAAGATGGTGGAACTTTACGGACTGCGTCCGGAGATCATGTATGTTTATCAACCCAGAGATGTCAGCGAGGATGATGAGCAGGAGGAGAAGATGCGCCTGTTGCTTAATCAGACCAAACTGCCACTCGATATTCAGATAATGCCAGAGAAGGGCGGTTATGTGCTTGAACTACAGTATGATACTGCTTTGTATTCCAAGAAGGATATGGAGCAGTTGGCAGCCGTAATGACAAACATGGCCGAACTGGCACCGTCGAAGCCTTCGTTGAAGGATATCCCGCTGTTAAACAGTCAGGACAAGGAAAAGGTACTCAGCATATCAACAGGAAAGACACTTGATTATGATACTACGGCAACTTGGGTTGACCTGTTCCAGCAGCAGGCAAAAGCTCGTCCTGACCAGGTGGCTGTTGTCGATTCAACAAGCCAGCTGACTTATCGTGAACTTGATGAAAAGTCAGACAGTCTGGCTCATTGGTTAGTAAGTCAGGGAGTGAAGCCCAACGATTTTGTAGCTATCAAGATGGATCGCGTGAAAGAGTTCCTGGTTGCCGTACTGGCCGCCCAGAAGGCGGGAGCTGCCTACGTGCCTATCGATGTGGATTATCCCGAAGACCGCATCAGCTACATGATTGAGAACAGCGAGGCAAAAGTAGTGCTGACCGAAGAGACTGTGAAAGATGTGAAACCCGCAGGTCCATTCAAGAGTCTGGCTACGCCCGACAGCAGAGCCTATATGATTTACACTTCAGGCTCTACAGGACGTCCTAAGGGCGTGAAAGTGGCACATCGTGGACTGATGAACCTGATTACCTGGGTGAAAGAGCTTGTTAATCTGAAACCTGGAGACAAGACCGCTATCTTCGTAAGCTTCAGTTTCGATGCCTCTGTCAACGATCTGTACCCCATCCTGACAGCAGGTGGTGAGTTGCATATCTTCTCTTCCGAGATGAGAAAGGATATGGAGAGCATGTACAAGTATCTGTGTGAACACCACATTAAGGGACTGGAGTTCACGACGCAGTTAGCCATGGCAATGATGCAGCAATACCAGCTGCCTATCGAATATCTCTTCGTTGGTGGTGAAAAGCTGAAACCGTTCCCGAAGACCGGTTATGATGTCATCAACGTCTATGGACCTACAGAGTTTACCGACATCTCGTCATATTACGTTGTTGATCAGACCAAGAGTATAGAGGATATTCCAATTGGCAAACCTGTACCTAATACGATGTCACTCATCGTTGACCCATACGGACGACTGTTGCCACAAGGATTTACTGGTGAATTGTGTCTTGCAGGACGCCAGATGACCTATGGCTACTGGAAACTGGAAGAGCTGACAGCAGAGAAGTTCGTGGATTGTCCGTTCGCCGAGGGCAAGATGTATCACACCGGCGACCTGGCCCGCTATAACGAGGAAGGCAATCTGGAGTATGTCGGACGTAACGACAACCAGGTGAAGCTGAACGGATTCCGTATCGAGTTGGGAGGCATCGAGAACCGTGCCAGCAACTACGAGGGTATCCTTCAGACTATAGCAGTAGTCTATGGAGGAAAGACATTATGTCTCTACTATACGTCAACACACGAGATTGACGAGCAGGATTTGAGCGAATTCCTCAGTAAGACACTTGCGGAATATATGATTCCTTCTGTCTACATGCGACTTGATGCGATGCCGATGACGCCCAACGGAAAAATCGATCGCAAGAAGTTGCCGGCTCCTGCCATCGAGGCCGGAGAGATTGTTGAGGCAGAGACAGACGTTGAAGCCGAGATGCTCGACATTGCCATGGAACTGTTGGGAGGCGAACCAATCGGTGTTACCACCAATCTCATCACTGCCGGTATGACATCACTGACAGCCATGCGCATGTCGGCAGTCATCAAGCAGAAGACACAGTTCTACATTCCTGTCAAGGAAATACTGCTACATCCAACTATCCGCGAGATGGCTGCGCTGACCGGTGCTGGTCTGAGGGAAGAAATCAAAACCTACGACAAGCAGGACTACTATCCTATCACGGAGAACCAGCGCGGTGTATATATTGACTGGGAACTCAACCGCGACACCACACAGTACAACCTGCCTTCTGTTACTAAGATGAATGGTGTCGATGCTGAACAGTTGCGCGATGCACTCGTCAAGATAGTTGAGGCTCATCCTTATCTGAAGACACGACTTGCCATGAAGGGCGACGACATTGTCCAGCTGAGGTTAGACGATGAGCCTGTTGTCGTAGAATTGACAGAGCTTAACGAAGAACCGACAGCGAAATTCTTCCGCAGTCGTGTACGTCCATTCAATCTCTTCAATGACAGGCTCTATCGCATGGAGGTATACAAGACACCAACCAGCGTATGGTATTTCCAGGATATCCATCACCTTGTTTTCGATGGTGCATCCGACTTTGTGTTGCATGCAGAGCTGGAAAAGGCCTTACATGGAGAGACCTTGCAACGTGAGGAGTACTCCGCCTTTGAGCGCGCACTCGATGAGAAGGAACTGATGGAGTCAGCAACCTTCAATGAGATTGAGAAATACTTCGACGGCTTGTTAGAGGATGTGGAGATGATTTCCTATCCACACTCCAGTGAGCTGGACGGTGAAGAGGGTGTCAACAATGCCTATGTAACGGCTGATGTTGACAAGCGAGTCATCGACGACTATTGCAGAAAGAATTCGGCTACGGCCAACAGCTTCTTCCTTACCTCGTTGATGCAGGTGCTCCACAGACTTACCCGTGAGGAGCGTATCGCCATCACCACTATCAGCAATGGACGTAGTGACACGCGTATGCATACTATTATGGGTATGTTTGTTAAGACATTACCTGTAGTTTCGCGACTCGATGGCAACCAGACATTTGCCGATGCACTGGCAAGCATGAACAAGCAGGTCATGACGTCTATCGGTAATGACATCTATCCGTTTACCAAGATTGCCGAGCGCTATAAGTTCCGTTCAGAAATCATGTTTGTGTTCCAGGGTGGCTTAAATACACCTGTGGTGAAGCAGCATGAAGAGAGCATGCCTTTGGATCTTGACACGGCTAAGATGCCTATCGCCTTCATGGTTACTGAGAATGGCGAAGGAACATATCATATTGAACTGGAGTATGATACGCATCTCTATTCACATGCCGATATGCAGATATTGGTGAAAGCTCTCCAAACCTTTATACAAGGGGCTCTGAGCGGAGACAACCAGATCAAGGCCATCTCACTGACTGACAAGAAGGATCAGGCTGGTATCATCAGTATGTCGCAGGGCGAGCAGCTCGACTATGACCAGAACCAGACATTTGTCGATATGGTTTGTTCGTTCGCAGCAAGCCATCCAGAGGCTGTTGCCGTGGTCGACAAATTCAGCAAGATTACCTATGAGGAACTCGACAAACAGTCGAACACCTTGGCTGCCAAACTGATTGAAAATGGCGTTCAGCCCGATACTTTTGTGGGCATCATGCTTCCTCGACAGAAGGAGTTCATCGTAGCGCTTCTGAGTATCATGAAGGCCGGTGCTGCCTATATCCCGATGGATAATGAGTATCCTATCGACCGTCTGCTTTATATGCTGGAAGACAGTAGTGCTAAAGTATTGATAACAACCCGCGAACTGTATGAAGCCAAGCAGCAGGAAGGTGACTTCAAGGCAAATCAGGTCATCTTCATGGATGAGCGTATAGAATCATCAGAAAAGACTGTGAACCTCACTCATCCCGATGGATTGGCATATATGATTTACACCTCTGGTTCTACTGGTAAGCCCAAGGGTGTCATGTTGCCACACCGTGCACTCCGCGCATATCTCGCATGGCGTATTGCCAAGATAGGCATTACCCCCGAGAGCCGTCATGCAGAGCATGCCAGCTTCTCGTTCGACGCATCGCTCGACGACTTGCTGTGCCCATTGGCAGCCGGTGGAAGTGTACACATCCTTGCTGAGGAGCTCCGCAAAGATATGGACGGAATCTACAACTACCTCAAAGAGCAACGTATTACCGGTCTGACGCTGAGTACAGCATTGGGAATGACATTGCTTGGACAGTTCTCTGACCTGCCTGTCAAATACATGATGATGGGTGGTGAGAAGATGCTTCCATTCCCCAAGACGCCTATCAAGGTCATCAACGGATATGGTCCTACAGAGTTCTCGGTATGTTCGTCATTCCACGTAGTCGATCAAGACAAGGATGAGAATATTCCTATCGGTCGCCCGGTTCCAAACAGCTGGTCGTTCATCTGCGACACCTTCGGCAATCTCTTGCCATTAGGTTGTGCTGGTGAGTTGTGCTTGTGCGGTGCCCAGATGGCCAATGGCTATTGGCAGCGTGAAGACCTGACCAAGGAGAAGTTCTCCGTTGCTCCTTTCGGAATGAAGGTTTACCACACTGGCGACCTTGCTCGTTGGAACGAACAGGGCGAGCTGGAGTTCCTTGGTCGTATCGACAATCAGGTGAAACTGCGTGGCTTCCGTATCGAGCTGGGTGAGATTGAGAATCAGGCATCGCTTATCGAAGGCATCAAGGCTGTTGCTGCCGAGGTTCGTGAGGCCGGTGGTTCTAAGCACCTGGTTCTCTACTTTACTGCAGAACAGACGATGGATGTCGACGCCATCCGTGAACGCCTGTCAGAATCGCTTACGGAATACATGGTGCCCGACACCTACATGCAGCTCGATGAGATGCCTATGACACCAAATGGTAAGGTGAACCGCCGCGCACTGCCACAGCCTGTCATCCGTAGCGCTGCTGAATATGTGGAGCCACAGACAGAGGCAGAACGTATTGTTGCCCAGGCTATGCAGGAAGTACTTGGTCTGAAACAGAATGTGGGAGCCCTCGACAGCTTCTTTGCCTGGGGTGGCGACTCCATCAAGAGTATTCGTCTGGTGAGCCGTCTGCGTGCAGAGGGTATCACCCTTCAGGTGGCCGACATCATGAAACTGAAGACTGTCAGGGAGATTGCTGCCGTTAGTTCACAGGGAATGGTTGAGGTCAATCAGGAGGCATGGTCAGGCGAAGTACCGCAGACAGCGATTACAAGTTTCTTCTTCGACCTGGGTCTGCCCAAGCCACAGCATTTCAATCAGACCATGTTCATCAAGGCCACACAACGTGTGCAGGCAGAGGCTTTGCAGAAGACTGTAGAAGCGCTTGTAGAGCATCACGATATGCTGCGTGCGATTGTCCGTAATGGTCAGTTGTATGTCAGAAACACCGATGAGCCGAACCTCTATGGCTGGGAACAACTTGACTACACGCAGGATGTGGACTATGTGAAGAAGATCGAGCGAGTCTGCAGAAACCGACAGGCTTCTATCGGTCTGAGCAGCGGACCGCTGTTCAAGGTTGTGTTGTTCAATACGCCAGACTATGATGCTATTTTGATGGTTTGTCATCACCTTGTCGTGGATGGTGTCTCTTGGCGTGTATTGCTAGAAGATTTCAATACAGCATATGGACAGGCAGCCGAAGGAGCAGCTATTGTACTTCCTGCCAAGACACACTCGTTCAGAGAGTATGCCGAGACACTGCATGCATATGCCGATAGTCATGAGCTCAGTCTGGAGAAACCATACTGGGATAGCGTTCAGGAAAAACTGCAGAGTCTTCCTTCCAGCAAGGCAAAGGACAGTAGCCGCAGCATGCAGCAAGTCAATGGCGCGCTCGATGCTCAGACCACACATAGTATCACTACCACAGCAGGCAATCCTTATCATGCCGATATCAACGACTTGCTGATGACTGCTTTGGGCAGAAGCTACCACAAGCTGACAGGCAATGATGCCGTATCGGTACAGTTCGAGGGCCATGGCCGTGAGTTTATTGGCAATGCCCAGTTGCTCACCGATCGTACTGTGGGCTGGTTCACTTCTGTTTACCCCGTTGTGCTTGAGCATCTTGACGGAGACCTGAGAAGTTGCCTGCGTCAGACCAAGGAGACCATGCACCGTATTCCGAATAAGGGTGTTGGCTACAATATCTTGCGTTATCTGTCAGACGAAACCGCATACTCCACCGGACAGTGCGCTTTGATTGGATTCAACTACCTGGGCGAGATGAGTGCACAGGATAGTAATGACGGAGCCCTCTTTACGACCATGACTGAAATATCAGCAGGCGACGACTTCGCACCGCAGAATGTCTTCGGTCCCGATATTTCTATCAACTGCTCGGTAATCGACGGGAAGTTGGAGGCCACTCTGGCATACAACACAGCTATGTTCACACAGGAACAAGCCACTCTGCTGCTTAACGGCATGATGGAGTCGCTGCGTGAAATAACCGCCCACACTTCAGAAATGACGGATGTGGAGGTTACGGCTACTGACCTGGGTGAATATGAATGGACTGATGAGGAGTTCCAGGGCGTATACCGCCACTTCATAGAGATGGGTACGCCGCTGCAGCGTATCTATCCGCTCAGCCCCATGCAGGAGGGTATGGCATTGAAGTTCATGCTGGAGCCAAACTCGCTGGCTTATCGTCTGGTATCAAGATTCGCACTCGACATCCTGCCCACGGAGCAGCAGATGCGCTATACCCTTGATCAGCTGGGAGCTAAGCACGAAGTACTGAGAACCAGTCTCATTTACCGTGACGTAGAACTGTATAGGCAGGCTATCGTCGACAGACCGCTGGGCCTGGAGATGAGAGATGTCTCTGATGCACCTAACAAGGAAAGCGCCATGGTTGCCTTGTACAAGGCAGAGCAGCAGAGAGGCTTCTCTATGGAAGACCAGCCTCTGTTCCGTATTGTCTGTGTTAAGACTTCAGAGACCACGTGTGAGATTCTCCTTGCAGTACATCATATTATTGTTGATGGATGGTGTATCGGACTCTACATGAGCGACCTGATTGCTAACCTGACAGATGCTGTTCAGGGCAAGATGAAACCTGTTGGGCAGTACCCGGCAGGGCGCTACGAGAAGTTTATCAGGGAACTGTTAAGAAAAGACACCGACAAGGGACTGAGTTATTGGAGAGGACTCTTGGACGGTTATACAACGAAAGCTGTAATTCCTTCTACCGGCATCGTTCCCGAACAGGAACGTGCCACAGACAATGTCTGCCGCATTACTATCAGCGGTGCTGAGATGACGGCCCTGAAGGCCTTGACCACCAACGCACAGGCTACCATGAATACACTCGTGGAACTGGCATGGGGACTGGTTCTTCAGATCTATAACCGTCAGGACGACGTGGTGTTCGTAAAAGTAGTTTCTGGACGTAACAATGCTTCAGAGGGAGTAGAGGACGTTGTAGGACTCTTCATCAACTCAGTACCAGTACGTGTAAGGACACCGAAGGGAACCACCGTAATCCAGGCATTGCAGGCCCTGCAGCAGCAGGCTGCCGAAAGTAATGAGTGGGATTTCTGTCCGCTGTCAGTCATCCAGCAACAGTCAGACTTAGGTGCAGACTTGTTCCAGTCTATCGTGGCCTTTGAGAACTACGATTCAGAGGTTGATTTGAGCAATGCCTCGACGCCGTTCCATACGAAGATGGTCTACTCCAAGGAGGAGTCAATCAACGATTTGACGTTGACGGCCTATGCCGATGGAGATAAAGAGCTGACTGTGAACCTGGAGTTCGACCCTGTAAAGTACCGTAAGGATGAAATAGAGCAGGTTATGAACGTAATGCGCCAGATGTTGCTGAATATGGCTGAAAAGCCTGAGACAGATGTTAGCACTCTGCCACCATTGACAGATCAGGACCGTGTTGAACTGGCGAAGCTCGGACTGGGCGAGACGCTGACCTACGACACCACACAGACCTTGGTAGATCTGTTTACACAGCAGGCCAGGAAGACGCCCGACAATACGTGTATCGTATTCCAGAACAAGCGTCTCACTTACCGTGAGGTTGACAGCATCACCGACCGTCTGGCCGTACTGCTCCAGAAGCAATACCACGTACAGCCCGAAATGGCAGTGGGTGTGATGATAGATCGCAGCGAGTTGATGCTCCTCTATCCGATGGCTATCATGAAGGCTGGAGCTGCCTATATGCCGCTCGACTTCCACTTCCCCGCAGAACGTCTCTCGTTCATGTGCAAGGATGCTGGCGTGAAACTGATTCTGTCAGAAGGTAACAGAGTGGCCGAGGCCATGCCAGACTACAATGGACAGGTGATTACCAGCGACATCTTTGAGCGTCTTGACGAAGTCAACGGAAAGCTGAATCCAAAGTGGAAGGCAGAGCCCGGGAATATGTTCGTCATCCTCTACACGTCAGGCTCTACGGGAACCCCGAAGGGCGTGGTACTGGAGCACCGTAACATTGTCAATTTCTGTCATTGGTATGTGAAAGCATTCGATGTAACGGCCGAGGACCGTGCGGTAGCTTATGCTAACTTCGGATTCGATGCCCACATGATGGATATCTATCCTGTGACTTCGGTAGGTGGTAGTGTCTATATCATTCCTAGCGACATGCGTATGGATTTGATGGGCATGAACGAGTATATGGAACGTGAGCAGCTTAACCTGGCATTTATGACAACACAGGTGGGCTTTATGTTTGCCACGACCATTGAGAATCACTCACTGCGCCTGCTGTCTGTTGGTGGTGAGAAACTGCAACCACTGAAGAAACCGCCATTCCGCTTCTATAACGGCTACGGCCCGACTGAGTGTACGCTCTACTCGACGTTCTATAACATTGAACATGACTACAACTCTTCATACATTGGCCGCCCATTGGCCGGATACCAGTTGTATGTGGTTGACCCGAACATGAACCTTGTTCCGAGGGGTGCTTTAGGTGAACTTGTTGTTGCCGGTGCTGGTGTTGGTCGTGGCTATCTTAACCGTCCTGACCAGAATGCCGAGAAGTTCATCACCTTCATGGGACAGAAGGCCTATCGCACTGGCGACTTGGTAAAATGGAGTCCTGATGGCAATATCGACTTCATTGGCCGTATCGACGGACAGGTTAAGCTGCGTGGCCTGCGCATTGAGATGGGCGAGATTGAGGCCTGCATCTTGAAGTATCCTCAGATCAAGACAACGGCTGTCGACGTCAAGGAGGTATGCGGTGCTCAACATATCTGCTGCTACTTCACATCAGATGCACAGATTGATGTAGACAGCCTGAGAGAGTACTTAGCAAGTAAACTGACGGACTATATGGTGCCAACAGCCTATATGCAGATGGAGAAGCTGCCGCTTACTCCTAATGGCAAGGTTAACCGCAGAGCACTGCCCGTACCTACCATTACGCTGCAGACAGAGAATGTGGCTCCTGAGACGGAACGTGAGAAGGCTCTGTTCGATATAGCCAAGGAACTGCTTAAGATGGACGACTTCGGTGTGACCGATGACTTGACTAAGTTGGGCCTGACGTCATTGTTGGCTATTAAGATGGTGATGATGGCTTCTAAGAGGAATATCGCCATCAAGTTGGACGACCTGATGAAGCTGAAGACCATCAGAGCCACGCTGCAGCATAACATGACCATGCTGGCGTGGGCTGCTCCTTACGATGAGAACAAACCTATAGTGGTGCTGGTATGTGGTGCCACGCCTTATAAGGACATGGAACCCTACGTGGAACTGTTGTCGAAGCACTACTCTGTACTGGTATACGAGCCTATTGGCGAGCACTATGATTACATTTTCCAGGACGAGAACATCGACGAAGTGGTTGAGATGTACTATGCGTTGCTTGACATGACAATACCGGAAGGTGCTAAGGTCAGTGCCTTTACAGGTCATTGCTTCGGCGGTGAGATTGCCTACCGTCTGGCTATCCGCCGCTCGCAGGATACGGGCATCACGGTACCTATGATCATGCTCGACGTGTTCTGGCGTGTCGATCCGTTGCACTTCGATGAGGAGGAGCTGATGAAGCTGCTGCCACAGGAACTCATCGACAAATACGGCAACGCCATCCGCTCTTATGCCAAGGCAATGAATATGTACGACAAGCTGGGTCGTCAGGGTGTTCCACCTATGTATGATGGCGACGTGGTACTGTTCAGGGCTACTGAGATAGAACCCGATTCGCCTATCCTGGCTGAGATCTATGCTACTGTACCTCAGTTCAAGGAGGCGTGGAAGGATGTTACCTCCGAGCGAAGCATGGACAATGCTGCTTTCTGGCGTCAGTACTACCCAGACATGGAGATACATAACATGGAGGCACACCACATGTCGATGCTCGAAAGCCAGCATGTACCGGCCTATGTAGAGTGGCTCGACAACTATCTCAAGAATCATCAGTAATGTAAACAGTTAATTATGCTTGATTTAAAAGGAATTCATAAGACATACCCAGGAGTTCAGCCCCTTCACGTGTTGAAGGGGGTTGACCTCCATATATCTGAAGGCGAGCTGGTCAGCATCATGGGACCGTCAGGCTCAGGTAAGTCCACTATGCTGAATATCATGGGCATCCTCGACGACTATGACGAGGGCGAGTATCACCTGGCCGGCCGACTGGTAAAGAACCTGACCGAGAAACAGGAAGCACGGTTCCGTAACCAGCTGATAGGCTTCATCTTCCAGTCGTTCAACCTCATCAGCTTCAAGAATGCCATGGAGAATGTGGCTCTTCCGCTGTACTACCGTGGGGTAGGGCGCGAGGAGCGCAACCGCCTGGCCATGGAGTATCTGGAAAAGGTGGGACTGGCCGAACACTGGCACCACCTGCCCATGCAGATGTCGGGTGGTCAGCGCCAGCGCGTGGCCATTGCACGTGCCTTGATTACTAAACCGAAGATACTGTTGGCCGACGAGCCTACGGGTGCACTCGACAGTAAGACGACGCAAGAGGTGATGGATATGTTGAGGGCGGTGAACCGCGAACAGGGACAGACGGTGATTATCGTTACCCACGAACAGGAAATTGCCGACCAGACCGACCGTCGTATCTTTTTCAAGGACGGGGTGATACAGAAGGATGAATATAGTAAGACTTAAGGTATGAGAGAACTATTCGAAGAAGTGCTGACTGCTATGAAGAGCAACCGTTTGCGTATTGCGCTGACGGGGTTCTCTATCGCCTGGGGTATGTTTATCCTGGTGGTACTGCTGGGCTCGTCGGGCGGTTTCCAGCGTGGCCTTTACAAGACCTTCCATCTTGACATCAACCAGATAGTCAGAATCAATGCCGGAAAGACGGTGATGGCCTGGCAGGGTATGGACAAGGGACGCCTGCTGAAACTTAACATTGCCGACGCCGAAGCTATTGAGCACAGCGACATTAAGCACATACAGCGTGTTTGCCCCATGGCGATTCGGAAAGTAGATGTGGCGATGGGCAACAACCACATCAATGTGATGGTCACCGGCTGCAAGGAAGACTATCTGCCTGTTGACTATCGTGTGCTGACGGCAGGAAGAGACATCAATGCCAACGACCTTGAACAGTGCACCAAGACGTGTATCATCAACGAGCGCCTGTCGCGTCAGCTGTTCCAGGACAAGAGTCCCGTCGGCCAGGTGGTGACCATTGACAATCTGGCGTATACCGTGGTTGGCGTATGCAAGAGCACGCTTAACGACGACATGGAAATGGCTGCCTACATGCCGCTGTCGACGATGCAGACCATATATTTCCCTGACGGCACTATTAATGGCATCAACATCATTGTAGAAGACCTGGAGTCGGCCGAGCATAACGAGCACCTGGAGCATGAGCTGCACGACCTGCTGGCCGTGCGACTGGGATGCAGTCCTAAGGACTATAAGGGCATCATCGTGAACAACTCCTACGAACAGATACTCAGTACCCGGAAGATGATTGCGGGTATTGGCGTCTTCGTGTGGATTATTGGTATAGCCACCCTTATAGCGGGTATCGTCGGCGTCAGCAACATCATGCTCATCACCATCAAGGAGCGCACCCGCGAACTGGGCGTGCGCAAAGCAATGGGTGCCAGCAACGAGCATATCATCACCATGGTGCTGCTTGAGTCGGTTATCATCACGCTCATCTTCGGTTACATCGGAATGATGCTGGGCGTGGGGCTTACACAGTTGCTCAACAGTGCATTGGGAACCGCCATTCCCATGTTCCAGAATCCTACCGTGGACTTCTGGCCCATCATGGGTTGCAACTTCATCATGGTTCTGGCAGGACTCATAGCAGGATATGTGCCTGCTAAGCGTGCCGTCAGCATCAAACTCGTGGAGGCGCTGATGTCATAGCAAGTTTCAGGTTTCAAGATTCAAGTTTCATGTTTCAAGATAAAAGTTACAAATGATTGATAAAGATTTCTGGCAGGAAGTACTGCAAACCATCCGACAGCAGAAATGGCGTTCGCTGATGACCGCTTTCGGCATATTCTGGGGACTGCTCATGCTCATGTTCCTGATTGGTGCCGGCGTTGGATTCCAGGAAGGCATCGTGGGACAGTTGAAACAGATGCCCGCCAACTCTGTTGCCTTTTCTACCGACGCCACCACAATGGCCTATAACGGCTTTGAGCGTGGCCGGTCGTGGCACCTTGAGTTCAAGGATGTAGAAGCCATCCAGACAGAGTATCCCGGAGCTGTCAAGCAGGCCATCTATGTCAAGTTCCTACCGTCGGCCGACAGTACGCTGACTGTTTCGTCAGCCAATGCTACCGACGAGCTTGTGGTGGCAGGCGTATCGCCGTTTCTGGCCATGATGGCGCCCCAGCGCATCGTTGTCGGCCGGTATATCAACGAATTCGACTGCGACGAGCGTCGTAAGGTGTGTGTCATCGGAAATCAGGTGGCAAAGACATTGTTTCCTGATGACGAGTCGCCCGTAGGACAAAGCATCAATATTGCAGGAACGTCGTATGACGTGGTGGGTGTCACCAAGAAAACTAACGACATGGTGAACCTCGGACCGCATGAGTCTAAGTCAGTGTTCCTGCCCATCACCACGGCGCAGTATGTGTTCAATGCCGTGGGTCAGGCTGACAGAATGTTTCTCGTGCTCGACGACCAGTATCCTTCTGGCGACTATTACAAGCCTATTGACGCCATCATCCGTCAGCGCCACCAGATTCATCCTGACGACGATGTCGCATTGATGTCAAGCGACCTGAAAAGTCAGCTCAACCAGTTTGACATTATGATCGGTGGCATCAATGTCCTGGTATGGCTCGTGGGCCTGGGAACACTGTTGGCGGGTCTTATCGGCATTTCAAACATTATGATGATTACCGTCAAGGAACGCACGCAGGAGATTGGCGTGCGCCGCGCTTTAGGTGCCGAACCATGGACCATCATCAAGCAGATCATGTGTGAGAGTCTGATGCTGACGTTAGCAGCTGGCATCGTTGGAATCATTGCCGGTGTGTGGTGTCTCTATGCCGTGAACCGTATGACGGCTGCTTCGATGGGCGACGGTGGATTCTTTACCAATCCGCATGTCCCGTTTGTTCCGGCTATCGCAGCCCTCATCATTCTGATTATCGGAGGCTTGTTTGCGGGATTTGTTCCTGCCAAGCGGGCCATGGCCATCAAGGCCATTGAGGCGCTGAGGGAAGAGTGATGGAAAGTTGAAAGTTGAAAACAAAATAAATAAATAACTATATGAAAAAAGTACTGAAAACTGGTGGATGGGTCCTGGTTGGACTGTTTGTCATCTACACCTTCTATTTCCTTTGGAAGCAGTCACAGCCTGCTCCGGTAGTTTATGAACTTGTTGCGCCTGAACAGCGCGATGTGGTGAAGCAGACCATTGCCACAGGCACGCTCGAGGCACGCACGCAGGTGGAACTGAAACCGCAGATCACGGGCGTTGTCACCGAACTGCGTGTCAAACCCGGACAGACCGTCAAGGCTGGCGACCTTGTTGCCGTTATCCGCGTGATTCCCGACATGAACCAGCTCACACAGGCACAGAGTTCTGTGGAGTCGGCGCGCATCTCCCTCGAGGAAGTGGAGCGCGAGGCCGAACGCACACAACGGTTGTTCGACAAGGGCGTGGTCAGTAAGGAAGAGAACGAACAGGCACAGAGTAACCTTGCATCTGCACGCGACCGTGTTGCTGCTGCCAAGGCTCAGGTTGAGGTCATCACCCGAGGCTCCAGTGCCCGTGCCGGCAGTGTCAACACCACCGAGGTGCGCTCTTCTATGAGCGGCACCGTGCTGAATGTTCCCGTCAAGGTGGGGTCCTCCGTCAGTGGCTCTTCTTCCTTCTCAGAAGGTACCACCATTGCCACCGTTGCCGATATGAAAGACATCATCTTCCATGGTAATATCGACGAGACAGAGGTGGCCAAGCTCAGCGTCGGCATGGGCGTCACCCTTATTCCCGGCTCTATGCAGGATGTGAAGATTCCTGCCACGCTCGACTATATCTCGCCGGAGGGCACACTCGTCAACGGTGCCAAGATGTTTGAGCTGAAGGCTACTGCCACTATCCCTGAGGGCGTGGAGATTCGCTCTGGCTACAGTGTCAATGCCCGCATCACGCTCAATGAAGCCCGTCAGGCACTCACCGTCAACGAGACCTGCGTAGAGTTTGAAGACGGTAAGGCATACGTCTATCGTCTCACCTCGCCAGAAGCCGACCTGGAGAACCAGAAGTGGGAACGCATCCCCGTAGAACTGGGCATCTCTGATGGCGTCTATGTCGTCGTGAAGTCTGGCGTCAGCACTTCCGACCGTCTCCGTGGCATCCAGCGCATGTAGCACTTAAATACTTGTTGAAATATGAGAATTCCTGTTATAAGAAATATCCGTGGCCTGGTATGTCTTGTCCTGCTTCCCGCTTCGCTCACTGCTTCTCATGCACAGCGGCAGTGGACGCTCGACGAGTGTATCTCCTATGCCGTCGACCATAACATCAGTATCCAGCAGCGCGAGCTCGACATCAAGAAGAGTCAGGTAAGGCTCGAGACCAGCAGCAATGCCTGGTTGCCCGAGGTGAGCGCAAGGCTGGGCGAGCAGTTCAGCTTCGGCAACTACAACGCCACCACTGGCTCTATGGCCAGTCCCACCGTGTTTGACAATAACGACCTGTCTTACACCACCGGAGGCATTACCGCCTCGATGAACCTGTTTGACGGGTTCAAGACAAGGAACCAGGAGCGTGCCGACCGCTTCTCACTCGACGCGGCAACTGCTAATCTCGAAAAAGCCCGTAAGGATATCGGCATCCAGATTGCCGTACGCTATCTGGAGTGCCTTTGCAATAAGAGTCTGGTCGATGTGGCGCTGGCACAGCTGGCCGTCAGTCAGAAATTGTGTCAGCGTGCTGCTGTACTCGTAGAAGACGGTAAGCGTCCGCTCAGCGAACTGAAAGATGTAGAGGCCTCTGTCGCCTCCGACGAATACACGCTGGCTAAGGCCAAGGGCGACCTGACACTGTCGCTCGCCAACCTGGCGCAGATGCTCAACCTGCCCTCTGCCGACGATTTCGATGTTGCTCCTGTTGAGGAGCCACTGGCCACGCCTGCCACCGTCGACTATGACGGCGTCATCGAGCGCTGGCCCTCCATCCTCGCTGCCAAGTCGGCCATCGAGGCCAACAAGGCCCAGGTCAAGGTAGCCCGTTCCGGATACTATCCCACGCTTTCCTTCGAAGGCTATCTCAAGACCTATTACGTCAACATGTTTCATACGGACATAGGGTGGGGCAGTTTCGATAAGCAGTTCTTCGACAGCAATCTCAACGAGGTTGTGGGCCTTCACCTCAGCATCCCCATCTTCAACCGTTTCCAGACGCGCAGCAATATTCGCTCCGCCAAGCTCAACCTCATGGAGCAGCAGCTGGCGCTCGATGATGCCCGTCAGAACCTGCGCACCGAGATGCAGAAGGCCAGTACCAATACCAAGGTAGCGCTCGACAAGTTGGCTGCTGCCCGTAAGGCCGTTGATGCCGCTGCCGTCAGCGTCAGTTACGAACAGGATCGCTACGAGGCTGGACGCAGCAGTGTCTTCGACCTCATCAACGCCCAGCAAAAGCACCTGAAAACATGTCAGGATGCCGTACAGGCGAAATACGAATACTACATCCGCCAGCGCATCCTCGACTTCTACAAATAACCCTCGCTATTTAGTATAAAAAAAGGAGTGAGTTCGGTAAAATACCGGCTTCACTCCTTTTTGCATGTTATCTGCATAATTCTGACAAAATGACTATACAAGTGGAAAAATTGAAATAAAAGTTCGGATATTCGGTA